>VFSW01001000.1_pt1 | contig 42066 bp, 76 predicted proteins | sample 5358111 | NCBI WGS metagenome assembly VFSW01 (sample SAMN11554181, study PRJNA540505) | mine drainage metagenome | isolation source: sediment from site ElyBrook_90M | place: USA: Ely Copper Mine, Vershire, VT | collected 2017
TAGGAGGGAATATGGCACGAACACCAGAAGAAATCGTTCAGCTCCAGCTAGGCTCGCAGGCTCTCCAGCTTGCCCGATTGCTCGCGGAGAACGAAAGCTTGCAGGAAAAAATTAAAGCATTAGAAGCCGAGGCGAAAAATGCTGCCAGTAAAGACCCAGAATAAGGAGAGCCTAAGATCTATGCCTCCTTCGACTACAAATGGACGAGTAACTCTGGCCGTTATCGACGAGCAACTCAAGACCACTCATAAACTGGTAGAACAAATGGCCAGCGAGTTTAAAGACCACTGCCGGCTTGAGGCGCAAGATCGCGTAGACATGCTTTTAAGGGTAGATCGGCTAGAACAGTCACAGGCTAACCGGTCGAAACATTATTTCATAATCTATCCGGCAATCATGGCTAGTTTGGTAGCTTGGTTGGTTAGCTGGTGGAATCACTTATTTACGGTAGGGACGATAGCAAAATGACAAAAAATCGAAAGGTAGGCTACTTTGAACCTTTACGAAGTACGCGATATCGTTAGAGAGAATGTCGGTCGGGACAAGATATCCGAGCACCTGCTGAAGTTCTCGCTGGACGAAGGCTTGCGGAACGTCGAAAAGACCGGCAACTATTGGTGGATGCGGGCGACGAAGACGTGGAACTGTATCATAAACCAGCAAGCCTATGATATGACGGATGCGACAAACGGCGGACTGAACATTCCAAACTTCAAGGACTTCAGAATCCTACTGACGCAGGACCAGACTCTTTCCAATCCAGATTGGGATGAAGTCTTTGGACCTATTGACATCGAGGAATGCGGTCTGGAATTTGCCGATACCGACACCGGGATGCCGGTAATCTATTGCCTGGACGAATCTACGACAACCGGAACGAACGAAGCCTCGACCTCTAAGCTGCTCGTATGGCCTCCGAACCCAGACAAAATCTACAACATGAGGTTGCATTATTACCAGTGGACTTCGTTGCCAACTGATATCACGCTCGACACGCATGACATTCTGCGCCGGTTTCCCGAAGCTCTCATTTATGCCGCTACGGAAGTCGGGGTTGTCGCTGCGATGAAAGACCCTCAAATGGGAATTTACTGGCATTCGAAGTTCGACAATCCGCAAAGTAAGACCGACCCCGGAGAGTTAATAAAGATCAAGCGCTACAACCGGGACCGCACGTTGGATAGCCGGTCGGAACTTCGTCCGATGACCGGAGGCTTGATGTCCAGACGCTCACGTTGGCGAAGGAATCGGGAGATTTGGATTTAGAGAAACTTTATGGCACATGATATTTTGTATATTAATCCGCACGGTGTAGAGAAGCAAAACTATATCTTTGACTTCAGCGATGACCTGACAGGCGATACCACGCTTGCGGATATTGGCGCTGGCTCTACCATAACGGCGTTTGATTTCGAAGGCGTGGACCAGAGCGCAACAGTGCTGGCGAACAAAACCCGAACCAATATGCTTCTGTCCGCCGATATTACTGCCGTCAAGGAAGGCGAAGAATACCGGGTGGAATTTGCCGGTAAAGGCTCAACGACCAACCGGCTTTATACCAAAGTGCTTGAAGTTCGGGCACGCACCAAGATTCAAGGCGGGTTCTAATGAACCCCCAGCAATTTATAATGATGCTTTTACGAGCCTTGATGGGGCCGCAGCAGCCTCCAATCCAATCACAAGGGCTCTTGGGCGGGCAACATGCTCAAATCTCCAGCAGTCCCGAAACCGCCGACCAAGGAAAGACTTTGGGATCACCGCCCGAACCTGACCCGACTACCAAACAATTTATGGGTATGTCCCAGCAGCTTATAGGCCCGTCATTACAGTCTTTGCCCCAGGCCGACCCATTGATGCAAATTCTTGATATAATTCGCAAGCAAGGACTACAGCGCTTAGGTAATCAATAATGCCAGAAACTACCGGAAATATCGTCAGTCTCAAAGGGCTCAACGAACGGATGATCCTCGGGTCATCGCTGGACCAAACCACCAGCCTCGACAACGTGATCGTTCGGAATGGCTACGTGCAGGGGCGCAAGGGGCTGGCTCTATGGGATGGAATCTCGACTGCCGCAGCCGCCCAGGTTATCGGCCTGGGGGCATTCTACGTTGCGATTTCGGCTTCTAGCCAGTTGCTCCGAATGCAGCCAACCTCCATGCAAAAGTGGAACTCCGGCACGCATGCGTGGGATGATATCACCGGCACGGCGCTCAACGGGACGACCTCCGACCGCCCCAACTTCGTGACCCTTACGGACGAAGGATTTCTGGTGTTCTGTAATGAAGGCCATGACCGGCCTCGAAAGTATACCGGAAGCGGGAATACCGTCCAGCTTGGTGGGACTCCGCCGTTCTGCATGACGCTAGAAGGTTTTGAAGGCTTTTTGATGCTCGGGAATACCTCCAGCAATGGAACCTTTAATGCCGTAGGCGATCCGATCACCATTACCTTTAGCGACGTGCCGGACTCCAACTGGAGCCCTTGTGACGCAAACACGATGGTAATGGACGAGTCTGGAGGCGAGATTCGCCGCCTACTTCGCTACGGTAAGGTTCTTTTGTGCTACAAGTCGGACTGTATCGTTCAGATTCGGTTCGTTGGCGGGACCACGCGGTTCAATCGAGATCCTTTGCCCTTTGACTTAGGCTTGCTCGCGCCGTTATCCGCCGTAAGGATTGCCGAGTTCGGACATATCTTTCTAGCCACCGACCGTAATCTTTATTCCACCGATGGCTTTGTAGTCAAGGCTCTCCCGATCAACGTACAAAAGTCCCTTCAGGAAACCATGACCGCAGCTCGAGCGCCTTACTGCCGGGGGTTTCTGGATATCGATCACGAGACCTACCACCTGCTCTACCAGCGCAACGGTACGACAAATTTTGACGGCAGGTTGTCCTACAACTACCGCACGCAGGAGTTCTACCGCGGTGCGTGGACCGGCTACGAGATGACCGCGGCTCTAGGTTATAAGCAGACCAACAACTCCGCTACGCAACTTGTCGCGGCCAACGGTATAGATAACAAAGTCTACGAGGTAGAGAACGGAACAGACGACGCCGGGACCAAAGTTTCCCGATACTACGACATTGACTGGAACCAATACGGAAGCCCAGGAAGCAAATACTTCATGGGAGCGAACCTTGCCTTCAAGCACTCTACCAACACGCAGGTTAGGATTAGCGTCGCTGCCGATCACAGCCATATATTCCAGTATCCCCGAATGCACAGCCTCAAAGGAAAGTTCCCAAGTGATGAAAATACTCGTGTCCAGTATAGTGTACCAAGCCCCGTCTACGGTTCATGGTTCAAACTTCGCGTAGAGTTCTTTCACTACGGCTCTACCAACGTAGTCGAGCTTCGGGAACTCGAACCTATCATCATGCCAGTTCACGCAACCCCTAAAGATCAGCCTAAACAGCCTCAAGCTCAGCGAACATAAAGGAAACCTTATGGCAATCACTTCAGAACAATCGTATTTTTACGGTCAGCCGTCAAACATTAACCAGCTTATTCAGGCGATCCAAAATCCATACAAAAGCTCGCAGTACCAGCAGCAGTTTCAGACCGCGCAGAACTCTTTACGCCTGCCGTTTCAGCAACAGCAGCAAGGTCTGACGGATATGTTTCGCCAGGCTGGAAATATGGCTTCAGGCGCATTCGGTACAGCCGGTGCGAACCTTGCTGGCCAACAGGCTAACACCCTCGGTCAGATTGGAAGTGGTATTGCCGGCAATATCTCCAGCGGCCTGACGAGCTTACTGAATGCTTTAAAGCTCCAGACCCGAAGCTCAGTTCCGGAGAACATGGGTTCGTCGTCGATGCTGAATAATTCATTAGGGAACTATGCTCCAGGGAATGCTATTACTGGCCAGCTTATGTCATCGCTTGGTGGAGGAGGTGGGGGCAATGTTGGAAACTACCAGCCAGGAAATGTTTTCGACGGTGGCGGAAGCAGCCTGACTGGAGCCGGGACTAGTTTGCCGGGTGGCGGAACCGGAGCCCCTTCGTCGGGAAGCCCTACCGGAGACTATTTTACGTATTCTCCCGACGGCAGCGTCGCTCAAGGCCAGAACGGAGAGATTTACGTAAATGGAGTCTACCAAGGCAATGCGAATGATCCTAATATGGGTGGTGGAGCGCCGGCAGCAGGACTTGGTAACCAATCCGGAGCCTTTGGCAATAACATACAGACTTCATCTACACCTTATCAGCCAACTCAATGGGGCTACGACTACCTTACCAACAACGGCGGTGGGTTTAACTCCAGCGGAACTGGTTTCGACCCACAGCAGATTCTGGATGCTCTTGGGAACCCGAATCTTTCAACTTTTGATTTCAGCCTATAGGATCAATCATGTATAACATAATGGGCCAAAATGTTCCGGATGTAGGCGATACTAATCCCTATACCGGCAAGCCGATAACCCCAGAAGAATACCTGCGAATGTCTCAGGCCATGCCTTCGTTTCAACAGCCCCAACCGGCTACTATACCAGGAAAATCTGGAGCGGGCGTAGCTAACACTGATGCTCTAATACAATCCCTTACGCCAGCCGAACCGATTCGCCAATCAGGACCAGCTTCGTTTACTAATATTCCGGCAGCCGGAGCGCAACCATCCGACCAACCAACCAGCCAGATTGGATCTCAAGCCCGGCTTAATGCTTATACTCGTGAAGCTGCTGTACTCAAAGCTTCCGGGATTCCCGAAGAGGCCATTAAGACTCGGCTAAATACTCGATATCCAGAATTTAGTCCAGAATCTATAAAAGCAAACACGCCAATAGGCAAAGATTCTCCACTATACTATAATGAATTTGGCGAAGCTCTGCCTCATGGAGGAGTTTCTCAATCTCAGGCTGAAGACCAAGGTTTTACTAAACGCACTACGCCCCAAGTTGCCCAAATAACCGCGGCTAGGGGCGTATATTCCATGTTGGACGAAATAGATAAGCTCGCGCCGCAGGTACTAAAAAGCATAGAAAAATACCGCGGCAAGACCGGCCTTGTAGATACTATAGGGAACAAAATCGGTGCGATTAGCGATATTAAGCTTAACGAGGCAGCTTTGGCTGCTGCTAGAGCTGCTGGAGACCCGATTGTTCGGCAGTGGGATGCCATGTTGATTCCTGCGACCATAAGATTTGGTATTGCTATGGGCGTTCCGGGCGGACGTGAAACTCTCGGAATGGTCACCAGAATGGCAACCGAGCTTCCAGGCCAAAAAGACTCTCAGGAATCCGCTAAGTCAATTACCGACACAGCTCGCAGGAATCTCGAAGCGGCCTCGGGAGTTAAAGCTAAACCTAGAGCCGAAGCGTCCGGCTCAGCAACTTCGAAAGATATGGTAGCTGTAATAAGTCCAGACGGTAAAAAGGGAAAGATCCCCGCGGCAAATCTACAAAAAGCTCTCAAACAAGGTTATAAACAGGTGCAATAGTGGCAGAAGACTTAGGATTCCAGCCCGATACCGAAGATTTAGGCTTTGTAACAGACCAACCAGCCGAACAGCCCGGAATAGCTTCACGAGCTTTAAACGCCGTAGGTCGGGGTTTAGCCGACATCCCATCAACAGCTTGGGGAGGCATAAAGTCTTTAGGACGCGGGGCAGTAACCGCAGGCCAAATTCTTTCGGGTGATCCGACGCTTTGGATGGGCGGAACAGACCCGATGGAGGCTCTTAAAGGCGTAGGTCAAGGTCTTTCAATGGGGTTATATTCGCCTCCACAGCCAACGGTCCAGGGTTCGCAAGATTTACGCAATTTGGGCCAGCAAGTCGGTGGGGCTATTCCGTTCGTTACCGGACTTGAAGGACTAAAGGCTTTAGGCGTAGGAGCTAAAGCCGGAATACCTATAGTTTCTAGCTTAATGAATGCTATTCAAGGAGGTTCGCAAGGTGGATGGGAAGGCGCGGTTCAGGGAGCTACTACTGGAGCAGGAGTTGCCGGACTTAGCGAAGCTCTCGGAGCAACCGGCAAAAAAGGCTTGCAATACGTCGAACGACCGTATGCCCGAAATGTAATCGAACCCGCGGCTGATTATGCGACTACCGAAGCGACCAAGTTGGAAAAATTCCAGCAAACCCGCGGACGACAGCTTGACCAATATCAAATCGACGAAGACGCTGCCCGTAAAGCCTATGATACCGAACAAGGTAAGATCCTGGCAGCGAACCGAAATAAAATCCTTAATGCACAACTTTGGGAAGCTCAACGTGCCGACCAAGACCTCAAGAATGCACAGACTTTAGAACAACACCGAGAACTGATATCCAGGCGGGATTCTGCAAGAGCAACATTGGATAAAATTTTGGGCAAAGGTGGGGAAGCCGGTACGTTGCCAGAAACTCTCAAGGCAATCGGTTCTCCTTCGATGACCCCGCAGGAAGCCTATGCCGCATATAATTTGGCTAAAGCTAATCCAGAGACTTTGCCAAGAATCCCACTTACTGCTTCGACGGATATTTTGAAATCGGTCGGTGGCGGATTAGCAGCCAGTACCGAAGGACTACCCAAAGCTGCCGGACCAACCGGACTAACCGAAAAACTCGCAGTAGGTCTCGGGTCTGAACTTCCGTCCGAGGCCGGACAGCCAATCCATCCAAAAGTCAAAGACTACTTTGGTCCATCAATCAATGCCGTAAAAGCCGCTACGCTTAAGACTATATCGGATTCGTTCTACAAACAGGAAGCTCTAGGACAAGTAGCTAAAGGAATCGGGCTAGATCATGGAGCCCTTAACGATATGGCTCAGGGTACGCTTCGGTTGGATCAGGCTGACCGACTGCTTCAAGTTCTCGGCAAGGCTAGTAATAATTCTAGGGTCGCCGGGAAGATCTTTTGGGGCCTAGTTTCTGACCTGGAGTCTGCGGCAAAAGACAACCCAGAAGTACAGAGCCTTTTAAATGCCCGCGGAGTCTATCGCCAAACCGTCGCAATTAACGATCTAACGGAAATGGCAGCGCCGACATCTGGCCGGACTCAACCTAATCTAGCCGCTATTCGAGCGGTGTTTAATTCCTCTAAACGCTCGGATATGTTACTAGCCAAAAGCTTCCCAGAAGCAATCCGGAAAACTCTAATAGATACACTGGCTAGAACCTGGCAGATTCGTGAAGAAGCTACGAAAGTCATCCGAAAGCCTACGGTTCAGTCTATTCCGGTGGCAAAGCCTTTTACGTTAAAAGAACCTTTACCGCCTTACAAACCCGGAGAAGTTCCGGTCACTCCGATTCCTAAGCCTGGTGAAGCTCCGACAGAGGCGTTTCGGCCAAAGTTTCCAGAACAAGGCCAAATGCTAGATCAACTTGCGCAGGGCAAATGGGCGATCTCGCCGGCTATTCTCACTACTTTAGCACATTTTGCTGGTATGCCTATAAGCTGGGGCGGAGCAATATTTTCTCTAGCCTTAGCTACCAAAATAGCTCCTATGATTGCTTTTAAGCTTACTATGCTTGCGGCAAGATCTCAAGCTGGCCGGAACTTTCTAGAACAGCTTTATAAGGGAGAAGCCCCGAGTGGATTGAATACTACGAAGCTTATGGCGCTTGGGAACTTTGTTCAAAGCCAGCAACAAAAGGAACCATAATGAACCCGCTAGAAAGCATTATTCAGGCTCTCCAGGAAGGCTGGCAGGCTACGAAGTCTGCCGGCCAGGAGGACTGGTCCAACATCCAAGAAGGCCGGATGCCGCAAAATGCGCTCAAGGCTTTGGGCGACATTTTTATGACCTACCAGAACCCGTCGATGGGTGCAGCGATACCGAATATCCCGACCTACTTTAATCCATTCTTTGAGCATCAAAAACAACTTTTGGAGAACTACGGCCCGCAAATGTCCAAACAACTCGAAGAAATCCTTACCGGCGGGATGACTCCACAGAATCTAGCGGCTGCGATACCAACTGGCGAACGTATTACACCAATTACTTCGCTCGTTCAGAGTCTCCGACCTCAATATTCTGATCCTCTAACAAAATTACTACAAATGTTCAGCCGAGGTCGAGCACAACTAGGAACTCCGCAAGTTCCACCTACACCAAATCCACAACAACCTCAGCCTCAGCCTTAGCGGCTCCAGACTTCCCCACCGTAAAAGAACTTTCTTCGGTTTAGAATGATGTTTTGCTGTACATTGAACATCCCGCCAGCGTCAACGTGGATCACGGCGAAGGCTTGTTGCCAATCTGGATGCTTAGTGTATCCCAATCCGTCAAGGCGGCAGAGACAACCATTCTCCCAGGCTCCGTGGGCTCCAGCGATATTTGTGTGACAGTACCACCCGACACGATGGGTGTGACCGTGCAGGACACTCGTTCCAAATTTATCAAAATGCGCTTTAGCGGTATAGGCCGAATACTTTCTGACGATATCTCCATGCGTCACCATTAGCTTTCCGAGCATCACGTAGTCACCGTAGTCCTTCCAGCGAAAACCGTGCTCTCCGAGACCAAACACTGTTTTGAAACCGAGACCTTCGATCACGCCCAGCTCTGGCGCTCGATCCGTGATGACATGATCCCACCGAGCTTCGTGGTTGCCGCCGAGCCACCATTTTTCCGGTATGCTCGAAAACTCTTTCATTAGCTCCTGGGCTTTGTCGATCTCGTGCTTCAAGGTAATCTTTACTTTTTTCTCGAACCTAGTCCGGTGACTGGAGATACTATAACAATCAGTAATGTCACCGTTTAGAATGATTCCATCCGGCTTGAGCGCCCGGACGAATGGAATCACTAGATCCCACAAAACCGGCTTGTCTTCGAAACCGAGCTGGATGTCGTTGAGCACCACGTAGGTTTTCATTATTTCTCCATTCTCCTTACCAGCGCCTTTGCGGCAGCCCCGACAATCTCGTCGATTATTTTCTCTCCCTTTCTGGTAATCTTTTTCGGCAACGGAATCAGCATTTGGATATCGCTGCGCTTGAGCCATTGCCGGCCCTTCAAGTCTGTAACGATTCGCTCGTATCCGCCCATGATGCTATACCCTCCTCTGTCCTTTCGGTAGTGCGTCATTTTCAAGAGTTTTTTTGAACATAAGATTCCCGGCGGTATGAAAAATTACGATTCCCTCGGGATTCCTAAAACCCGGAGCCGCGAGGCTTCCATTAAGGCGGAGTTGTATTAATGCCTCATCTATAACTTCATCGCAGAAATCTCCCCTAGTGATTGTAGGTACAACATCGCAACATTCAGGCCGTTCGGGTTCCCACCGGAGAATATTGAATAGCGAAAACCTTTTGTCCCCCTTCATCAATCCATACCCTCTGTTAATTCCGCTTCCCCACCATTCACCAAAATGATGCCCAACCCCAAGCTCTCGAAGTTCTGCTTCGTGTTCCTTGACCCACTTAGCAAATCCGTGATTATCGGCTTCGGGCGTAATCCACCGGGTTCGGCTTCCGGCCAGAACTTCTCCGGTTTCTAACACCGCTACTGAAGCATTCGTTCCATCGATTTTTTCCGTGATGATTATTTCTCGACTAAAGCGCGGAATTTTAGGAAATTCTCTGAACTCCATATTATTTTTCTCCTTTTGCCAACGAGTACACCGCAGCATTCGAATCAATCAGTTTATACAGCCGTCTGACTTTATTGTGATAGCCTTTTTCCCACCGGCTTTCGATTATCCCCATATCCTCCAGACTCTTCATCGTTTTGTCGAAATCTACTTCGTCCAGCGCATAGGCAAACTTTCGGCGTAGTGTAGACCTTTGGGCTTCCATTCCGAGTTCCTTCAGCAGAAATCTTACCACCTTGCTGTAATGGCTTATACTGGTGGAATTAACCATCTCGCCATAAACCTCTACCATCGACTTGTCAACATCCTCCAGCAACGTGAGCGCACGTTCGATATGATGAGCCTCCACCACCATAGAGTGAACACTGCCCGGAGGTGGTGCTTCAGATAGAGCCAACAATAGTGCGAGCTTCTTCGCGTAAAACGGTTTTCTCGCGGCATATCCTTGCATCCTTTCATCGCCGTATTCTTCAGGCGGGAGCGGGCGGTTCATATAATAATCGTTCCACAAGATTCTGGCTAGATCGCTGAACTTCATCGCCCCCCGGATTTTCGAGATAATTTGGATATCATGGAGGAGAGCTTTCCTGAGCTTGCCATGAAAGTCTTCTGTCCAAGGCTTCTCAGCGACTCTGCGCGTATAGCCTCCAGCGTGGATGTAGAGTAATCGAGAAGTAAATCCTTGCCCGACTGATTGTGGCGGAAGCACGTCGAAGATTCCTGACGTAGTGCTTCCCGCGCCCATACAGATATACGGTTGAGAGATAACATCATCGCCTTGGTGCTTCGTGCCGCTTTCCCACCTTTCGGCACAATCGTAAAGAGTAGTCAAATCCGCAAGCTTACCTGAACGATATGCATCGAGTCCGAGAAACGAGGGTAATTCTTCTGCCCAAATTAGATACGGCGTGTAGAGCCCAATTTCTGCATCGTTAATAGCCGAATCTGACAGAACTTTCGTCAACTTCGGGATCGTAATCTTGTCCGGCGAGATTTTCGTGCCGGTTGCTTGGAGGAACGGCAAGGCTTCTCGCATCGCTTGGCCCTTTCCGATGCCACTAGGGCCTACTAGTACCACGTAGAGATTAGGCCAAATCTTGAGATTAGCTTCTTGGAGCCAAACTCTGTGGCCCGCGGCGACTGCGAGCGTAAGGATTCCCATCCACTTCTGATAGGGTTTCGGCGGCTCGAAATCTTGCGTGTATTCGATATAGCCGGAGAGCCAGTCATCGCATTTCCTTTCAATTTCATTCATTCGATGACCTCAAATGTCGTAGTTCCGCACATACATGACTTATCTTTGCCCTCATATTGTTTTTCCAGTTCTCGCAGTATATTGTTCGCGCACCACGAGCTTTCATTAAGCCAAAACTCTATATCACTAGTTTCCCAGTCTGCTGAAACATCTATGCATACTTCTGTAAACATTTTGACTTTGACAATCTTGCGCTCAGTAGTAGCCATACAAATCCTTTCTCAGCTTCTCCGGGTCAAGTTTTTTCGCTGAATTACTTGACCATTCATCCCAAGAAAGCTCTCGCTCTCCCTTCCATTCTTGCATCAAGCCGTAGTTGTAGCCACAAGACATTTCAGGAATCATCTCCAGCGGCCTATCATGTATAACTAGCACAACTTTAAGACCGTCAAGAGCATACCTACAAGCATCACCGAGGCGGTCGCTAGACACACTAGCAAGATAACTATCGTGATCGTGCTTATGAAATCGTACATCGGGAAATCCCTCCCATAATTTTTCCATCCCTACGTTAATGAGATCCGCGACCGTCGATTGCGGGATATGCGCACACGCGGCGTTCCAGCTTTCATTCGAGATTTTCCCCCGGAGCATGAGTTCGGCCCAAGCCGTGTAAAAAACCCGATGCCTCTTGAAGGGGTAAGGTGTATCCAAGCCCCCATTCCGTCTAATTCTATCCTTAATCGTAACATGCCATCGTTCAATCTCTGGGTACAACTGATGGAGGTACTTGTCCAAGAGTCCTTGGGCTTCCTTTGGCGGGATTCCCAACTCCATTGCAAGGCGTTTTGCAGCCATTCGATAATTTGCGGCGTGTCCCATTGCCTTGCCCGTAACGTATCTAGGATCTTCGGATTTAAACTTTGGGTCATAAGCTTCCTCTCGTGTAAGTCCAAACAGCCGGATGCAGTTTTCTAAATGGAAATGAATATTTGGATCATTGAAAAGCTGAATTAGCCTTTCACACCGGGCATCCCACGCAACAATCCTTGCGTCAGCTTGCGGAAGGTCAGGGCAGATAAAAACTCTGCCTGGCGGTGCGTCGTACATAATTCGTATAACCTTCGGTGCTGTTTGAGGATTAAAACCAATGTTTCTAGGTGATTTAGAAAAGCTCCAACGATTAGTTTCTGTTCCTGCCGGGTTAGCAGAATATCCCGCGTAACCGTCTTCATCGAACTGGATCTCAATGTAGCTTTCGATTTTCTTTTTGATGTGGCGTTCTTTGATGAGGGCATTCAGAAGCTCCTTATGTTGAGGATACTGAACTCGAAGCTCCCGGAGAGCATTTTCGTCAGTCGTTTCACGGTCTGTTCCACGTTTCTTTTTGGCCTTGAGCCCCAAATCACGATAGAGAAATCCTTGGACTTGTTTGGGACTGGAGGTGTTGAGCTGTCTACCAGCACAACTTTCGACCTCGGCCTTACACTTCGCCCATTCTTCATAGCACAACTCCCTCAGCAGTTGGTAGTTCGGCTCATTGAGCTTGAGCCTCATCGCCATCATTTCTGTAGCTATCGCTACGTGGTTGTTGATCGTAAAGGGGAACCGTGATACATCTCCCACATATTCCTCCTCCGTAGTTCTTCATCTATTTTCTCCACTATTCTCAGCGTATATACCGCATCCTTACAGTTATACGCCCACAAAGCTTGGTCCGGCGTGCTGTTCGTCCACTCCCGGTGATCATCCTTCCAGTAAATTATATCATCCAAATACCACGAAGCAAGGAAATCCAGGCTTTTAGGAAGCTCGGGATAGAGGATGCTGTGAGCGAGCATCGTGTCCATGTAGACCCCACTCGGTTCCACGCCATAACGCAATAAATAGTAGATGTCGTAGGAGATGTTTTGATTCGAAAGGTTCGGATTTGATTTGCAAGTTTCATCTAGCGCCTTCCATATCTCCATTTCTTCCTGCGGACTCCAATATGGCCCGGTAGTGGTTTGGATTGGTATGCAAAACGAAACTATACTATCATGGTTTCCTGGATCGCGAAATGCGATAGCAAAACATGCCAGTGTCCCGGCTCTCGTCTCGACATCCAAGGTCCAAAGATGCTTGGGCAAACATTTAACTGTGTTTAGCAGCCGCAAAAATAACCACAATGGAGTTTCTGGAGCAATATGTTGAGCCCAGGATTCCCTTCGTATTTCTGGGAACTCCATTTCCCGCTTGGCCTTCTTCAAGTCATGGGCCAGTATCCAGAAATCCACCATATTTCCACGAATTATATAGCTGGGGTGCTCGACCGATAAAATTTTAAGTTTACTTCCCCATTGGTCTTCGAGTATGGACCCGCGATAATTGACAACCCCGGCATGTCCCACGATAGCTTCAAGCGCGTGGTTCCCGCAGGCAATGACAAGATTAGGCCGTCGTGCTTGTAACTCTCTGCATAAGTCATCACGATATGCCAGGAGTTCTTGGGTAGGCCGCGTGACCTTCCTGCCTTTTTTCGACAACTTCCCGGTTTTCGTATAGATCGGTTCTTCGACTGTCTCATAAAACTCCTCGGTAAACTTGTTTCGGTCGTTTGGCCTGCGCTTGGCGACATTGGACTTGCCAACATTAGCCCAATCCAAGCCGGCCATCCCCGCTGCTCGTTGAAGACACCGGCCTGCCGCACCAACGAATCCTTCATGTTGTTCGGTTTCTTCTCGGTCCGGTGCATCTCCAACAAACACGAGCTTCGCCCCATCGGGGTAACTTGCCGGACAATCTACTTGGATGTCCATTCAGTCCTTCCACAATTCGTACAAGGCTTGCCGACTTTATTCGCAGCCCCGCACTCGCAATGCCAACTCTTGATTTTTTTATCTTTCATTCTAGTTCCGTCTTTTCGCGTACACGTCATAACAGGTATAAATCGAGTCTCCTGACACGCTCCAAGGGACTATCTTCGCGTCGTTATAGTAAAATTCTATTTTGTTTCCTTCTATCGAAAAGCTAATTAAACTTTTCGACCCTGGATATAGAATATGAAACCAAGTCGCTCGGGATTCGCCCCGGACTTTTCCTACAAGTTTGATTGCTGTCATTTTGTCTCCTTCCAAAAAAACCTCCTCCGGGCCGTCTAAACCTTCAGGGAGCTGGCCGGCGTCCCTTCGAAAGAGGCTTTTTTCGGTCCACCTATTCGCAGCGGGTGGACGCGCTGGCAGAGAGCAAGCTTACACTACTGGCCCAACAACCTTCGACAACGCTAGAAAGTCCGGGTTCTTATCTGGCCGGACCTGGCCGATAAACCGGAATCCCTTCAGATCTTCCTCAATGCGGGTCGTAAACGGGAGCTTCGTCTTGATGAGAAATTGCGCATACGACCGATGTGGCTCACCGCGATACTTTTCCGTTACCCACAACGTCGCGAACGCCTGGTTAGCCCCAGGATAATCTGGAGCCGCTACTCGCACCTTAGCCCGAACACTTCTCCCGTTTTCATTCGTAGTCTCGAGGCGCTCGGCCTTTACGACCTCCAGCACAACATCCGTATTTTCCGGGATTTTCGGCTGTTCCGGGATATCCTCGGGATTAACATCAAAATCTCCGATCAATGGAACCATAGTTTTTTACCTCCTTAAGGATTAACAGTAAAGATTCCCGCTCCGCCGCCTGCTCCGCCTCCGGTATTTACGCCAGTCATACTGCCTCCAGCTCCTCCGGCTCCGCCAAGCAATAACGCTACGGCTAAACCTGAGACTTTCTTCATTTTCCCTCCTTTTTCAGCAAACAGTTTATATACCATCTAGCCTTTGCTAGATCCTCATCACCCCCCTTTAGTTTTTCCCGCCAAGCGTATTTTATCACCACCCCTTTTATGAAGCCGCGGAATTCTTCCAGCGTAAGCGCACTTCGAATTGCCTCGATGCACTCGACTGAACCACTGGTATAATGCTCGGGATGGTTCACCGAGGTATCTACTACAGTGTCCGAAGGCTCGCTACAAGCTTTGCACTCTACTGCAGGATCTTTACAATACAGTTCATAATATTCCTTACCGAATTTTCTCTCACAGTCTGTCATTTTACCAACCTCCTATATGCCAGCTCCGCATCTTGCCATGTCCGGCCCTGCGGACTATTCCCATTATACACGCGTTTCCAAAGCTTTGCAAGCCCTTCGGGATCATTCGGTAAAGGCTCCGGGTCGAAAATATACCGTAGGCGAGCGGCTATCGTGGCTAGCCTCCAGTCCCAGACCATATCCTCGGCGGTCCGGCCCGCAAGTTCATTTCGTCTTTTTGTCATTTGCATCCATGTGAAAGTCGGTGGTTCCATCGAATATGGCCCGAGGCCAACTCCTAAACCATCTCCTATGACGTGTACGCTTTGCCGGACGAACTCACCCAGGGAGCTTTCTACCGCCGCCGTAAGCATCAAAAGCTCCTCTATCCCGCTGGACCATGTACCGTAGAGCTTGAGCGTCGGTCGAATGATTTGTTCTCGAAAGTTCCGTGGATTCATTTTCCGCACTCCCGGCAGACTTTCCGTATAAGTGCAATTGGAAACGGTCCGCCATCCGTACAGTCCAAAACATACCCAAGTTCATTAGACAATTTATACAACATCATTTCTAGCCGGCAAATGTCTTTAGATAATCTAATGATAGCTTCGTCAGCCGAACTCATTTTTCCTCCTTCCCGAATATTTTCGTCCAGGGCCTTTCGGCTTCTGTAGGCGTCGGCCCATGTGTTACGTCAACGTCCATTGGTAAGTCAAAGCGGTTGCGGACTCCAATCCAAGGCGTAGCGGCGTCCGGCTTGGTACGGATGTAGTATTTACCGCCTCGACTAACGCACATAATACTTGAGGCTACTGTTCCTGGCGTTTTTCTATCATTTGCGCCACCAATGTCCGGTAAAAGCTGTCCAGTTTCATACGACATTCCGCTTTCTCGGTCAGTCTTGACCTCGGCCTTTATCCACGAAGTTATGACCACATTAATATCGAGGCTCGCGTAAAGCTGGACTAAAGCATAGATGTCTGTTCCGCGTTTTCCCCAAAAGTTAAACCGAATGCTTTTGTCCAGATCGTCCGTATAAAGCTTGTTGTTCATCGAAAGCTTGCCGTCTACCAGCATCGTGTTTAGCCGGCTGAACCCGTCCAGGACGACTGTTTTGGGCGGCGGAAATTCCACACTATTTTCTAGCTTGAGGGATTCATGCGCCTTGGCCGCCCGATGAATCTCGCTCAAATCCTTCATCAACCGACTGAACACATCCCGCTGTGGGATAGTCTCTCCTGCCGAACCTATCTTCCGGGTTACGTCTTGGTAATCAAGAATCAAGATTTCGTCCTTCTTTGCGCCTGGGTAGATCGTGACTTCTCCCAGATCACACGCAACGACGATCATCGGAGTCGGTGCGCTTGTAGCAAAATCCGTTTTCCCTAGCTTCGGCCCCGCAGCTACCTGAACCACATGAGTCCTTTGTTTTTGCCATTTATCTGCTGTATTGCCTATCATCGTTTCACCTTTTCCGATAGAATATAATGTTTTCTTAGATAAAACCACCAACAATAATCACAAGGGACTTTAGGCCGTAGTATGCCCTTGTAATCTTTATGTATGCATTTTCCTTGCATCTATTCCCCCCTCAACGTAGTCGTGACTCTGTTTACCACTTTTTGGACTTCTTCTTCCTCTAGGACTTCTGCAAGCTCTGGGTCAATCTCCGGGATTTTTACGGATTCCCGCAATCCCTTAGCCTTCTGCTCGTGAACTTCCGTAGCCTCGAAAGTTACGGCCAATCGGGTGTTCCTCGGATCTTGCCTCTGCCGGTATTCCAGCCCTTCCTTCACCAGCTTCTCGAACTGGAGCCAAAGATCGAACGGAAAGCTTCCTACTGCGAGCGTTCGGCCTTCCTGCTCGAATTTTACCTCCACCGGCTTGCCTTGTGTAGGATTTGTTCGAACTATCAATAGCTTTTCCACTATCTAGCCCTCCCGTCATAGGTTATCTTTACCTTCGATCTAGCCTTCCGGCTTCTAGGTTTGCCACCTGGAAGCTCTCGGTTCAGCACTCGGACGACTTGCTCCGCGAGCTTTTTCTGTGATTTATTATTATTCCAATCCGGCTCGACTTTAAAAATATGACAGCCCGCGAGCAGAATCGAACCGGTATTGCCCTCCCAATGATTGCCATAGTTCGTCGGTCCATCGGGCCAATATTCCCACTTCATTGAACTACCTCCTTTAGCTTTAGTAACCGGGTCTTCCCGAGTTCGGCTAGAAGGATTCCTACTCCTATCGCCTGTCCGACATACAGAATCTCTTTGGCTTCCGGGTCTAGCCGGAGCTGTTGGGCCAAAGCCGATGCAGTTCGGATCAAGATTCTAGCCATGCCCAGACCAAAAGCTATATACAACGTGTCCGGTACGATATCCTGAAGCGTCCGGCCTTCTACACTTTCCGTATAAAGCTCTGCGAGTCTTTCGACTTCAGCTTCCTCTTCGGGAGTCATTATTGTCTGTTTAAGGGATTCCATATTTTCTCCTTATAGTTTTCTTGAATGATGCCTTCCCGGAGGTCCGGGTGTGCCGTGCATATTCGCTTGAACGGACACCCATTCGGATTACTTGCGCTCGCATAGCTATTGCAAATCTCCCCTCGGTCTCGTCTCCAGTGCTTTCTTTCCCTCGCGGCATAGATATCATCAATCTTCTGGAGTGTATCGGCCTTCCACTCGTCAATATGCTCCGGAATGATCGGAATGATATCCACGCCTAGAAGATCATCTACTTGCCGGGGCTGCACGGCATACGGCTTGCCATCTTTACGTAATTTGATTCCGGTAGCCGGAATTTTGACCTCTACGGCTTGGATCATTACGCCTGTAAATTCGCCTAGTTGAAGCTCCCGGCCTGCCCATGTATAGCCGGTCATTTGGCTCGAGAGTCGGAATTGGCTGAAGAACTTGTCATCGAGGGAATAGCTGGAGGTCTTGATGTCAACGTAATATAAGCCACCTTGCCAGATGACAGCCCGGTCCAAGATACCGCTCCAGGATATATCCCTTCCTCTAGGACTTCGCCCAAGATACAGGGTGAATGGAGTTTCCGTGGCCACAATCTTATCGAACATTTCAATAGGAAACTTGCGAGTAAAAGCCTCAAAGAGTCTAAATCCATTTTGGATGCTCCTTCGATTGCCTTCCAGTTCTAGCTTGTCCCGGAGGTCTTGGGGAAGCTCGGCTTCCCAAACTTTCAAAAATGCGGACTTACCAGCATTTACCGCATCTAGTGCCGGTTGCTGGCTTATTTGTGTCCAAACCTCCACCGCCTTATGGAACGCGATCCCAAACGCTAAAGCCTCGCTAGGTTCGTTTGGCTGGAGATGTCTTTCCATTGCGTAATGCCCCCGCATCTCACAAACATAACTGGAAAGTTTCGTGGCATCCCAAATTTCTACTTCATTTTCTGACATACTTTCTCCTTTTTGACCAGTTTTGGAAGCTTGAACCCAGCAGCGCAGATTTCTTCCGGTGAGTAATGTACTGTTCTATAAAGTCCCTTCGAGGCGATTTCTTCCCCAACCCATAGCCATCGACGTTTTCCTTCTACTTTATATTCCAGTTCACGGACTGGCGCGAGTGGTCGAACCTTTGCCTTGTGCTTCATCGCGTGCCGAATTCTCGCAGCCTGCCGAGCTTGTGTGCGTTCCTGCTGTTCCATCTCGTACCAATCCGTATCCTGCGGCGGGCCGGCCTGCCGGTCAAGTCGCTGTAATAGGCTACTTCTTTGCGGACCTAACCCCATACTCCTGCTCCTCTAAAATTTCTACAGCCTTCCGCAGCTTACTTTCGGTCTTTCCGAGCCATTCATCTATTGACTGGAGCTTTTCCGGGTGCAGTCCGGCCCAATGATCTCGAAGCGCGGCTTCCCGGACGGATTCGTTACATTCCTTACACCTAGTTTCCTTCACGTTCGCCGGCTCCCTCCACTAAGCTTCAATAAGGTACCATCGGCTTTCGTCTTTCCGCTCGTTGGACATATTCTTCCAGGATCTCCCGGAACTTTTGGCTTTCCTCCCCGTATGCCGGATGCAGCTTTTTGAACCTTTGGTAAAGATCCTCGCTGATTCGGAGCTTTAGAGCCTTCACACTGGCCTCGCAAACTGTGCATCTACGGTTTCCTGGTTCGCGTATTCGATGACGATTCCGCTAATCTGATTAGCCGGAATAGTGACAGTTCGAGTCCATGTTAGCCTTACGACGACTCCCGTAACGATCCCGTTTGCTGGATTATGCGTAAACCCCGCAGGATATTGTTCGGTAGCCCGCCAGACCTTCCCGTTCGTCGTAATGATCTCTACGATTCTTCCTTCGTCCATTAGTCCACCCCATAAACTGTATGATAGCCTAGTTGCTGCTCAAGGTTATGCCGCAAGTCGTGGCCGAACCCTATAGTTGCAATTCTGCCTTCTTGTTCCGAGTGACCAAGAATATTTATAAGATACTCGGCTTCAATTTCGGCCAACTCTATATGGACTTCTATGTCTAAACGTTTAATCTCAATTTTCATCTCTCCTCCATTGGTAGGTTCATTTTACTTAGTTTCCGTGCCCAAGTCAAGCAGTTTGTTTCTCATATCGAAATGAAGGCTGGGCCGTATAGTTAACAGTCAAATCGCTTCCTCCATCGGGAATCCTTCCAGTTATCCCCATAAGTGATTCTATCCTTCCATTTAGCCGTGAAAACTCTTTCAGCAAAGCCTTCCTTACCTTTGGATGCTTGCTTCCGCAGTGGCTTCCTAGCTGCTCGAACGGGGTTGTCCACTCGCACCACCGGCATTTGACTGGCACTGCCGTTGGATCTGTTCCTGTTCCGCTTGCGTAATCCGCAAAATATCCTCCCGGTTTCATGTTATGTGACTCCTATATCTTCGGGCTGTCCTGATGCTCGTTCCTAAGACTTCGGCTATTCGAATATCTAGCTCCGCTTTGCTTCCCGAAAATTCTGATATTATTTTGTCGATTGTTTCTCGAGTTAGATCTGCCGCCTGATTCAGTAATGCTAAGTCTATTTTTTCCGCGTTATATTCTTTTTCTGTTGCTTCCTCGATTAAATCAGATACTGGGCGGCGAGTCTTTATGGATATATATCGCAAACGTTCGTGCAATTTCGGATCTATTTTAATCAGAACCATGCTGTAGATTCTTCTATTTTTATACTTTTAATATAATATCATATGTTCACCTCAATCGTGACTCTCATATTTCTTCTTCTTCCGGGGCTGGAACCGGACCCGGTTGCCGTCTTGGTGCCTGAAGTTTCCATACTAGCCTCTTCCGAGCTTCCTGGTAGGTTGCGCCACACGCGGTTTCACCATTAGCTTTCGCCCAGCACGGAAGTCCTTCTATCATCGTATCATCATATTCGTAGGTTATCGTGATTTTCATTCCAATTCCTTTCCGCAATCATGGCAATGTTTCCCCTGGCTAATGTGCATGTCCTTCCGTTCGACCGTTACCGGGTGCTGGCATGAAGCCTTAAAGCTTTCGCACACCCCCCAGCATCCTTGAACGTCACAAGGTTCGGTTTCAGTTTCCCTAATCCACGTATGATCTTGGCGTGAATGGCCGCACCGACAGACTTCCAAAAGATATTCATCCGTCCAACTCATTTTTCCATCCTTTCTAGGTCTCTTCGGCCTTCTGCTTGCTGCTCCATTGCCTCAAAATATGCATTACGGGATTCCCACCAGCTATAGATATATCTTTCGCAACTACATTTTTGGCACTTCCGCTCGTCGTTTTCCGCTTGTTCGTGCTGGCTGTCAAAATGTCCGCACCCGCAACAGTCAACTATTCTCATGTTGGCCTTCCTTTCTTGGTGGCACCCAACCGCAACCTAGGCAGTAAAACCCTTTGGTGACTCCCCTTCCGCAGTTTGGACACTTCATAACCTCACACATCGCTTTCCACCATATCGTTTTCTGTATGGCCTTCGAATGTAATGCGAAATACTTCGGAACCTTTAAAACCGCATGAGCATTCATAATTCCAATATACATGATCGTCATCATATTCGGGACCAGTTACTGACCCCTGTTGCACTGCTCCGCATTAAGCACAATAACCTTGCTTTTCGTCTGAGTCATATTTCATAAACTTACTCTCCATATAATCAAAGGAATAATCCCAAAAAGAAAATATCCTTTGTAGATGTATTTAAGCCTAAAGTTTCTGTCATAGGTTTTCCAAGTTTTATGCACGATCATAGCCACACCCCCGTCAGAATCTCCCGCGCTCGCGCTTGGGACATCGGCTTTCGTCTCGGCTTGGCTGTCAGAAAGAGGTTGGCGATAAAGGCATAAACCCCCAAACACCATACAACCGGCAAAGGTAGATTAATCATTCTGTTTTCCATCCTTTCTTTTGCTCAGGAAAGCCTTCAGGCTCGCGTGTTTTGCTTCCTGGGTTGCTCGGCTTACTACCGGAAGATACCTTCGGACTTCTGCCATTAGGCTTCCGATGCTTCCTACGGCCTCTTCTATCGTGTTTCCATCAAGGTATTCATAGGTTCCATCAAGAAACTTTACCCCCCAGCGCCATTCAGCTGTGAGCGGACTATTTTTAGGCATATTCACCTACCTGATATTCTCCCGTAAGGCTAGGTCCAGTCAGCAAAGCATACCTTCGTCCTATGACTACTTCCTTCCTCAATTCTGCATCGGTACTTACGATAAACACCCTGAGCATTAGCACGCCACCCCGGAAGGCTTCCGCGCTATTCAAGGCTGGCAAAGAATCTATCCCTACACGCTCGCTATCGCCCGGAAAGATGCTCAAAGGTTTGCGCTCTCGCTTGGCTGCCCTCACTCCTTTTACGAAATCATCTTGAAACTTTGATGTATCCATCGGTTCCTCCAATTTCTTCCGTATGCCATTTTAGTTACATTCGTTCACTTAGTTCACCACCTTTTTAAGTTTTTGCCGTAGCTCGAAAGGAAAGCCTGCGGTATTTGGGAACGTTTGAGTATCCATTGTGGTCTGTCCGTTGATATATCTTCGTAAAATACATAATACATTCTAGCCATTCGGCTTCCTGCCTTTTCAGCTTTACATGCACGTCTAATTTGCCTTTTTTGCGTTCTATTTTCATTCGGACCTTCCTTTCTCTTTCGGCTCGCAAGCTTGATAGAATCGCTCACGGTCAAACCTCGGATTGTCAGCGGCAAAAATATCCGCTACCTTTATGCGTAAGAAATCAATTACTTCGCCATAAGGTACAGGATATGTCTTTGGATAAATTTCACTAGTACGCTTTATGGCTTCCGCAAACTTCACATAATCTTTTCTAGTCATCTTCATTTTCCTCGCTTTCTTCTTCCGGTTCGATAAACTCGTTCGCTTCTATCATCTCCCGCACGTCATCTTCGCTCATCCATTCGATGCAAGCCCTTATAACTGTATCTTTGTCCAGCAGACCTTCATCAATCATATCCAAAAGCTTTTCTGTCATCTCTCTCGGCTTATGCATATTTTATCTCCCTTTGTGGCTTCCTGGAAAAATATCGTGGTCGTTTTCCTCGCCCCTCGCATGATCCCATATCATCCATTGAGCAAGGAAAGTAGAGACTCCGAACTTCACTCCGTAAGTCCTAATTTTTGCTTCAACCTGTTCATAAGCTCGCTCGCCTAATTGTTGAAACCCAGTGTGTCCGAGGAAAACTTTTTGTATCCAAGTATCGACGCAAGCAAGATCAGCCTCCAATGGATAAAGCAAACATACGGCAAAAGAGGCTTTCGCTATACCCAGGCCCTTGAAGGTTCGCTGAAGGCGATAGCGATAGTCCGACCATGGTTCCTCCGTTCGCTTCAGCCAATATGCCAGTGGATACCCTATAGCCGTAAGCTTTTCCCATAGCTCATTACAGTAGTCTGCTTTGGCCGGGACCATTCGATACGGCGCTAGATCGAACTTGCCAAGTTTGCCCCTCTGTTCTATCGCTACATTCAAGGCTTTCACACTATCCTTGAACGGAACATTAGCCGAAAGTATCGCAAAGGCTATGCGAGAATAAACCGCTATGGGGTCGTTAAGCGCTGGTGTTATCATTCGCCCATAGACCTTATATTTCTCTACGTTTTCCGCCATATATCGCAAAAGCCTACGCTCATGGGACCTGAAGGAATCTTCGAGTACGCTGGTAAATGCTAGTTGTTGAAATCTTTTCATATAAACCTCGCTTCGACTTCCCATGATAGCACCAATACACATTCTTGACCGTTTAATCGCTCGATTTTACCAGAAAGCCGGTTGATCCGCTCATCGATTCCATCAAGCTCTCCCGTATCCACATAGTCAATAAAGAGACTTTTTTCTTTTTTACCTTTCCATCGTCCTGAACCGAAAATAAAACTGCATCCTGGGAAATAGCTCGAAGCAAGTATTTCAACCGTTTTTCTGTTCTTATCCTCAGTACATATCCTGTAAAGTTTCATATGACTTTCTCCTTTTCGTAGTAGCCTATATCGCTAAAGAACTGTTCTTCGTCCAAATGCAATCCTTGTGCCATTGCTTGGACCGTAACCTCAAAACCGTCCAACATGGGCCTTTTGCAGATGAGACACTTGTACCGAACTTGCCGCAAGGCTTTTACCAGCCCGACATATGGTTCATATGGGTCGCTTTCGCTCGTTTGCCCGGTTTCTAAGTCTAGCCACTGCCACGGGACGATAGGTTTTTTTCTGTTCATTTGGATTGAACCTCCAATTCGACTACGCTCGAAAGACCATTGCATTCCTGAAATTGGCGATAGTAAGCGCAACCTTCACGGATAAAGTCTCTCAAGCTCTCGTCATTGTTGCACAATTCCATTTTTCCTGTTTTTCGGACGATTTTCCAGTCCGCAGGAATGTTGAAGGCTCTACCTTGGATCAACGGCAAGTCCGTAAGCCGTAACAATGCCTTATCTTCTGGCCATGCGAGCAAAGGATAAAGCTCATGCTGGCATCGTCGAGCGACATAGCCTATGTTTCCCCTGCGATTGTGCAGGTCTGCTAGGTTTTCGAGTTTCATCTTGGTATCCTCCTTTAAGACTGAAACATACGACAATTACATTGACATTCGTTTCGTTCGCAAGCTCCATGCAAGTGTCGAAAGCATGGCTTGCATTGACCTGTAGCCGTCCATGGTTCGACTTTTGGCCCGGTAGTCCTGATTGCCTGCAAGGTTCGTCCACTGAGCAAATAGTCCTGATAACACTGGATTGCAGCCTGTTTCGGTAATGCCGGAAGGCTCGTTCCCTTGATCGTATATAAGGTTGGCATTTTTGCTCCCTTCAGAATGTCCAATCATGCGCCTGATAAACACGCGTGCCCACAAGGCCATCCACCGGCATCCAATACCGGATAATGCGCTCTGCGAGTCGTAGATAATGGCTAGTGCCGATAAGTCCGGTTTCTCCGATTTCGGACTCCGCAATAAACGCCCTAATGCTCTCGTATCGTTTCATTTTCATTATCCTCCGGTTATTGTTTGCGTGCCTGCCAATGCCAATGTATCTTAGCAATTATCATGCCTGTCATTCAATTGGCTTGAGATATAAACAAAGTGACTTTCTTATTCTCCCTACGCGCTGCTCGCCGTAAAGCTCTTTCAGAATCACTAACAGAGAATGTAGATAGCCAATTATATCTTATACTTCCATTCAATTCAATTGAACCATGAGATGCAGGTTTGCCGCTAACAGCATCTACGAAGTCTTTACCTATTCTCAACTCGTTCTCATGTTTAGTTATTGTCATTTTCATCTCCTCCTATGGCTCGAAAGAAAGCAAGCTTTGGGCCAAGCAGTCTTTACAGTTCGCGCCAAGCTTATCTAGTTCTTTGCCGCACGTTCGGCAATACTTGTGTGCCTCTATATAAGCACATTCATTGCACGGCCTTTGCACGGCCTTTCAAAAGCTTTCTTGCTGGTACTACGCACCGTGTGTCCGCAATCCGGTCGTATCATTGTTCGTGTTCGCATATCATTTTTAGCAGCATGAATTATGCCAAAAATCTAAAAAATCGAGTATAGCAGACAAGATTGAAGGTTAGTGCTTTAGTCAACTATATAATATCATTCGGTTTTATGGGCAAAATTGATTAGTATAGCTAAAAATATAAAAAAATAGGTACTTATACTACCTATATAGGGCCCGCCGGGGCCCGCCGGGCCTCCCGCCCACATACTCTCCAGCGGGATCTCGCGCTATACTATTCGATTTTTAGAGATTTTTCTTTATATTCGCAGAGTTAGCCTACCTAGGACTACGGCAGAATGACTTTGAGTTGAAGGGGACACTGGAAGGCACTGGAAGACATACCTTATAGGTCTATCATCCCGCGTTCCGCAAAGTGTCCCTATTGATGGCAAAACATGGTAAAAGTGACAAAATCCGGCACTTTGGGCGGGCGCTGGCGGGCGCTGGCGGCCACCCGCATTCCCGCCAGAGTGTAGGAAGGCAACTCTCGTGCGGGCGGGCTGCAAGCAAGCGGCGTGCCAAGCGTTCCAATGGTATTCTGTACGCTTGCTACCGTTCTTGCGTGCTTGCGGGAGCCGGGACCCCACCCTCCCCCCTTGTCGGACCCCACATGGCCTTAGCGTAGCGAATCAGCTGGAATGGATTTGGAAAATTTCAAAGGTGTCCCCAAGTGCCCCCTTTCCCTTCAGCTCCGCTATCCGGTTTAGCGTATAATCTGGAATATTTTAGTATAATTCGGCGGTGTCCCCAAGCGTTCCCTTTTCGGTTTAATCTACAGCCGAGAACCCAACCCTAGGTGGTGATATAAGCCAGTATATAAACCAACCAAAAGTTTATACAGTAAAACATATCAACAAGTAAAAAAGTGTTTGACATTCCAGCCGGAAGGTGATAGAACAAAAGCATGGGGGGAAAAGATCCATCAAGTGAGCCATTCAGTCCAGCAGCGGAAGCAAAGCTTAAAAAGACTTATGGAATCACCGGGGAACAATATGGAATCCTTTTGCGGCAGCAAAACGGCGTGTGCGGGATATGCCACCAACACCAGCGATATCAGAGACTATCCGTTGACCATCAGCACCGTTCGGGGAAGGTACGCGGACTCTTGTGTAATTCTTGCAACCGCGGAATCGGCTATTTCTACGATAGTCCGATTCGGCTCCGCAATGCCGCGGAATACCTAGAAAAAAATGTCTCAACCATTGAACTTTCGTAACAAAGAAATTATTATGCGTGCCCTGGAAGGCCAGACCGCCGAGATGATAGCCGGCGTCTTTGACCTAGAAGTGTCTACCGTTCAGGGCATTCTCAACAGTCCGTTGGTCAAGCAGGAAATGGAAAGGCTTCAGGCCGTATTGCACCAGGATACAATGGAGAAGATTAAGCAACGGTCGGGAGAGGCACTAGAAGTCGTTACGGACGTAATGCGAGGTGAGGTTGGATCAGAACTACGCTTTAAAGCCGCCCGTGATATTCTAGACCGTAATCTGGAACTCAAGCCAAAAACCGATGGAGCTAAGGAGTTTGGCGAAGGACTCGGTGAATCCATCATAAGAGCGCTTGCTCGAAAGAAAGCTGAGGGAGAAGATGCGAGAACCGGAAGCGAACGACAGGGTGAGAGTTCTACCCCAGCATTGGGCTCGGGGCCGGCAGTTAGGCACGCTGAGGGAAATGGACAGCAGTTGTCGTTACTTGGTGGAGTTCGACCGGCGGGGTGTGGGCTTTGACGGCGGGAAGTTTCTCTATCTGGACGCAATAGACTTTACGGTAGTAGAGAACGCATAGGAGCCTATTGAAACTCGTTGTTGCTACAAAAGACGGGGATACACTCCCGCTTTGCCAAAGGCTCTTGGCCGAAGGCCACGAAGTCCGAGCATTCCAAACTAGTGCAGATTTTGCACAAGCTTGGGAAGGAATGGTCGGAAAGCTCAAGCAGGAAGCCGAGATAGAAGTCTTCAAACCGGATCTAGTAATCAACCTGGAGACCTCGATGCCGGGCTTCAGCGAGCGCCTGGTAGCGAAAGGCTTGAAAGTCCTCGGAGGATTCAAACTGCATGACCAGTTGGAAGCCGACCGTATGGGAGCTTTGGAATTTGCTGAAGAGGCCGGTATCAAAATACCAAAAACATTTCCCTTTATGGAAGCGAGAGACGCAATTAGATTTCTCTCTTCCGCGAAAGTAAGACTTTGCTGCAAGTTCAACGAAGATGGTGGGAATAAGTTCCTCTCGTTTCTTGGGAAATCAAACACAGACGTTGAGCACTTCATCCAGCAAACGTACAAGCCAGAAGAACACAAAGGCATGATCTTGCAGGAGTTCATCGAAGGCCCAGCGGAGCTGAATGTCGAATGCTGGTTCTCGAAAGGAAACCTTGTATGGCCGATGAACGGCGGGATGGAACAGAAAAGGTTCTTGGCAGGGAATATGGGGCCGAATACCGGCTGTATGTCAACAATAACATGGCCCGTTTCGGAAGACTCCTTGACGCCTTGGACATGTGGTATGATGACGAAGCTCAAAGGGCTCCAATATACCGGACCGCTGGATATGGCCTTCAAGATCGGCAAAGACCATAAGTGTTATTTTTTGGAGTTCACCCCTCGTGCAGGCATCAATGCGGTATTTGGGCTGTTTGATTTGCTGGATGAGGATCTGGGCAAGCTCCTGGTGGCAATCGAGAACGGTTCGGCAACGACGATGGCTCTGCGCCCGGAATATGCGTTTCTGCTCACCGTCAGCGTGTATCCTTATCCATACGAAATTCCAGCAGTTTACGTACCGGGGATGGAAGTCCAAGTAGATGAATTGAAGGGTAGGTTTCACTTTGCCGGGGTGGAAAAGCATAACGGCAAGATGTTTACTGCGCCGGGATATCCGTTGGTAGGTTATGCGAGTGCTTGGGACTCCGTACCGGGCCGAGCCGTCCGTAAGGCTACAGCTATAGCCGAAGCCGTAAGCGTAAGCGGGAAGCAATACAGGACGGATACCGAGGAACCTCTAAAGCAGTTGGCCCTATTTCACTCGATGGGAATCCGAAAGGAAGGCTGGAGGCATGACAGACTTGCAGCCTGACCAGTACGAGTTGATAGATCAATTCGATGATCCAGATGACGATAGTCCGACTGATAATTGGGAACAAGAACTGGAAGGAGAGGAAGTTTAGATGAAAGTTTTTTTGATACTCCTGTATGTGTGGAAGGGCTCGGTGGCGTTAAAGCAGGTTCCAGCGCCGACATTGGAAGCCTGTAAAGCCGGTGCCCCGAAGGTCGTAGAGGAACTCCAGAAAGACCCGAGGTTCGACGGCGGGCTGTATGCTACGTGCTTAGAGTTACCAGCCCAAGAAGCTCAAAAATAATGCTTGGTTGGCTAAAAGATTCTCGTGGGCACAAGAGTTGGACGCATATTCTGGCGATCCCGATAGTCGTATGTGTTACGATAAAGCTTTTAGCTTCAGGTACGGATATCAACCTGCCCGGTGGGTATCATCTGACTCTAGCGAGCATGACAGCTTCGGATTATGTCGATATCGTAAAATATTGGCTTGGGCTGTTTCTGGCGCGGGAGACTACAGAAAAGGTTCTTGGATATTTAGGGAGCAAGCCCGATGGGACTCCCGAATAATTTAAGGAACTTTTTGTACAACTTGGACCGTGCGATTGCTTCGTTGTTCGGGGCCCCGCCGCAGGAGACTATTTCTAGCGAATGGGGGCGGCATGATGATGGAGATTATGATAGTTTAGCCGATATTGGGGCGACAGTGCTTAATAAAATTCAATCGGGTCATACCGAGCACGCTGTTAAGCACGCTGATGCTTTGGATAAAGTCGATGATGGAGAAGAAAAATAATGCCAGCGGCAATTCTTAGTCTGTTGGGTCCGGTGATCGGGCCAATCCTAGCAGTAATTGCGGTGGTAATCGCCGCAGGAGCTGCGTACTTCGGCATCAAACAAAAGGGCGTTCAGCAGGAGCGCGTGAAGCAACAAGCCGCGCAAGCGAAAGCGGTCCAGCAAGTCCAGCAAAAAGTCCAAGTAGCCGTAGCGAAAGACATAGAAATCGACCAGCAGGTACAGAATGATATTAAGGTTCGGGAAAAAGCAACTAGCGAAATCCCTGTTGCTAGCTCTGACGATAAATTTAGGTTTTAGCGGATGCAGCCTGCTGGATACTGCGGTCAAGCCGGTTGTAGATATTCCTGGTCGGCCACAGTTAGCCGCCTGCCCAACTAAGCCTATCGCAGAAGGTCAGATAGTCAACGGTCAGGTTATGATGACGATGCAGGATGCAGTGAGGCTGAGGGACTGGACAATAGCAATAGTCCAGTGTCAAGAAGCCCATGAGATTACGTTGTACGGACATATTGGAAAACTGGAAAATAGGCTCAAAGCCTTGGGAGGCAAATGATGGTTTGGTTTCTGCTGGGAATAATTTTAGTGCTTGCTCTGGTCGGCGGAGCGTTTTATGGGTTTAGTTATCTGACAGCGAAAGCCGGAAAGATTTCCGTTACGGATGCGTTGCTGAAGAATGCGGCGGATCTTGCCAAAAAGCCAGAAGCTCCTAAATGATTGAGCCCAATACCGCCGAGGCCGACCGCAGGATCTCCAATATGGCAGAAGTCCTGGAGCACCCATGGGCGGCTATAGAGCGAGGTTGGGTTTGGACGATGGACGAGGTAGATATTCGCCAGCCGTTCAAGAAGTTCCCGAACGAACCGTGGCTGAGAGAGCTGACAGACTTATGGATGAACGAAAGACTGATGGCAATTCCGAAGTCCAGGCGTATGAAAATGAGCTGGCTGATGACTTGGAATCATTTGTGGCTTGCGGGATTCCACGAAGGAACGAATGTTGCGTTTCAGAGCGAGAACGAAAAGAAGTCAAACAAGTTGATTTTGCGGGCCGAGTTCATGTGGAAGCATTTGCCGATGGAGGAACTAGTCCTGCCCAAGCTGAAAGGCAACCGGGCAATGTGGTGTTCGATGAGTTGGCCGGGTCTACACTCCCAGATCGAAGGCTTTGCCGAAGGCGCGAACCAACTACGGGGAGATACTTTCACCGCTGTTCTTGCGGACGAGATTGCGTTTTGGCCAAAGGGGAGGGCGAGTTTGGGAGGCTTTAAACCTACCGCTGAAGGCGGAGGGCGAGTCACTCTAGTATCTAGTGCGCTCGCTGGATTCTGGCACGATATAGTCATGGATCAACTAGACAATGCCGCATAATAGGATGTCGGATGAAACTAAAAACAGGGGACGCAGTGGAAGTTCTGGTGATAGATCATTCTACGAACAATCCCGAAGGTTGGCAAACGAAAGCAGAAATTTTGTCGGAGCCACCGGAATTGATGGCAATACGGGGTTACTACGTGGGGGAAACCTCGAAGATCATGTATCTGGCATTTGCGAAATGCGGTTCCAGCTTTTCTACTACGTTTTTGGTAGTGAAGAGTGCGATAGTCAAGATAGCGAAATCGGAGTAATCTAAGGATGCAATTAAAGCCGAGCAAAATCGACGCGCCGAAAAAGATCGAACGCGAAAGGCCCAAGGGCATCAAGGTAGACGAAAGGCATTTAGGGTTTGCGACTTGGCGGAATCCAGTAAATAAGTATTTTGTAGCAGAACTTCACTACAGCGTAGATCCGCGGAAGCGAACGAAGGAATGGAAAGAAGACGCAAAAGCTGGAATACCATATGCTGAATGGATGCGGGAATATGAGATCCAGTGGTCGAGTTTTGAAGGCGTCCCCGTATACTTGGAGCATTACAGTCGGGAGTTTCATGTCTCGCCGGAAGCTCTTATATGGTCGATGGAATATCCCGTTATTCGTGGCTGGGATTTTGGGCTGGATACTCTCGGAATGGCTTGCGTATTCTGTCAGTTAGTGTCTAATTCCAGGCTTGTTGTTTACCGAGAGTTGCTTGCCTCTGACTCAGACATTTATACTTTCGCGGAAGCCGTAAAGCGATACAGCCTGGAATGGTACCCAGGAGCCTTGAAGTTTTTCGATATCGTAGACCCAAGTGGGTTCAACCGTAATGCTGCGGCAAAAGATAAAAGAAGTTATTGTGACACCGTGAGGGACATTCTGCATGTTAGACCCATACCAGGAGAGAAGATACGCGCTAAACGGATTAAAAGCGTCATTGACCGGCTTGATGGCTCAGTGCGAGGTCAGCCCAAATTGCTTATCGACGGAATTGGATGTCCTGTACTCGTTGAGGGATTTGATGGTGGATATCATTACGCTTACCAAAAAGACGGACAAGTAAAGAACGAACCGGAAAAAAACCAGCACTCGCATGTGCATGATGCGTTGCAAATGATTACGACAAGAGTAGGACAACTAGATTTGGATAATAGAGAATCAGAATCTGTTGTACCTGCGGTTCCACATTATGCGTTTGGGAAGGTTGCATGAAAGTCACGATTTGGTATGATTGGTATGACGGACCGCCTGACAATCGAACGCCTTGCATGGCTTGCGCGGAACTCCCGCACGGAATTATCCTTACCGGATATGGTGCGACATTCGAAAATGCCAAAGAGAAGGTGATGGCAAAGGTTAGGCTGTTACCGTCAGACGAGGAAGTAGAAATCTAAATGCCCCTAGATATACAGAAACTCGAACTCCCGGTAGGTTATGATCCAGAAAAGGCTCAAAAGTTGGAAAGCAAAGCCTACGACCGTGGAGAAAAGATTCCAGTAGACAGCCAGATCGTTTCGAATCAATATCTGGATCGGTTTCGGGTAGCAGACGATATTCGTAAGCCCCGGTATATGGTTTGGCAAACGTGCTGGGATCTATACAATGGAAGGATTGACTGGAGCGGGAAGGAAGACTGGCAAGCAAAAATAGCGATTCCCAAAGTTCGTGGTGTGGTAGACAAGGCGACTGCGAGCTTTCGGCGTGCGTTGATCCGCATGAAGCGGTTCTACCACATCGAGTCAGAAACGCGCCTTGGCATCGAGAAGGGGTTCTTTACGATGTCCCTCATCGACTACTGGCTCGATCAGATCAACTTCGTGGAAGAGTTTACGACCGGATTGAAGGCTGGCCTGATAACTTCTACGATAATCTTCAAGACCTATTGGGATTGGGTAACGGACACGCAGCCTAGGTTCGAGGACAAAATGGTCGCGGAGCCGGTGTTTGAACTAGGCATCAAAATTGGCGAGCGAATGATCCCGACACAAACTCTAGTGGACGGCTCCAGGACTCGCGGGATGCTCGGCTTTAAGGCTGTAGATCCGTTCAATATGTGGATAGGGCCATTAAATGCGTACAAAATCGAAAAGCAGACGGTAGACTTTACGAGTATAGAAGAACTCCAGAAAAAGGGCGTGTATACTAAGGAAGCAGTAGACCGGCTTCGTGAGCGTACCGGAGCGGGCGTAGATGCTTACTTGGAAGCCGTTCGCAAAGGCGAACACCCGGACACGTTCATGTCGCAGTATAGCAGACGTGTAGACTTGTATCATTATTGGGGGGATTTGTTAGATGAAGAAGGAAGCGTGCTGGCCCACAACGTCACTTATACAATGGCCGGAGCTACTGCTAACGCTGGTGGTGTCGGTAGTGGAGCTGCTGATATTGTACTTCGCCCTCCGATAGCGAATCCGCTGTTCCACGGCAAAGATCCATATGTGGTTGGGACTCCCTACATCGTCCCCTTCAGTACCTACAATCGAGGAATCGTCGAAGACATAATGGGCATCTCGAAGATGATTACAGAGCTAAGCTGTTTGATTATCGATGGTGCACAGTTTGATGCAATGCAGGCTTACGAGATAGATGAAGACCTCTTGAGTGATCCGAGGCAAGCGAAGCGCGGGCTCTATCCAGGCGTAGCATTTACGACTAAGAGCTTCGAGAATCCAGGGAACAAGAACGTAGTCAGAACGGTAACGACTGGGAAGGTTCCGACGCTTGCATTGAATGTTTTGAATTTTCTCGACCGCGAGCAGCAACTCTCGACTAGCGTCACCAACTCGCTTAAAGGCGCATCTATGGGTGCAGAGACTCTCGGAGAGTTTTCCCAACTCACAGCTCAAGCTAGCGATAGTTTGGATGATGCCGCCCGAACGGTCGAGGAAACTGTTCTTGACGAGATGCTGGATCGAGTAGCCGGCACGATCTACCAGTACCATGATGATTTTACAATGCCGCGGCTGACGGAAAATTTCCCGCAGACCTCGAATATTCTTCAGATGATGGACGCGAAAGAACGGTATGCTACCATGATCGGCGGGTTCGCGTTCAAAGCCAGGGGCGTGAGTGTCTTTCTAGACAAAGCCCAGGATCTCCAGAAAATCAATTCCTTCATCCAGTTGATAGGGAATATCCCAGGCGTCATGTCGAGGATTAATGTAGATGAAATGCTTGAAAACATCATTATCGGAATTGGCTGGAATCCATCAAAGATCCTGCTCAATCCTGCGTCGCCTGGTGTCTATCCCGCCGCACAGCAAGGCGGACAACCAGCTGAGCAAGGTAACGAGGGATCTGGCGCGAGCGGTGGCGGGACTGGCGGACCTGGTGGGCCGAACCTCACTCCAGTCCAAGCGATAGCTGCGAAGGCCGGAGCTGAACAAGGCGGTAGTCGTGGGAACCCTTCGGCTAATGCACATCAACCTTTAGGAACCCCAAATGCGCGGTAAAATGATCGTGGCCGTGCGGGTCGCTAACTCCATCCTAGCGAGCGTATCCCCTGCGCATACCCCGCGGCCACTTTCACTAAAAGGAACAGAATGAAACAGCCAGATTACTATACCAAGCGGGATCATGCAATCGACGTGGACAAAAAGGTGAAGAAAGTGATTGCGATGGAAGTCCCAAAAGGCGCAAAAAAATATATCGAACTCAGGAAATCAGATTTAAAAAAGGTGAGAGGATACTAGAATGCCTAAAAGCATGGAAGGCGTAATGAAGGAATACAAACAAGGTAAGCTTCATAGCGGGAGCAAGCATGGCCCGAAGGTCAAAAACCGTAAGCAGGCGATAGCAATCGGGATGTCAGAGCAGCGAAGTATGCACGGAAGCGGAGCGTTCTCCAAGGCCGAAATGGATCGAGGGTATAAAGTTGAGTGTTCGTCTACCGAGCTTCACGCAATGGACCCGGACCGTATGCATAATATGCAAGAATGGACGATGGCGAATCGGCGTAATGGGACGCACATGGGATCGAATGGACGCCGGAATCTTCATCGGTTGGAGGACTAAATGCCGGGACAGTCAAGTTATGCTGGAAGCGGTGGGTTGCGCAAAGTCATCGTAATTGCGGGCAAGAAGAAGCAAAAACCAAAAAAGAAGGGTAAAGGCGGATTTACAGTAAATTCGGCCTTGAAGGTGCAAAAATGAAGTTAGCGAATCAGTCGGGCGGGCAGGCATCACGGAAGATCCCAGGTCCAGCGAAAGCGGGATTGGAAAACCCCGCGCATTCGGAACATGTCGAAAACGGGCATTCGTTTCGACCGTCGATGCCCGTAGCGGCGCTGGCGGGAAGCTTTTCGAGGAAGATACCAGGCCCCGAAAAAGCTGGGCAGGAAGTTGCCGGTAAGGCTCTCAAGGTATCTGAGAGCTTCGTTCGTGGGCGGAAGATTACAAAAGGAACTTCCGGGAAAGGACCGCAGTTATGCTAGGCAAAAAGACTTGGACTGAAAGCGAGGCAAAGTTTGGATACTCCAGCCGTAAAACACCCGAATATGTCAGTGCTGTTTCAACCCCGGAACACGAAGGCGGAGCGAAACAGAATGTTAAGAGCAAGATGGGCAAAAAAGCTCCGGCTGAAAGTCGTCCGGTTGCCGGAAGGAAGCAGTAGAGATGCAGTCTCAGGGAATTAGTGAAGAATTACGTAGGAAGGGTGTGGCCGCAAGTACAATACGGGACGCCCTTGGAGGCTGGCGGGAAAATGAAATGCTTAGGATTATCGCGTCGATGGCAAAAGCGCCTTCAACGCTGGAGGCACTGGTTGCGATTCAGGCAGATGCAAAAAGCTTTTACCGTTTGACGAAGGAACTTGAACTAGCAATGAACCAAGGTGACATTGAATGAAAGGAGAACATAGATGGCTCTTACAGTTTTGAGAGGACAAGTTCATAGCGTGAGTGCCGCAGTCGATGCGGGTACGCTTTCGAACAATGCGAACATCTCAGAAGATGCAACGGGCAAGTCGTATGCGGTGTTGACTGGACAGGCGAAAAGCGTTGCCAGCGCTACGGACGCCGGGACTTTATCCAACAACGCGAATGTAGTGGTGAACTAAATTTTTCCATAACCTCCAGCGAGGGTCGAGGGCCTTCACACCTGTAGAGGTTATAAAATTACGCTGGGCATCGGGCCTCACCCGATACACCCCGGCACGAGCACCGGGACGGATCATCTCGGTATACCTCAAGGAGGCCAGGAATGGCTATAGATCAAACAAATCCAGCAGACCCCCAGGCACAGGGCGCTGGCTCAGAGGGTGCTAACAAACTCTACGCGGGAAAGTACAAAACCCCGGAGGAACTCGAAGCAGGGTATAAAGAAGCCGAACGCATGGCGCATGAAGCCGCGCAAAGGGAAGCAGAATGGAAGCGGATAGTCGAATCTAGCCGGTCGCCCGAATACGGATCGCAAACCCGCGAATCGTATGTACCTATGGGGAATCCTGGAGGAACGACGAATCCTGACCAAGCTGCCCAAGTCCTTACGAGGTTTTATAGTGACCCTCAAGGCGTGCTAAAGGAAGTAGCGGATACAGCCGCGCAGCAAGCCGAACAGCGGATGCTACAGCGCCAACAACAGGAGGCCAGCCTTCGCCAGCGTGTGCAAACGTGGCAGGAAAAGAATCCCGATGTTGTGGCTTACCAAGAGCTATTGGATTTTCATGTACGGCAGACAGACGGACGGCTTGCTCCAGAAACCCGGCTTGACCAAGCAGCCTCAATCGTTAGAAAACGAATCGTAGAGATCAAGGGGAAGCCCGCAGGAGCATCCCCGAATCCAAGTGAATTTGTTCCTGGACCAAGCGGAACGCATGACGAACCGGCAGGTAGCCAGAAGCCCCAGGCCCAAGAGCCTTCGGCTGGTGGTGAAGCCGCCTTGCTGTCATACGTAAGCCAGCGGAGTGCTGGTCGAATCAAGCGGCCAGGTACACATCACTAATAAAGGAAGTTTTTAATGGCACAGCAAAGTTGGGCATCGGATAGTGGAGCCAATGGTTTTAGAACAACCGTTGATATCTCCAAGAAAGTAATCCATGCTGCCCAGCCAATGATGAAATTCCGTCAGTTTGTTTCGGTGGAACCGGCCTTCGGCAAGAACAAAGGTGAGTCCGTGCAGATTTATCGCGCCGGCAATACCGATGTTGTCGAGGATACCGCGGCAATTAACGAGTTGGATCGGATGCCAACCGCGTCGGTCGCTGTCAGCCCCAGGCTGATTACGGTCAACGAATATGGCCGAGCGATTCCGTTTACCGGGAAAGTGGAAACATTGGCTGAAGTGGATGTGGAAAGTAATGTTTACCTCAAGGCTCTGCGTAATCATATGGCCAAGACCATTGATTATCAGGTAGCTTTGGCGTTTAAATCGAGTGATATTACTTTTTCGCCTACCAGCGCGACTGCTGGAACATGGGCAGTAACTGGGACGGCGGGAGCTACGGCGACCTCGAATATCACCGCGAAGCACATCAAGGATATCGTTGATGCGATGAAGGTCGGGACTTTTGGCGCAAATGTCGGTCGCCCGATTCCGTATTACGATGGCGAGAGTTATGTTTGCATTGCAAGCGTGAACTTTCTGCGCGGTCTGAAAGACGATGCGGACTATGAAGTTGCCGCAAAGTATGCGCACCCAGAGGACTTGTACCTCGGGGAAGTCGGCAGGTTCTATAATGTGCGGTTTATCGAAACCAACCACGTGACTGCGCTGTCGAACGGCGTGGGCACGAGTAGCGTGCTTGGTGAGGCCATCTTTTTTGGCGAAGACCCGGTACGCGAAATCGTTGCGGTTCCAGAAGAAGTTCGAGCCAAGCTGCCCGAAGATTACGGGCGTGATAAAGGTCTAGCTTGGTATGCGATGTTAGGTTGGGGTCGGGTATGGGATTTCTCTACCGATTCCGAAGAGCATATTGTTCGCGTTTGCAGCGCGTAAGAAAGGAGCAAGAAAATGGCTTATAGTCAAAGGTTGATTGCCACGATAGCGGCATTGGATCTGAATAGCGATGCGACTACGATCATCTTTGCTCCTTCGCAGCGGGTGCAGATCCATAAGATCGGGATTTGCGTTACTTCGTCTCAGACTGGGACGGATGCTGCGACGTTTAGCAAAGTGACGGGCACCAGTACTTCGACTTCGGTTGCGGTTATCAACGTGACGGCATCCAGTCCAGGGAAGTTCATCTATAAAGAGAATACTACCCCGCTGGCTACGTTACTACCTGGTGATCGTATTTCGTTGGCGACAGTAAAAAGCGGTACTGCACCTACGTGTATCCCGGTAATCGAGTATTCGATTCTGGACGAAGCGTTGGGTGACAGCAATGAAGTAGCGACAGCGTAAAGAATCTACGGTGGGGGTCGGTAGGGCAACCTTCGGCTCCCGCCACTAACTTCTCCCAACAGAAGGAAAAACTATGGCAACAGTAAGCACATATCTTTTGTCACAAACGGGAATCTCTGGATTCTTACGCTTGCGGCGAAGGCAAACAGGTAGTCAACCGACTAACCTGGATATCAACAGTGAAGACGATTTTAAGCCAGTCAGGATCAATAGCCGGGATTTCGGTACGGCAAACGGCACCAACGAGGCACTCCAGATTAAGCCGAATCTATCGGTTGGGGCGTCGGATGCTAGTCTTACGGGCATGGAATGCTCGCCGCGGGTAGCAGACGGCCAAGCCGCATTTCAGGTTCGAGGGCTGACTGCGAGTCCTTTTTTGAAAGGCACGACTGGAAATATTGGCTCGAATGTCGTGGCGATTGAATGCGAGATGGATTTAGGCGCAGGCATGACCCGGACGATTACTGGCGGTGTCCATGCTCTACGGGTGATACCAACCTTTAGTGTTGGCGGCACGTATACGGGTGGAAAGTCCGTCATCAAGCTGGATGATCCGAACCAAGGTGGATGGGATCATTTGATGAATATTAGTGCCGGGAATGTCGGAGCCGGGCAGCTTGCGAATACTACAGCGAGTTTAGGCGCTCAGATCGGTCAGATTTTGGTGAAGGTCGGTACGACCGTCCGGGCGATTCCGTATTACGCAACATCGTAAAAGGGGAGTTTAAATGGACATTACGAGGGAAATGATCCAAAAAAGGTTACAGCAACTCCAAGCCGGTAGGGAGGAAGCTATACAAAGCCTACTCTCTACCGATGGAGCTATCCAGGAAGCCGAGCATTGGCTGGAAATTCTGGATACTACAATAGAAATTAAGGAAGGTGCTTAATGGCAGCTACAGTTATCAATCCGTCACAATCGCCTTTGCAGCCCAAGGTGCTATTGACGACAATCAATATACCGACTACGGTAGATGCGGTAGCAGGTGCAACAGCCGCATTTGCCTTACCGCGGGCATTTTCTATCGTTTGGTCCGCTATTTCCACTAACTTTAATGCCAAAACCGTAGAGCTGAAAGCCTCCAACGATGGGACGAACTATTTTGCTCTTGCATCGGCTAGCCAGATTACGTCCAGTGGGAACAAGCCGGTTCCACAAATCGAATGCGGATATCTGTACTGGCAGATTTCGATTACCGGAGCACCCTCGGCAGCGATGGTCGTAACAGTAGTGGCGAATCAACTATAAGGCTGACCTATGGCAGTTCCCGGCCAAGCTACCGGCGTCATCGTTGAGAGCCGCACACCTGCAAGTACGAATCTTCAGTGGGTGTTGGCGGACCAGACCGATACGGGCGTCAAGATCAAACGGTCTACGGATGGCGTGACCTATAGCATCATAGCGACGACTGCAGCGCATGCGACGACCTATGAGGACGACACTGTAACCGCCGCAACGCTTTACTACTACAAGGTTACGCCTACGAATGGTTCGGGGGATGCTACGGATTCCGCGGTCGTGATGGTAGTCGCCCAATCCAAAACCTGCGAGGTCGGTAATGCTAACCCGGATGCTGTAGCCTTGCCGCGGGCCGGCAGTCAGGTTGATTCTACAGTTTTCAACGACGCGATGAACGCACTGGAAACTAGCCAAAACCAAAACAGTTTTAGCGCACAGCCTTGCACTATATGTATTACGAATAATGCGATAGTAGCCGACTGTACGAAATGCAGTCAGTTCCAGGTTAGTGTGACGAGCGATATCAATTCGATTTCTTTACTGAATTGTGATAATAATCCAGGCGGGGATCTTAACTTTCAGATTCCGGCTGGCGGGACTCCACGTATCGGAGGCTTTCCTTCAAACTTGGGCTTTGACGGCTTTGAGGGCAATAAGCCTATCTCGGGCGGGACTAGTGGGCGAGATTATCATCTAAAGTTTACTAGTGGGAAAAGTGCGAGGGGGCAGAAAGGTGGGACACTCCCGCTTTCGCTTACGTGTGCGGCTACAAATTGCTCGATGGCATGCGCAGGCGCTAAATCTCTTTCTGTTACAGCAGCGGGCGGGACTCCTCCTTATACGTTTTTGGTTACTGGAGGTTTGGGACTTACTCCTTCAGGTTCTACTGCTACTGTAACGCCCGCGGCAAATCCTGGAAGTGGAACAGCCGGAACCGCGTATCAATTACGAGCTAATAGCCAGCTTGCCAACAGCGGTCTTTGTGTAACTCAGCTTTGTTCCCAAAATTTTGGCTGTAATGACGTTGCTATCGGAGGCATAACGGCTGGAAATGGATGCCTGGAATGCGGTGGTGTGTATCCTAAGCCTCAATGCGGAGACTGTACGTCTGTAGCAACGTGTTCGAATTGCGCAACGAATATATGTTCGCCTCATGTAAACTTGGGATCTCCTTGTACTTGTAATATGCTTATAGCCCCGAATTGCGTAAGTGATTCTCGGACTGGAGCGATGATAACCGCAGGCTGTAATCCTTGTGCGATAAGCATAAATGGTCAAGTCATTACGGTAACAGATGCTAAGGGTGCTAACGTCAGCAAGACTATTACGACATAGTATGATTATCATTCGAGACCAACACGGCAACACCAGGCAGGTCCCCGAAGGCGAGGAATTTTTCATGCGCCCAGGGGAATATGTTGCCGGAAGCACGCAGACCAACGACCTTGAAGAAATCGACCAAGCCCTGAAGGAAGAAGGAATCCTGCTGGGAGACTTGCTGGCCGGCACGATTCATTCGGTCAAACTAGACGTGCTGTTCGGCAAGACCAACTGCACGGCATGTCACCGGCGACAACAAATTCTAAACGAATGGCATCGTCAAGGAAAAGCCTTCATCAAGTGGCTTAAAAGCTAGGTAGTCGATGGCTCTACCACAGTACCTGGATCTTGAACGATTCGTCGGGACGCTGGACCTGGACGGAAGCCTAGAGCTTCGTGAACAGTCTGGAGATCCCGCAGCCGGCACCCCTGTAAGCGGAAGACTGGATCTTTACTCTAAGGCTCAGGGCGGCGTGAGCGCGTTGTTCTACAAGAATGACGCTGGAACGGTAGTTAATCTCTCGGGAGGTTTGACCGGAACCGGAACAGCTAACCGGCTGGCTTACTGGACTGGAACTACAGTTCTAGCAGCAGTAGGGGCGCTTACCCAAGGCCAGGTTGTATTTCCAGATGCTAATGGCTTGCCGACTGGAGATGCCAAGCTATTTTGGGATAATACTAATAAGTTTTTAGGGATTGGTGGTACTCCTGGTACAAACGTAGAAATAATAATAGGTGATACTGGACTAACTCGACAGACAGTTTATAGCACAACTAATCTCTCCAATATTCAACAACGTAGAACCAGAGGAAGCCTAGCTTTACCTACTGCCATTCAAACTGATGATATATTTTCTCAGTGGAGTGGCCTCGGCTATGGAGCTACAGGATTTTCGGCAGCTAAAAAAGGTGCTATGTATTTTGCCGCCGCGGAGAATTGGACAGATGCGGCTCAAGGCACATATATAGACTTACAAACAACTCCAACTGGTTCGATTACTATTGCAACCCGATTTAGAATTGGTCCTGCCGGCCAGTTCGGAATCGGTGGAGCTACTTATGGGTCGGCTGGAAATCTGCTTCAAAGCGGCGGGGCCAGCGCAGCACCGTCATGGTTGGATCAGACTACGGACTTTTTGAGCCAATATTTTCTGCTTGCTGGAAGGTCTGGTGGACAGGTTGTTAAAGGCGGGACCGCGGTAACGAATGGCCTAACACTCCAATCAACCACGGGAGTCGGAACTACTGACTTTATTAGCTTTCTAGTTGGTAATGCCGGGGCTACAAGTGCAATGAAGATGACCCAAGCCTCGGGAAACGTGCAAATCGGCTTGGGCGGGATAACCTCACCGAATGCTACGTTAGATATTGCTTTAAGCCTAACTGGATTAGGAGCCAGTACACCATCTACTTATGCGGGCATACGATTCTCTCAGGCAAATTCCCCGAGTCTTTATTACTGGGATTATGTCTTGACTGAAAATAGTGATGGTAGTTTAGTTGCTTTGCAGGGTAGAGCAGCGGGTGGCGGAGCACCAGTTGATGCCTGGTTTGTTTCGAGAAGTGGGAGTGTGGGGATTGGAAGTGCTACGAACTGTTCAGCTGGAGTCGTTGCGCTTCTGGCTAAGTTTAATGTACTGGTAGGCGCTATAGGTGCTGGATATTCGGGAATAAATATCTTTGATAACAACGTGTCTAGGGTTTCGATTACCGCGACTACTTCATCCATGCCGCAGATATTTTTGAATGGCGTGCAGTTGACGGAGCTGACTAGCACTGGAGATTTAGCATTGTCAGCGGCTGGAAATTCGGGCAATGATACAAGTGTTACTTTTTATGCCGCTTTAACTGCTGGATCACCCGGTATAACTGAAGTTGCAAGAATCAAAGCAGCTACTCCTGCTGGTGGCTTAATGGGGATTGGACAGGCTACAGTAGGAGCGATTTTAGATTTAGCCGGGAATAAAAGCTTTGTTGCGTGGACTACTTCAGGCCGGATTATTAGAGCAGAAGCTTTAACATTAACGGATACGAGTAGTGCAATTAATGCCACGGTTGCAAGTCAGGTAGCAAGCTCATTGGCTATTCCTACCTTTGCAGCGAGTCATACCGGCATTACAATTACAGATGGCGCGACTTTATATTTGGCGGGTGGACCGGCGAATGGAACTAACATTACAGTAACTAATTCCTGGGGGTTGTGGAATGTAGGGAAGACTAG
>VFSW01001001.1_pt1 | contig 42066 bp, 35 predicted proteins | sample 5358111 | NCBI WGS metagenome assembly VFSW01 (sample SAMN11554181, study PRJNA540505) | mine drainage metagenome | isolation source: sediment from site ElyBrook_90M | place: USA: Ely Copper Mine, Vershire, VT | collected 2017
ATCACCCCGTTTTGCATATAGCAAGACTGGTCCATTTATATGCGTCGGCCCTGTGATCGCTATTGAGCTGCTTGACCCCATAGGCTTTGGACGCGTGCGTCTGCGGCGGGTTGCCGATGTTTCCTCGGCCAGTTTGATTCCTTTTGTCGAGTATGCAGTCGAGCCGGGAAGCGCGGTTCGCAGCGATGCCTGGAATGGCTACAACGGATTGTCCAAGCGGAATTACCATCACCAGGCCCTTAATTTGTCGGCAACGGGCGATCCGGCGCATGTCGTCATGCCGGGCGTGCATAAGGTGGCAGCCTTGCTGAAGCGTTGGCTGTTGGGAACGCACCAGGGTTCGGTCACCGCCGCCCATCTGGATGCGTATCTGGATGAGTTCGCTTTCCGCTTCAATCGCAGAAAGTCGCGCCGCCGTGGAATGTTGTTCTATCGACTACTGGAAAACGCCGTGGTCACAAAACCGACGCGCTACCGGCCATCGCGGGCGATCCTGCCAAGCGGAAAACACAACCAGTAGTGGTTACTGTACTAAGGGAGCCACCCCACTTTATGTAATGTTGGCCCACATCTCGTCAAGAGAGTTCGCGCCTTCACGAGGCAGCGGCTCAAGGCCGTTCATGCGGTCGTAGTCCACGCCGGTCAAGCCGGCTCCGCCCCTGCCAGTCTCTTCGTAGTTGCCTTCCATGGCGCGGTGCGCATAAAAGTTGTACCCTACAACCGGGATGCCAACCTGACCGGCGGTCTGAATCGATTGACTAATCTTGTCAATCTCCTCGTCGCGCCCCGGCTGCCCATAGATCGTTTTTGGAAAGCCGCCAATCATTAGATTGCCCAGCTTTACCCCGCCCGCCTTGAGCTTGTCGACGATGGGCTGAAGTTGGCCCGCATTCCAAGGCAGCGCGGGGCCGCCGCTCAGCACATTGTAGACGCCGAGTTGCACAATACTGCGAATAGCCTCGTCCGTAACGCCGTCGTGGAGATTGATGGCACAGGCTATCTTGGGCGTAGCGGCGCTTTCCTGCGGCATGCCGTCGCTAGCCACGAGGGCTTCTTCTCAGTCTGCGCCGCGGCCGCAATCGGCAGCAGCGCTGGCGCCAGTGCTGCTGTTGCAATTCCCTTGATCAGGCTTCTTCTTGAAATATCGCATCCGCTCATCGGGCGCTCCCATGAATTGAAGTCTCTTTCGGCCTTGGATTTTTCCACAGAACGATCTACTGCGTCTACACAACCGCAAGGACGCAGAAGATCTGCGAACGCCTTTATCTTTTTAGGAGACAATTCAACCGTGTCTGGTCAACTCAATTCAATGTGCAATAAGCGCGCTGCATTTTCGTAGTAGAGCTTCTTCAGAATCGAATCGGGTAGAGCTATGCCTGATATCTCCCAGCGTCCCTGAGGCGGAATCTTTGCGGGAGCATAGTCGAAGTACTCATCATCGGTCTCAAGAAAGCGATAGTAAATCTCATAGAGCCGGTCGCAGAAAAGCTGTTGTGGATATTCGTCTCCATGCGGAATCGCGTCAGTCCCAAAGAGGATGCGGTCTTGATATTTCTCAAAGAATGCTCTCGCAGCGCGCGGCTGCCGCCCGAGCTCACCAATGCGGGCGGCAATGTCCACGGACATATTCGGAAAGCGGTCGAGGCTGGCCGATACGCTGGCCAGGTTCTCTGAGAAATTGCCGACATGCAGGGCGATGAACTGCGTGTGCGGGTGGCGCGCAAAGACCCGGTCGCGCGCCGCCAGAAGTTCGGCGTTGGAAGGGAAACCCTGGCCATGAAATGACCAGTCGGGATGATTGTTCAACTCTTCATAGCGCTCGTTGAAGCGGTCCGTGGGCCGGAAGAAGGCCACCGGATCGGAGACGTGGATTCCCACAGGCATATCCAGGCTTGCACACGCTTCCCACATCGGATCGAAGCGCGCGTCGTCGATTTTCACCAGCTCGCCCGTGGTAATGTTTTCGCGCAGAAATAGTCCCAACGTCTTCAGCAGCTTCAAGCCCCTGGCGCCGGATCGTTTCGCCTGCTCAATGGCCTCGGCCTGGAGGCTGGCATAACCGGGCTCAAGGAAGCGGCTATAGCATGGCTCGGTGAAGGAGCAGAAGCGCTCTGGATAGGCATTGTCGTAGCGGGCGATGGCCTCGTCCAGTCCGCTGCCGAATCCCGCAGTCAGATTGTTCATCATGCGGATATTCTTGCGATCCATCACCGGGATCAGTTCTTCGGGAGTGCCATAATATTGCCGTTCCGCTGCCAGATGCACGCCGTTGACTACCTTTGCAGAAAACGACATGTGGGCATGAACGTCGATTACTGGATACCTGGAACGAGCCACCTCAGTGTGCTTGACCTCAAGCATGCTCTGCGGTTCATACTCTGCCAGGTCGAGTGGCTTCTGCTTGCCCGGTGTCTCAATGGGGGAAGAAGTGAGTGTGTCATTCATGCGCGTAGTCTCCAAAAGTAGCCGCACCTGGCAGGGCTGTCCCAGTTTGCATTGATAAGTAACATCTGCTGGCGGCGAAGCCCGGCGTTCTTCAATCTTGCGCGTCGTGAAGTCTGAAGCCCTGCACAACGCGGCTGATCACTCCATTGGTGGAAGGAGAATCAGGCTGCAACCCCTCTTTCATGCACCGGAAGAACGCAAGCACCTGGCCAAGAATCACATCCAGGACAGGCATATTGTCGTCGCCCATTTTCGCCAGGCCATCGCAGTCGATGACAACATCATTGCTTTGGACCAGGTCCGGCGGAATCTTCTCGCCGAAGATCAGCTTCGCCATTCCAAGGTGCTTGCCGTTTAACTCGCGAATCACATCGCACTCGTAGGCACGCGCCATCGGGTCGGAAGAAAGAAAGCAGACAATCAACGTATCAGCATGAACCGCGCTCATGGGTCCGTGCCGCAAGCCCAGATAGCTCTCATGCGTGGCCCAAACGCGCCCGGCTGTCATTTCCAGCATCTTCAGAGCAGACTCGCGGGCGCCGCCCAGTCGCGCACCGCTGGCCAAGTACACAACGCGCCCGAAATCCCGGCGTGCTAACTCCGCCAACTTGTCAAAATATTTGTGCAGCAGTGTTTCCGCCGTCATGCTGAGACTCTCAATAAGCGCCAAGTACTGCTCAGGCGTATTCAGCATTCCCAGCGAGGCCGCTGCCAGCACCATATTGGTAAAGCTGCTGGTCATGGCCAGGCTGCGGTCATTGGTCTCCTCAGCCAGCACAACCACTTTCACGCGTGAATCGTAGCGATAGGTTGTCGCAAGCCGCCCTTCCGCATTGCAGGTTACCACCAGATGGCGGATTGCAGGCTCCGTCGCAAGGATGAGCGAGACGGCTCCTACGCTCTCTGGGCTGTCCCCTGACCTGGCCAGTGAGATCATCAGCCCTGGACGCGGGGCCGCAATCGCCTTGCCGCCATGGATCAACAGCGCTCCGCCGCCAATTGACTGGGCGGGAATCGACAACCGGGTCTGCAGCGGGAAGCGAACGCATTCTCCGGCAAACTCTGAGCTGCCGGAGCCGGTCAGTACCAGTGTCTCGATACCGGCAATTGTCTGCTGCAAAGAGCAGGAGAGCGCTGCCAATTTCTTGCCGGTTTGCATCCAGGTTGCGGGTTGCTGCAATATCTCGCGCAAGGTATGGAAATACCCAAGGTTGTGCTGTTCTTCTCCGCGCCGGCCAAGCAATTCGGCCGCTTCCTTCTGCTCCCGAGCGATGGCGGCAAGCCAGGAATGCTCCCGTGCGCTTCGTTGAATTGCGGATTCGTTCAAAATACCCCCCTCAACATCGGAAAACGACAATAAAGCGTAATATTATCAAACTAATCGAAAGTATGTGTGACAACGATTCTCTGGCGGAACCAGAACTAACGGAGCCTCACGGGATGGGATTCAACCTCTTCGCCATCATGATCCTTCTTGCCGGCACTACAAATCAGGCGACTGCAAGGTTCGCCAGCTATGACTCCGTACCGGATATTGACCCCAACTCCAGCTTCTGGCACGGAGCGCCTTCCGTTTTTGCGGCCAAAGATGCTTTTGGAAAAACTGTTCCCGGCCATCGGACTGAAATTCGCGCTCAGTGGAGCTTGCACAACCTGTACTTACTTTTCATTTGCCCATACCAGGAACTTAATCTGAAGCCAGACCCAACCACTACGGTGGAAACGAACGAATTGTGGAATTGGGATGTGGCGGAAGTCTTTGTGGGCTCGAACTTTAGCGACATTCGTCGATATAAGGAGTTTGAAATCTCCCCGCAGGGCGAATGGGTAGATCTAGATATCGACCTGGACAGGCCCCACCCGGCCGACGGCTGGCTGTGGAACTCAGGCTTCGAGTCCGCGGCGCGGATCGACCGCGCCCAAAAAATCTGGTACGGCTTCATGCGCATTCCCTACTCCGCCATTGATGACCGGCCTGCCGCAGCGGGCAACTTGCTGCGAATCAACTTCTATCGTGGTCAGGGCGCCGGTTCGAATCACAAGGAAATAGCGTGGCAGCCCACACATAAGGCTACGTTTCATGTACCGGAGGCCTTCGGCGTTATCAAACTGGTGAAACGCCGGTAATGTGCTGGAGTGGGTCATCGGGTACATATGCTGGTGTCGCTAACTCATCAGTAATATCCTATGGTAACTTCATTCCTGAAGCAATTTTCTAGTCTTATTGACTCTACACCTGTAAATCCTTACACTTGCAGAAATGCGACGTGCCATAACCGATAATCCGCTGCTAGCAGAGCAGCGTCGCCGGAAGATTCTCGACCTTCTGGAGCAGGAAGGGCAAATCACAGTTCGAGATCTCGTGAAACGGTTTTCCATTTCTGCGGTTACCGTTAGGTCCGACCTGGATGCCCTGAGCGCCACGGGCGCGGTAGTGCGCTCACATGGCGGTGCGGTGCGGCAGTTGGAGCCAACGCGTGATTACCCTTTGCGGCTCAAGGCCTCTCAGCACCGGGCAGAGAAAGCTCAAATTGGCAAGGCGGCTGCCCAGTTGATTCAATTGGGCGAGGTGATCATTCTCGACTCCGGCACTACCACTAGTGAGGTTGCGCGTCAGCTCAAGGCTCGCGCGCTCCAAGGAGTCACTGTCATTACCAACGCCATGAACGTGGCGGCGGAGTTGGTGGATGCCCCCGGAATCTCCGTGATCGGCTTAGGCGGTGTTTTGCGTCCAGTATCGCTTTCCTTTGTGGGGCCGCAGGCAGAGACCATGCTAAAGGATTTGCACGCCGACCGCCTCTTTCTGGCCGTGGACGGCTTTGATCTGGAAAACGGTCCAACCACGCCCGACGTGCTTGAAGCTCAGTTGAACAGTGTGATGGTTGCCTCCGCCAGGGAGATTACCGTCGTGACCGATTCAAGCAAACTTGGCCGGCGAAGCGTCTCTCGCATCTGTTCCATCGAGCAGATACACCGCCTGATTACAGATAACAAGGCTCCGGAAGAGTTCATCCAGGCCCTGCGCGCCCGCGGCATTGAAGTGATTCTGGCCTAGGGCGATACGCCCTAGTGAGCCTGCAAAACCCGCTTCTGCTCCTGCAAGAACTGCTCTCGGTAGGCGCTATTTCGAAAGGCCTCTGTGCCCCCCGGCCGCGTTACTGAGAGCGCGCCTGCCAGGTTGCCTTTGCGCAGGCAGCTCATCAAATCGGCCCCTCGTACAAACTCGCTCAGAAAACCGGCGTCAAAGCTGTCCCCGGCGCCCACCGGGTCCACCGCATCCAGCTTCAGGGCAGGGCAATGCAGCCGCTCCGCCCCGCGGCACGCCAGAGCACCCTCCGCTCCCAGCTTTACCACCACCAGGGGAACCAGTTCCGTCAGCCGCGCGATAGCCGTTTCTAGGTCGTTGCAGTCGGCAATTTTCATGGCTTCCCGCTCGTTCGGCAGCAGTAATTCCACCAGCGGCAACACCCTGCCAAGGCCGGAGTCCCAAGTATCGTCCGGGTCGTCGTTGGTGTCCATTGAGATGGTGAGTCCAGCGGACTTCAGTTCCTTCAGCAGTTCCGGAAGATGCGCCTGCAACCCGTGCTGCATAAAATAAGAGGAGAAATGAAAGTGTCGCGAGGATGCCAGATACTCCATATCAAGATGCTCCGGCTTCAGCGCGGAAATAGTGCCGGCATAGGTCAGGATGTTGCGCCATTTTCCGTGCTGCAGAATCACCGAGAGTCCGGTCTTGGCTTCGCAACCCAGCTTGCGAACAGTCGAAACATCAACCCCGGCGGTACGCAGTCGCTCCAGCGCAATCTCGCCAAAATTGTCGTCTCCGATGCAGGAGCTGAAGCCCACCTTGCAGCCCAGCGAAGCCAGGTTGTGGGCCATGATCGCCGAGGAACTGCCCAGCGTGAGCATCATCTCTGTGGCCAGCAGTTCTCGCTCCGGGGGCAGCGTCTCCGGTAGGCCATAGAAAATCAGGTCCATATTCAGTTCGCCTGCAACCGTCACATCGAAACGTGCCAAGAAAAACCTCTCTTGAGCGGTGGGCCGCTCCCAAGTCATTTTACAACCTCGTTTAGAAGGTATATCAACAGTAAACGAAATCAAACGAAATATATATAATCGAGTCTATGAAGACAGCGCAGAGTGATACTTTGCAGGTCATCCCCTCCCCGCCAAGCGAGTTCTTGCGTAGCGTTGTACGGCGCAACCGGCTAGGTGAGGCAGCGGGCACATATGCGGTCTGTTCTGCGCATCCGGCGGTGCTGGATGCCGCGATTCAGCAGTCTTTGGCCGATGGTTCGGTTCTGCATGTAGAATCCACGTCGAGCCAAGTGAATCAGTTTGGCGGTTATACGGGCAGTACGCCCGCGCAGTTTGCCGCGCAGATACAACAGGCGGCGGAGAAGGCTGGGCTGGCTCCCGGCCGTGTGCTGCTTGGCTCAGACCACCTTGGGCCGTATAGTTGGCGGCGGGAGCCCGCAGCGGCGGCAATGGCCAAAGCCTGTGAGCTTGCGTCGCAGTCTGTGCTTGCCGGCTATCAGAAAATCCATCTTGACGCGAGCATGGCTTGTGCGGGCGACCCAGCCTCTCTTCCGGAAAAACTTGTAGCCGAGCGCACCGCCATGCTTTGCGAGGCCGCTGAAGCCAGTTTTGCGTCGCTGCCGCCCGGCTTGCCGCACCCGCTCTATGTCATCGGCACTGAGGTTCCGGTGCCCGGCGGAGAAGTGGCTGCGGGCGAGTGCCCGTTACCTACAAGCGTTGATGGTTTAAGTTCTTCGCTGGACGCCTTCCGCGAGGCATTCGTCGCGCGTGGTCTCGCGGCGGCCTGGGAGAACATGATTGCGGTTGTGGTGCAGCCGGGAGTGGAGTTTGGCGATAACTCCATCTTTGAATACGACCATGAGAAAGCCGGTAAGCTGGTTGCTGCGTTGCCTGCCAGCCCGGAGCTAGTTTATGAGGCTCACTCTACCGACTACCAAACGCCGTCGCGCCTTGCCCGCATGGTCAAAGACCATTTCGCCATTCTCAAGGTTGGTCCGTGGCTTACCTTCGCTTTTCGCGAAGCCGTTTTCGCACTGGGTATGATTGAAAGCGAGATGCCGGAGCATAAAAACAGCGCATCGCGCGTGCGCGAGGCGCTGGAGGCAGAGATGCTGCGCAACCCGGCGCACTGGCATCCCTACTATCATGGAAGTTTGGAGCAACAGCAATTTTCCCGCGCCTTCAGCCTCAGCGATCGCTGCCGCTATTATTGGCCACAGCCGCCGGTGCAGCGGGAAGTTGACCGGCTGATGCACAATCTCAGCGGTCCGTTGCCGCTGGCGCTGCTCAGCCAATATCTACCTTGTCAATATAAGGCGATTCGCGATGGCAACCTGGATAACTCCGCGTCCGCCATCGTGCGCCACCAGATACAGCGCGTTCTCAGAGTCTATGCAGCGGCTTGTGGCGTTTTGGTTCGATGATCTGTTTTATCGGTACATACTGTAGAAGTATGATGAGAAGTTATATCTTATCCAAGCCCGACAGCAAGTGGCAGTCAAGTTAATTTCTATAGATAGCTCAGGTATAGGTGGCAGGAATTATGCCTGTGCTGTCTTACCACCTCTGTCGAAATACATCTCGATCTCTTCAAGGGTTTTGCCCTTAGTTTCCGGCAAAAAGAACATAGCGGTGATGAAGTAAACCACGGTGCAGGCAGCCCAGAAGAAGAACATGGCTGCATAGCCGTAATTGCCCACGACCGGTAGAAAGACCGCAGCGATAAGCGTGGAAGCGCCCTGGTTCAAGAGCAGCGTCACGCCGATTCCGACCGAGCGGATACGCGTGGGCATAAGCTCCGTCATTGCCAGCCAGACGACCACGCCTGGACCTACCGAGTACGCTGCAATAAACAGCGCCAGGCATGCGGTAATTAGCCAGCCGGTTTTTTCCGTTGGCACGGGGCCGCAGAGAGCGCGCTTGATGTGCAGTGGCGCTTGATCCATGCTGGCTTCAGGGGTGATCGTCAGAACAGGATCGGCCTCGTTGCTCAGCACGGTAACCATATGGTCGCCGCCGCCGTAGTTGTAAAGCACGGTGAGCACCATCGGCCTGTCTGTTGCGGATGCAGCGCCCAGAGTGGCTACGTTGACCGGCAGTGTGACGGTATTGCCTGTCTGCGCGGCTTCGATTTTACTCCGCACATCGGTGCGTCCGGCCTCAGCGCGAATAAAGAGCAATCCACCTGCGACGAGCGCGATGACTACGCCCGCAGTGCCGATGCGCAACAGAAAAGTACGGCCTTTTTTGTCGACCAGTGCCACGGCAACCAGCGTCATTACGCAGTTAAGGATCTTTACGGCGACATCCCCCTGCGTGGCGTGGCTGGCTGTCATTCCGGCCTGCTTGAGAATGATGACCAGGAACCCGAGAACGGAGTTGATGCCCGTAGTCTGATTGCAGACCATAATGACGCAGGCCAGAATAAACGGTACAACATATTTGCGGCGCAGCAGAGAACCGGTGGTGCCGGCGGCCTTGGCCTGTTTGTTTTCTGCAGCCAGAGCCTGCATCTCTTTAAGTTCGAGCTGTGCTTCCGCTTCCGGCGTGGAGCGGCGCAGCGCGGCGAGTGCATCGCCCGTGCGCCCGCGCAGCAGCAGCCAGCGCGGCGTCTCGCTCAACACAAATGCGCCAAGGAAGAAGACCATACCGGGATAAACCACGGAGAGAAACATACCGCGCCAGGCATGGTTCTGCGCGGCCAGGATGAGCGCAGGGTTGCCTGCGGCATGAGCTATTGCTATCTCAGCTTGGCGCGTGTAGTACCAGCCAATGACCGCTGCACACACAATGCCGAAGGTGAGCATGAACTGAAAGATGGCTGTGCCGCGGCCGCGCGTCTTCGCGCCCAGGCACTCGGCTAGGTACACAGGCACCACCACGGCGATGACGCCGCCGCTCATGCCCTGCAACAGCCGGCCCAGAAAGAGCGGCGCAAAGCCCTGCGAAATCACGATCAGCCCTACGCTAACCACATAGAGCATTCCGCTGACAACCATCATGGCTTTGCGGCCGAAGAGGTCTGCGAGCACACCGGCCACCAGCGACGAAACCATCCCGCCACCCAGCACCGCAGCCACAATAATCGAGGTCTGCCCGACTGTCAGGTTGATCGTCTTGCTAAGGTAAAGCAGGGCCGCGGCAATAATGCCTACATCAATGCCATAGATGAGGCCGCCAAGCCCGGCGATGAAAAGCAAGAACCAGGAGTAGCGCTGGATGCTGGAGGGAGTTGCGGCGATGAATCCGGAGTCGGTCTTGGCCATGATGGAATCGCAAAGCCTGTCAATATATGTCTGAAAAGCGTGACCAGAGTATCACATGGGGGTTCACGGTGGCGCGATGCGGAAGAGCGCGCACTGGGCCGGGCCTAGAGGCTCGAAATAATACTTAAGTACGCACTTGACAAAAAACGTGAAGAAGTTAATGCTAAAGCAAATGATTAACTATCTCCTTGGAGGAGAATTGACTTGATGGAAGAACAAACCGTCATCCACAACACATTTGCTGTCGAGCGCGCCTATGCTGTACCGCCAGAGCGCGTGTTTGCCGCTTTCGCAGATCCTGCCCAAAAGCGCCGCTGGTACGCAGATGACGAACATCATCAGGTTGAAAGCTATGAGCTGGATTTCCGCGTCGGAGGCAAGGAGGCCTACACCTCCCGCCTCAAGGAGGGCACGCCTGTGGCGGGACTATCGCTGAAAAGCGAGAATATCTACCGGGAGATTGTGCCCAACCGCCGCATCATTTTCACCTCTACCATGGCCATTGAAGAGAAGTGCTTCTCGGTCTCGCTAGGCACAGTGGAACTGTTGCGGACGGAAAAGGGCACGGACCTGATTCTCACCTTTCAGAGCGCATTTCTTGAGGGCGCGGATGGCCCTGAGATGCGTGAGGCGGGATGGAAGACACTGCTGGAGAAGCTGGCTGCGGAGTTGGGCCGCTGTAGCGGAACCAGAGTCGATGTGTCCTGAAGCCGTAACGCTCAAGTCAGCGCGACCATCAGTGAGCGGTGACTCCGCATGAAGCTCATCAGGACACAGTAACTCTGGTTCCGCTCTAATTCGCTGCAGCGCTTGAGGACGCGGAACCATGATGAAGAAGAAGCCCAGTATCGACCGTGTTTTCCACGCGCTCGGCGACCCCACGCGCCGCGCCCTCATGGAGAAGCTCAGCCACGGCCCCACTTCGGTCTCGCGGCTGGCCGAGCCGATGAAGATGACCCTTGCAGCGGTGGTTCAGCACTTGCAGGTGCTGGAGGAAAGCGGGCTGGTGCAGACAGAAAAAGTGGGCAGGGTGCGAACCTGCCGCATTGAGCCAGCCGGGCTTGCAGTAGCAATGCAATGGATGAGCGACCGCCGCTCGATATGGGAACGACGCCTGGATCGGCTCGGTGATTTGTTAGCCGAGCCGGACGAGCGCCGCTAAGCCCATGGCTTCAGATGCGGACTGCCTGGTGAGAATGTCTCCAGATTTCCTCGGCAGTTTTTGCGGGGTACTACGGTGGTCAGCCGCGAATCAGAAACATCAGGGCTGCGGCGACAAGCACTGCTTCAATGATGCCTACAAACACCTTCTCGGGAATCTTATCCAGAAGGCGCTTGCCCACAAACGAGCCAAGCACCATCACGGGCCCAAGCGCAAGGCCGATCAGCGCATCATGGCTTGTGAGGACTGCGGTCTGTCTGTACGCAATCAGCTTGGTAACATGCATCACCACGGTACACAGCGCCTCAGTGCCGATGTACGCGCCCTTGAGCAGGCCATAGGCAAGAAAAAACGGCGCCATCAGCGGTCCCACGCTTCCCAACAGTGCGGAAAGAAAACTGGATCCAGCGCCGACTCCCGCAAAGGTTGAGACCGGGAACCTATTCGACCAGTGTGGCCGTATGTGTCGCCATAAAACCAGGAGCAGAAGAAAAGCTCCCAGGAGCCGCGTTAAGGCGGTAAGAGGGGCAGTCGCAAAGAGATAACTGCCGAGCAGAGCCATGGGAATGGCCCCGAGTGCGAACCAGCCAACCACTTTCCCGTTTAGCTCTCTCCGATTGAACCAGACTCGGCTCCCATTCCCGATCAGTTGCGCAACAGTCAAAACCGGGACAGCTTCGCGCATGCCAAATATGCCGACCAAAACCGGAAGCAGCACCGCCGCGCCGCCAAACCCGGTAACAGCCGCCAGGGTAGAAGCAGCCAGCGCTGCCAATAGAAGAATCGCCCATTGCAGGATCTCGTGGATAAGCTCGCTCTCCCGATGAAATGTGAGTACAGGTCAGAATGGCATGTACCGAACCGCTAACTACTCGCCTGTTGCGCCTCGTGAAAATGTCCCCAGATCGCCTCGGCAGTTTTGCGCGGCACCACGGCGGCCAGTGACTCGGCGGTAGCTTGCTGCACGTCGCGCAGGCTGCCGAAGTGAGTGAGCAGGCGCTGCCTGGTTTGCGGGCCAACGCCGGGAATCGCCAATAACTCTGAGTCGCGGTCGCGCATGGCCCTGCGCTGGCGGTGATAGCCGATAGCGAAGCGGTGGCTTTCGTCGCGGATGAGCTGCACCAGATGCAGCACAGGCGAACGCCGGTCCAGCACCACGGGCTCGTCTTCGTTGCTCTGGAGGTAGATGATTTCTTCCTTCTTTGCGATCGAGGCCAGTGGCTGAGTTGTCAGGCCCAGTGACTCCAGCGCTTCGGCGGCGGCGTGTAACTGCCCGAGTCCGCCATCCACCAGCACCAGGGAGGGCATGGGCTGTTTTTCGTCTTGCAGGCGGCGGTAGCGGCGCGTCACCACCTCGCGCATGGAGGCAAAGTCGTCCACGCCGAGAACGGTCATCACCTTGAACTTGCGATAGGCCTGCTTGTTCATCTTGCCGTCTTCCCAGACGACCAGCGAAGCGACGGTTTCCGCGCCCTGGATGTGAGAGATGTCGAAGCTCTCGATGCGGCGGGGCAGCTCAGGCAGCATCAGCGACTCGGCCAGAGCCTCTTGAATAGCCTTGCGCGAGGGCTCCAGCACCCTGAAGCGTTGCGTGTACGATTGCTTGGCATTCTGGCTGGCCAGGTCAACCAGCGAACGCTTCTCTCCGCGTTGCGGAACGGCCAGTTCAATACGGCGTCCGGTGCGTTCGCCGAGTAGCGTGGCCAGAGTCTCGCGGTCGTCAAAGTCTACCGGCACCAGAATGCTGCGCGGCACATAGCGCTGGTCGATATAAAGCTGCTTGAGCAGAGCGCTAAAGACCTGGCCCGCATGGAAGGGAGTTTCCACACCTCCATCGTTTTCATCGGCGCCTGGCTCCGGGTTTTCCAGCAGGTCCGGCAGGTCTTCCCAAAAGAACTCGCGGCGGTCCACGATCTTTCCTGCGCGGACATGGAAAAGGTTGACGGCCAGGCTGCCATCCTCAAAGTGATAGCCAAAGACATCGGCATCGTCGCCTTGCTCGGCGGTGGCAATGCGCTGCTTCTCCTGGAGCTGGTGGACAGTGGAAAGCTGATCGCGCAGGCGGGCGGCGGCCTCAAACTGCTCAGCTTCTGCGGCGGCCACCATGCGCGCTGTCAGGGTGCGCTCCAACTCAGCCGGCTTGCCTTCCAGCAGGAGCTGCGCGTCGTGCACGGCGCTGGCGTAAGTTTCCGGCGTAGTCAGACCCTCCACGCATGGGCCCAGGCAGCGATGAATGTAGTATTGCAAGCAGGCGCGCTGATGGTAGCGAGAGAGATCTACCTTGCAACTGGGCACCAGAAAGCTGCGATGGATCAACTCGACGATGCGATAGGCGAGATTGCCAGGGAAGTAAGGCCCGTAGTAGGCCGCTCCATCCTTGCGCAGACGGCGGGTGACAAAGACCTTGGGAAAGCGGTCGGCCATTGTGAGCTTGACGTATGGGTAAGTTTTGTCGTCGCGCAGCAGAATGTTGAAGCGCGGCTTGCGCTGCTTGATGAGATTGTTTTCCAGTGCCAGCGCCTCGTGCTCGTTGGCCACCAGAATGTAGTCCAGATCAACGGCTTCGCGCATCAGCGTGCCGGTTTTGGCGTTGGCCTGGGAGGCCTCAAGCAGATAAGAGCGCACCCGCGAGCGCAGGTTCTTGGCCTTGCCTACATAGATTACCTCGCCCTCGGCGTTCTTGTAGAGATACACGCCGGGCTGCGTGGGCAGGGTGCGGATTTTCTCGTAAAGGTCCATGGGGCGGGGCGGCCTGCGCGCTACATCCATAGGATAGCGGGAAAGCCGGGTGCGAGGGCAGCAAGCGAGGAAGTGCGCGGCAGGAAAACGGCGGCCCCTCCTGGGGGAGAGACCGCCGTCTGCAAATTCAGAGGGGAAATTACCTGCGGTAGCGGTCCCGGCCACGATCTCTGTCAACGTGTCGGTCGCGGTCGAAGTGTTCAACGCTGCCACGGTTGCCAACGAAGTTCCATCGTCCGGCAATCCAATAGCCGTTGGCCTAGTAGCCGGCGATCCAGACATATCCGGGTCCGGGGCAGGGCGGAACATAGGCTACCGGTCCGCGCACGTAGACTCCAAATTCAGCTGCCTGGGCCGGTGCCGCTCCCAGCGCCAAGCCGCCAGCCACCACGGCAGCGCCAAGCATCCAGCTCTTCATGTTGCCCATAAACCTTCCATCCCAGCCAGCCGCTTTTTCATGCGCCCAGCCCGGCTTCTATCCGGTGGAGGCTTGTCTCTTGCTGCCTCTCCGGCGAGCCGGTTAAGTACCTGTTCAACAGAGGATGCGAACAAAGGTTGTGCAGCCGTCTGAAAATAAAGATCCGCAACTTTCATCAAAAGACGGTTGAGGGTAGCTTGCCTGAAGATACTTCTTTGCCAATTGCAGTAGGTATCGTATCTTTTTGTTCTATGCCGAACCTGACTATTCCACTTATCGCCATTGTGTTGCTCTCATCGCATGCACATGCACAGCAAAAGGAGGCCTTGATGACTCATCACGCACACGGTACCTTCACGGTGAATATTCAGCCGCTCACGCCTGCGCCTGCGGAGGGGCTGAGCCGTTACTCCATTGACAAGCAGATCCACGGCGACCTGGAAGCGATGACTAAGGGGGAGATGTTCTCCGGCGGCGATCCAAGGCAGGGCGCAGCCGGATATGTTGCGATTGAGGTTGTTACCGGGACTCTTGCCGGGAAGCACGGCAGCTTTGCGCTGCAGCAGATGGCCACCATGGATGCGAGCGGGCTGAAGCTTTCCGCTGTGGTCGTTCCAGGCTCAGGAACGGGAGAATTGAAGGGCGTCGCGGGCGTTTTTACCATTCATACTGAAAATGGACAGCACTCCTACGACCTCGATTACACGCTTCCCGAATAAGCCGATCTCTGCCGATCGCGAGTGACCGCCAATGCCGAAGCGCTCCAGTAGAGTGAAGCGCGTGCTCCGCAAGTGGTAAAGTGGAGTTTCATCCTCCCATGTTTGCTACCTCTCAGCACGCGCACTTCATCGGTATCGGCGGCATCGGCATGAGCGGCATTGCCGAGATTCTGCTCAACCTGGGCATGAAGGTCTCCGGCTCTGACCTGCGTCGCGGCCCGGTGACTGACCGGCTTGCCCAATTGGGCGCCACTGTCTACGAGGGCCACAACGCCGCCAACATTGCCGGAGCCACAGTTGTGGTGACCAGCTCGGCGGTGAGCGCCGCGAATCCTGAGGTGCAGGAGGCCCATGCACGCAAGATTCCGGTGATTCAACGTGCAGAGATGCTGGCCGAGCTGATGCGTCTTAAATACGGCATTGCCATTGCCGGCATGCACGGCAAAACCACGACCACTTCGATGGTTGCCGCAGTGCTGGCCGCTGGTGGACTCGATCCGACCGTAGTGGTTGGCGGCCGCGTGGATGCGCTGGGCTCCAATGCACGGCTGGGCAGTTCGCGCTATCTGGTTGCCGAGGCCGATGAGAGCGACCGCTCTTTCCTCAAGCTCTCGCCCATCCTGGCCGTGGTCACCAATCTTGATCGCGAACATATGGACTGCTATCACAACATCGCCGACGTGGAGCAGGCCTTTCTTACGTTCATGGACAAGGTACCGTTTTATGGAGCGGTCACAGCCTGCCTGGACAATCCATTGCTGGCCGCGATTCTGCCTCGCGTACGCCGCCGCATCTTTACCTACGGCGTTTCTGCGGCTGCTAACTACCGTCTGGAGTTTCTCGCTGCCGGGCAAGGTCCGTTCGCGCGCTTCCTGGTGAACACCACAGCCGGTCCGCTGGGCCCTTTCGAACTGCATGTGCCAGGACGCCACAACGTGCTCAACGCCACTGCCGCAGTGGCTATTGCCCACCAGCTTGAGGTTGCGCCCGAGAAGATTGCCGAGGGGCTCAACCACTTTCGAGGCGTTGACCGGCGTTTCCAGTTGCGCGGCAAGGCGCGCGGCATCGCCGTGGTGGACGACTACGGCCACCATCCCACAGAGATTCGCGCCACCCTGGCAGCCGCCCGCGAGTGCGGGCACAAGCGTGTCTTGGTTATCTTCCAGCCGCACCGGTACTCACGCACCAAAGATCTGCTGGACCAGTTCCGTGGCGCGTTTGTGGATGCCGATGCCGTGATTGTGCTGCCCATTTACGCAGCCAGCGAAGAGCCCATTCCCGGCGTAACAGCGGAGTTGCTGGCCAGCCGCATCGAAGGGCCTGCCGTGCAATACACTGCCGACGCTTCCGCTGCTGTAGCCGCCGTTGCCGCTCAGGCGAAAGAAGGCGACCTAATCCTGACCCTCGGCGCGGGCAGCGTCAGCCAGTTGGCGCCGCAAATACTGGCCGTGCTGGAAAAAGCATAGCTCCCTCCCACATACGAATTGCTTCTGAACGCTCCCTGCTGAATTTTGTCCAGCAAGGGTGCGCTGCTATGATGCGGCGGGCAGGATTTTCAATGCCGCAAGGAGCAGATATGGCGGATCGTTCGCGCAGAAGATTCATCAAGGCAGCTTCGGCCTCAGCCGCTGCCATGGCAGTTTCTACCCGGATTTCGGCCTGGGCTGGCGAGGCTGCCTCTACTGGACCGGTGCAGGTTTGGGCTACTTTTCGAGACAGGCGGTACGCGCAGGCAGCCCCGCTCCAATGGAAGCCCGCCGCCCAAGTCTTGCCAGATGCCATCGCGCTCAATCCGGGAGCAGGCAAACAGCAGATACTCGGCTTTGGCGGAGCGATGACGGACGCCACCTGCTATATCCTCAGCCAGCTCTCCGCGGCCGAGCGCCAGCCCATCATGGACGACCTGTTCTCTCCTGGCAAGATGGCACTGAATGTCTGCCGCACCTGCATCGGGTCCAGCGACTACTCGCGCAATGTTTATAGCTTCGACGAGAGCAGCGAACCCGATCCTGAGCTGAAGAAGTTCTCCATCGAGCACGACCGCGCCTACATTCTGCCTATGCTTCGCGAGGCGCGCAAAGTGAATCCAGAGCTGTTTCTCTTCTCCTCGCCGTGGAGTCCGCCGGGCTGGATGAAATCTGGCGGCTCCATGCTGGGCGGGTCCATGCGCAAGCACTACTTCGATCCGTATGCGCGTTACTTCATCAAGTTTCTTGACGCCTACAAGGCGGATGGCGTCGAGATCAACGCCGTCACCGTGCAGAACGAGACCGATACCGATCAGGATGGCCGCATGCCCGCCTGCCTGTGGGGCCAGGAGTACGAGATCGAGTTTGTTCAGAGCTATCTGGGGCCGGCGCTACGCAAGGCCGGTATTCCCGCCAAAATCTGGGTGCTGGACCACAACTATAGCCTGTGGGGCCGGGCCATTGATGAGTTAAGCGTACCCGGCGCGGCGGAGTACATCGACGGCATTGCCTGGCACGGCTACGTAGGAGACCCCTCAGCCATGAGCCGCGTTCACGACGCCTTCCCGCAAAAGAACGCATACTGGACCGAGGGTGGCCCGGACATTACTGCTTCGGACTATCAGACCGATTTCACCAAGTGGGCCGCGACCTTCAACGGTATCCTGGGCAACTGGGCGCGGTCGATCACTGCGTGGAATCTGGCGCTGGACGAAAAGGGCAATCCTAATATCGGCCCGTTCCCCTGCGGTGGCGTTCTGACAGTCGAGAACGGAACCCACAAGGTGGTGAAGAGCGGGCAGTACTGGGCCTTTGCGCACTACTCAAAGCATGTGCGCCGCGGCGCAAGGGTCTTTCGCACGGATGGAGTGGGCGACGCGGAGGGAAGCGCCGGCCAGGTTACGCACACTGGCTTCCGCAATCCGGATGGGAGCTATGTAGTGGTGCTGGCCAACAGCGGTGTGGAGAAGCGGGTGCAGTTTTTGCTGGGCACGAAGGCCCTCGAACTCGACTTGCCCGCGGACTCTGTGCATACCTTGCAGTGGGCATGATGCGCCAGTCACACTAAAACAAAGAAGGCGGACGAATGGGCCATTGCCCGTCCATCCGCCTTCGGTTTTTATCCGTGGTTGTTACTTACTTTTTTCCGCGTTCACATCCGGCTTGATGGTCACTGCCGCAACATTCCAGCCATCCAGCAGAACAACAGGGTTGGCGCCGGCGTTTTCCGGCAGCAGAGCGGTCAATGTGCGCTGCTCTCCCGGCGTCAGCTCGATCCAGTTGTCTGACCATAGTACCGGAGCAATCAGCTCGCCGGTGGGGGTGCGAACGGCGGCGCGCACCTGGAAGGCCAGCCCAGCGGACTGGTTGTCAAGATACAGCTTGAGTTCGCGGCCGTGAGCGGTCTTCTCAGTCTCAGCATGAGCAGCCACCTTGGCCGCTGGCAGATTCGCCAGAGCGGTCAGGTCTTCGTGGCGTTCTGCCGGCGTGTGCGTGTAGTTGGTCTTTGCCCAGTCGAAGGTAGTGAGGGTAACCGGAACCCAGTAGAAGTTGTGGCTAAGCAAGCGGCCTGAAGCATCGGTCAAACGCAGATCGATAAAGAGGATTCTGTCGTCGCCCTGATACAAGCTATCCGGCAAAGTGAAGACTTTCTGTGAGCTGTCTATGGCCGCGTTGACCGTGGCCTCGGCGCTGTATATCTGCTTCCACTCCAGGTTATGCACTTGAATGCTGGCATGGAGCTCGGCTGTCGACTCATAAGTGCTATTGACCACCATGACGGAGAGATCGTCGTACGAGTACTGGATATGCAGAGGCTCGAGAGCCTTCTTGGCTCCAAAGTACCCGCCTCCGGCATCGAGGTTGTAGTCGTAGAGGTGCCAGATCATCGAGGGCCATGCATTGTTCAGCATCCACTGGATGACGCCCGTGGATTCATACTTGTTTTTGCCGTAAGCCTCGAACATGGCGCGCTCGGAGTCGTACTCCATGGTCTGAGCCATGCGCTCATATTCGGCTGCGGAATGCGGTTTGGCGTAAACGGCTTCCATGGCCTCGTCGAAGACCTTGAGGTTTACGAATCCTCCGCCGCCGTAGTGCAGGCTCCAGTCGGCTGTGGCTGGCCACGCTTCCGGGTCGGACAAAAACATTTTGCGGCTGGCGAGCGACGGAATCGCAGGCCCAGGGCTGGTTTCTGTGTTGAATCCGAATGCGCCGCCGTGGTGTTTATCCACGTACCAATAGTTGGGCGCAACATAGTCGTAGGGCCCCGTCATCTTTACGCCACTTGGACCGGTTACGGTGGTGGGTGTTGAAGTCGCGGACGAGACAATCGGGTTGGGCCAGTGCGTCTCGGCCTCTACTTGCAGATAAGCGCTCTCCACATTGGCTGGCGGAGGATTGTCGCTGCCGTTCAGCCACATGAGCAAACTGGGGTGTGCCCGCAGGCGCAGCATCTGCGCGCGCAGTGAGGCGGTGGCAATGGTCAGGTCTTCCGGGGTCCAGTTCTTCCAGTGCTCCCAGTGGTCGCAGCAGCACCAGCCCAGCATCACCAGAATGCCCTGCCGGTCAGCCATATGAAAGAACGCATCATTGTCGAGCTTGCCTTCAAGGCGAATGGTGTTCAGGTTCAAATCGCGCACCAGCCGGAACTGTTCGCGCAGGCGATTCTCGTCGCTGCGCAGCAGCATATCCTGTGACCAGCCGCCGCCGCGAATCAGAATCGGCTTGCCATTTACGCGAAGCAGGCGGCTGCCGTTAGCCGTGAACTCCGAGGTGATTTCGCGGATTCCAAACTCGACGCTCTGCTCATCCGTTACCTTGCCCTGGGCGGCAAAGCTTACCGTCAGTTGTTCCAGATGAGGCTGCCCCATCTGGGTGGGCCACCAGGGCTTGGGATTGTGGATGCGCAATTGCGGAAACTGCTCGGGAGTGAAAACCACGGTACGATTTTCATTTGCCGCCAGCTCCACCGGCTGCTCAAAGTGGACTCCCGCGGCTTCGCCGGAGGCTACGCCTTTTACCGCATGATCGGTGGCGTTATGCAGCTCTGCATAGACGGTTAGGTTCGCCGTCTCCAGCGTGCTGTCACTGAAGTGGGTCACGGCCAGCGGCGAACGCACTGTTACCGCGCCCGTCTCGACAAGATTCACCGCGCCCCACAAGCCCATATCCTTGTCAGGTGGCGCGGGATTCCAATCCACCCAATTCACGCCCAGATCTTTCTCTGTGGGCGCAAAGGTTTCCACCGCCAGCACATTGGTTTTGCCGGGTTTAAAATACTCCGTCACATCAAAGTCGTAAGTGCGGTAAGCTCCGGCAACCTGCGTCGAGTCCGCGATCTCGTGGCCGTTCAGCCAGATATTGGCGCGGTAGTTGATGCCGCCAAAATGCAGCCAGAAGCGGCCCTGCTGCGCGTTGGCGTCTGGAGCAGTGAAATCCTTGCGGTACCACCATCCGCAGTGGTAAGGGCTGTTCTGTGCCATGGACAGGTTGGAGAAATTTTCGCCGATTGGATAATCGGTGCCGGGAATCTGGCGCAGGTTCATGCCGAAATACGGGTCTGGAAACACACCGTTGGCAACCTGCGCGGCCAGCACAGTGCTGGGAACTTCGGTCTTCAGCCAATCTTTTGCGGCAAAGCCCTCTGCCGCGATCGAGCCGCCCGCGGCATCAACTTTGCAGGCCGACTGCAACTGCCATCCATCGTGAAGTGGCGTAACGGTTCCCGCCATGAGGGCTGCCGGAAAGGCCAGCAATGCCAGCATCAGAGACGCAATTTTGCTTTTCATATACACCAGACTCTCTTCTCTGCCCATCCGGGATTGCGCGCCGTGATGTTGCGGAGGATTTGTGGAAAGTGAAAACCATCGATTGAATTGCAGGTGGCTTCCTGAAATTCATTCGTTTGAATCCCATAAGATTCTACTCGCCGCATTGCTCCCCATATCTTCGTCTTGGATTCGCCCCTTTGGTGCTGGGGCCCACCGTTGTTGCGATTCATTCCGCGAGAGTTGTTTCTCATCGAGGCCGATCCATCGTTGTCTCGCAACGGGAAATCCACAAGGTGAGCGATGCCTGCCCCGTAACGGCGTGGATTCCCCCCAAAGCAATGCCGGAACGAGTCGCCGGCCCTCAGGCTATAGTTGAGGCTGGCGACTCTCACGACCTTGCTCAGGCGTGACGACTCAAGGTACTAACAGAACCCGTTCCCAGGTTTGGGAAGACGAAGCGCCCGCGGAGAACCGCTACCGGCGCGTGCAGCAGGGTGTGCCTCCTTCAGGACGCGCGCTGCCCGGCATGCCGCTGGAGATGCCGGATCCCGATGGGAATGACTCGTTATGCCCAGGCGGTTCGCGCCGCGATTGGCAGGGAGGCGGTGCGCTGGGCAGGAATGCGTCGGAGAGGGATTGGCCCAGCAGTTCATGGTGGCGTCCGTCCGGCACAGTGGGCCGTGTCTTTCTGGGGTTGTGTACCATCATTCTTCTGGGCGGCGTCACAGTTTCTGTCTTTCTCCTTAGAACCTATCTGGACCGCGACGCGCGCTTCCGCATTGCCGGGGCAAGCAACATTCAGGCCACTGGCCTGACCCAAGTAAGCCGGGCGCAGATGCTGCCGGTCTTTGGCGAAGACATTGGCCGCAACATCTTTTTTGTGCCCCTGAGTGAGCGGCGCAAGCAACTGGAACAGATTCCCTGGGTGGAGCGGGCCACGGTGATGCGCGTGCTGCCGGACCAGATTCGCGTCTCGGTGGTGGAGCGCCAGCCGGTGGCTTTTGTGCGCCAGGGCCAGCAGATCGGTCTGGTAGACGCCAACGGAGTTCTGCTCGACATGCCGCCGGCCATGATGGCCCAGCACCATTACTCCTTCCCTGTTGTCAGCGGAATCGATGAAGGCGATCCACTATCCTCGCGCAAGGCAAGGATGGGTGTTTACCTGCGCCTGATGACGGAGCTGGATGCCAACAACCAGCACAATTCGCAGCAGATTTCCGAGATCGACCTGACCGATCCTGAAGACGCCCGCGTGCTGATTCCTGAGCAGGGATCTGACATTCTGGCTCATTTTGGCGAAGATCACTTCCTGGAGCGCTATCAGCGTTACCGGGCGCATATTGCGGAGTGGAAGCAGCAATACCCCAATCTTGCGGTGGTGGATTTGCGGTATAACCGGCAGGTGGTGCTGGAGATGAATCCCGCCACCAAAGCCGCGCAGCCAACTGCCGAACAAGCAGCGACGAATGCGGGAACGGGCAAGCCAGCGGCCAATGAGCTGGCGAAGAATCTAGAGGGCAGCACCAGAGCGCAGGCTGGGCCGGCGACTCAGGCAACAAAGACCAAGCCTGCCAAGACAGTTATCACGGCAGGCGCAAGGAAATCGAGGGCGGAAGCGGCCAGGGTCAAAAAGAAGCGTGCACAGGCTGAACGCGCCGCGCTCAACGCGAAGAGACGAAGGATTGCGAACGAAACCATCAGGACCGCGGCTGCGGGACAGGGCGAGTAAGCGATGAGCCAGAGACAGGACAACCTGATTGTGGTGCTGGACATTGGTAGCGCGTGGACCCGCGTGCTGGCGGCCGACCTGAATGAAGGCGCGATGCGCTATTGCGGCCATGGCATCGTGGCGTCGGCCGGAATGCGGAAGGGGCTTATTGCGGAGCTTGGTCCTGCGGCCAAAGCAGTGAAGGCGGCCAACGATCAGGCCGAACGCAACGCGCGCATCAACATCGACGAGTGCGTAGTGGGAGTAGGTGGGCCGCATATTCGCGGACTGAATACCAATGGCGGCATCGAGCTGGGCAGCCGCATGAGAGAAATCAGCAAAGAAGACGTTCGCAGCGCCGTGGAGCGGGCGCGAGCCGTCGAGCGGCCTCCAGATCGCGAAATTCTGCACCTGCTGCCAAGGCAGTTTATTCTCGACGACCAGCCGGGCATCTTCGACCCCGTGGGCATGGTGGGCGCGCGGCTTGAGGTGGACCTGCATATTGCCACCTGTTCCGGCAGCGCACTGCAAAGCACCGTGACCTGCGCCAACCGCGCCGGGCTTGAGGTGACGGAGGCTGTGCTTGAGTCGATTGCCTCCGCCGAGGCCACGCTCTCAGCTGATGAGCGGGAGCTGGGCGTCTGCTTGCTTGACATTGGCGCGCACTCCAGCGACCTGGTGGTTTTTTTTGAGGGCGCGGTAGCCCATACGGCGTCTGTGCCCATCGGCGGCGCGCACTTTACCAACGATCTGGCGGTTGGTTTGCAAATGCCGGTTGCCGATGCCGAAGAGTTGAAGCGCCAATTTGGGAATGCGGTAGTTACCGCAGTACCGCAGCAGGCGGAGATTGAAATTGCCAACCCGCAGCCGCAGATTTTGCGCCTGCGCACTATTGCTGAGATTCTGGAGCCGCGGGCCCGCGAACTGCTTTATTACGTGAAAGAAAACCTGCGCCAGGGCGGAGTGCTGGATGCGCTGGGTGCCGGTTGCGTGCTGACCGGCGGCGGGTCCATGCTGCCCGGCATGTTGGATGTGACGGAGAGCCAGTTGAGGGTACCGGCACGAATCGGAATGCCGGTGCGTCTATCGAATATGCCCGCCGATCTGGTTCATCCCAGCTTTGCTACTGCCATCGGAATGCTTTTATATGCCCACCGCACTAGGGTGACCAGGGCGGCGGAGAACAACAGTTTGCGCGCCAAGCTGCGCGCAATTTTTGCAGCCAGCTTTTAAGAGAATCAGGAGCCGCTTATGAATCCCGAAATGAATGAAACCGGTGAGATGCGCATTCAATATCACGAGGAAAGCGTGCGTGGAGCGCGCATCAAAGTGATCGGCGTGGGCGGAGGTGGCGGCAATGCCGTCAATCGCATGATCGCCGCCCGCATGGAGGGCGTGGAGTTTATCGCCGCCAATACGGACGTACAGGCGCTCAAGCTCTCGCAGGCTCCGGTGAAGCTGCAGCTTGGAGTCCGGCTCACCTCTGGACTGGGCGCTGGCGCCAACCCTGACGTGGGCCGCCGCGCGGCGCTCGAGGACTCTGAAAAAATCATTGAGGCGCTGGAAGGCGCGGATATGGTCTTCGTCACCGCCGGCCTGGGCGGCGGCACCGGCACAGGCGCTGCTCCGGTGATTGCCTCGCTGGCCAGCGAGATGGGCATCCTTACCGTTGCCGTGGTTACGCAGCCCTTTGGCTTTGAGGGCAAGCGCCGGCTACAGCAGGCGGAACGCGGCCTGAAAGAGTTGCTTGAGAGCGTAGACACGATGATCGTGATTCCCAACGAGAAGCTGCTTGCGGTGGCCAAGGACGCAGGCTTCTTTGAGAGTTTCCGCATCGCCGACGACGTGCTGCGCCAGGGCGTGCAGGGCATCAGCGATATCATTACCATCCCCGGCATCATCAACCGCGACTTTGCCGACGTAAAAACCACCATGGCCGGCATGGGCCACGCGGTAATGGGCACGGCAGTGCGCTCCGGCGACAACCGCGCCATTGAAGCGGCGCAGGCCGCCATGGCTTCTCCGCTGCTTGAGGCCGGCGCCATTGACGGCGCACGCGGCATTCTTATCAACATCACCGGATCGAGTTCGCTCAAGCTCTCTGAGGTCAACGCGGCTTCGTCGCTGATCCAGTCCGCCGCGCATGAGGACGCCAACATTATCTTTGGCGCGGTGCAGGACGAGAAGATGGGCGACGAAGTCAAGATCACGGTCATCGCCACCGGCTTCCGCGACCAGATGCCGGAGCGGCGCGCCCGCATGTTGAGCGTGGAAGAAGCCCCAGTGGTATCGGTGCCCGTGATGGCCCCCGAGAACTGGCTGGAAGAAGACGCGCAGGCGCCTGAAGCTGAGCCTGTGCCGCCGCGCTTTATGAGCCAGGAAGAAGAGCCAGAGGAAGTGACGATAGAGGAGCCTGTATTCTTCTCATCCACTCAGCAGCCTGAACAGAGTGAGGGCGCACCAATCCCGGAGGTTGAGCCGGAACCGGAACTGGTGGGGGTTTCGACAAGTCCGCATTTCGCCGAATTGGCTGAAGAGCCGTCTTACACGCCGCTGCCCAGGGACTACGCCGCGGATTTTGGAGCCAGCGTGCGCAACCCGGAGACAGCCGTCTCTGAGGAGCATCGCGCACAAGAGCCGGCACAGCTCTTTCCCCAGGCAGACGAGGCTTCGCAGCGGGATCTGGATGTGCCGGCGTTCATGCGCCGATTGCAGTTCTAGCAGCCTGTGGTGAAAGTCAGGTTTTGAAAGGGCACGACTTCAGTCGTGCCGCAAACAGTTGAAAATGAGCGTCCGGCTTTAGCCCTTGAGGGGTGTTTTTCTGTGATTATGAGTTTCGCCACAGGCTGCTAGGGCTAGTCTGCTGGGAATTAGATGGCAGCCATGGCATTTCCGCCACTTTTGGGGCATATGCATTTCGCTGTCATGTCTGTATAGTGCAATTAAGCCTTAAACGGCAATTGGTTCGTGGAAATTGGCAAGGCAAGCTTATTGTTGTTCTCGGTATGATGTAAGTGAACAATAGCGGGCCTTTCTGTGAGAGGGGTCGATTGATCCGTTGCGCGGTTGGATTCAGCCGGCGGAATGCCCTGAAGGCAAGAAGTGCGCCTCTTATTGAGGTGTGCACGGTACAAGATCCAACTATTGAGAGGATGCTGACTGGATGAAGTTTTCTTGCGTATGGGCACTTGGATTGGCTCTGATTAGCTTCGGCATTGCCCCAGGCAGCGCGGCGGCATTGAACACGCCGCACACAATGCGCCATGCCAAAACCGCAGAGCGTCATCTCGTTGAACCTCATCGTAGCAGAGGCAGTCACTCTGCCGCTACGCACGCCAAATCCTCAAAAACTCATGCGATGGCTCATGCAAGGGTTCATGCAAAGTCCCATGCGACCCCGGTGCGCAATCGGTCAAGGCTTGCCTCCAAAGGCAGTGCGACTACCGGTGTGAGGCGCGTCTCTTTCCATTCCCGCCGCCATCGCTACTACGAGCGCTTTACCGCCAGTTCTTTTGCCAAGGGCGATATTTTTGCGGACGATGTCACGGCAGGTGAAGACCCTGTGGTCCGTCAGGCAGCCATTGACGCGCTGGGCGATATGAACGGCACCGCCGTGGTTATCAACCCCTCAAACGGGCGCATCCTGGCCATGGTCAACCAGAAGCTGGCGCTCTCTCCAGGGGCCGAGCCCTGCTCCACAATCAAGCTGACGGTTGCCATGGCGGCGCTCTCTGAGGGGCTGGTTACGCGCGACACGCCGGTCCAACTGGCCGGTTTCCGCATGAACATGACTCAGGCGCTAGCCAAGAGCAACAACCTCTACTTTGAAGAATTGGGCCGTGAACTGGGCTTTGAGCGCGTGCGCCACTACGCCACGCAGTTCGGGCTTGGCGAACTGGCCGGCTACCACATCAAGGGCGAGCAGTTGGGCACCTATCCTGACAAGCCCCTCCCGGAAGCTGAGGGCGGCGTGGGCCGCATGTGCAGCTTCGGCCAGGGTGTTTCCATGACTCCCCTGCAACTGGGCGCATATGTGGCCGCCATTGCCAACGGCGGAACCCTTTATTATTTGCAGCACCCCACCACGCCCCAGGAAGCAGCGATTCTGAAGCCGAGAGTGAAGAGAAAGCTCGACATCGCCAAGTATGTTCCTGACATGCAGGATGGCATGGCAGGCGCGGTGGAGTACGGAACCGCACGCCGATTGCGCGCCAACTTCCAGGAGCTGCCGGTCTTTGGAAAAACCGGAACTTGCTCCGATAAGGGTACCCGCTTCGGCTGGTTCGCTTCTTACTCCGATTCACCGCAGGGCAGCCTGGTGACGGTCTTCTTTCTAGAAGGCGGCCGGCCCACCTTCGGTCCGCGCGCGGCTGAGTTGACCGGCGAGTTCTACAAGAATCTCTGGGACCGCAATTACTTTGCCACCAAGGGCGAGCAGAATGCCCAGGCCGCGCAGCTGTCCACTTCTCAGCAGGCCGAGCCGTAGAGCTCAGTTCCAAATAGAGCATGTTCAAAAGGCCGCCTTCGGGCGGCCTTTTTGACTGGTCTTGTGGTTCAGACGGAGTTTTTACTCGCCGCCGAAGGGATTTCCGCTCTCTGGTTTCAGCCGCGTGGCATCCATTTTTGCTTCGGCTGCCGCTGTTGGCAGCGTCTGCCCGTCTTCTGCTTTTTCTCCAGGGTGTCTGAAGACCCGCAGCGGGTCGCCGGGCAAAAGATTCTGTTCTTCCAGAGCCAGCCGCACACGGCGGCGGAAATCCCGCACCGGGGCATATTGTTTGGTGGCCAGGGTTTTAAAGATCACCGGAAAAATAATCTCCGAGCCTTTCAATGCATCCACGCCCAGCACCTGCGGATCGGCAACAAACAAGTCACGGAATTCCGTGCTGTTGCGGACCGTCATGGCGATATTCTTAAGCAGTTTCAGCACCACATCGGGATTCGCCGAGTAATCCACGCTGACGTTGATAGTGGCGACCGAGTAGTCGATGCTCAGGTTGGCGACGGCGGAGATTTGCGAGTTGGGCACAATGTAGAGGGTTCCATCATCGTCGCGGACGGTGGTTTTGCGCAGCGTCATCTCTTCCACCGTGCCAGTCAGGCCTGCCAGGCGTACTTTGTCGCCCACATTGAACTGGTCTTCGATCAGGATCAGGATGCCGTTCAGCACGTCCTTCACGATGTTCTGCGCCGCCAGGCCGATAGCGATTCCAGCCACGCCGGCGGAGGCGAGCAGAGGGGCAAGGTCGATGCCCAGAGCAGCCAGAATCTGCAATCCGGTGATCAGCCAGATAATGGCCAGCCCGGTGGTGCGGATGACGCCAGCCAGCGTTCTCACCTGCGAGATACGCCCAGGACTGGCTGCGTGCTGCTCGGCCACGCGAATCATGCGAGCGGTGATGGCGTGCAGTAACCGGTTGAGCAGAAAGGCGATAGCCGCAACCACCAGCAAGTGGGGCAGTTTGACGTGGAGAAACTCCTGGGCGTCGCTGGCCCACTCTTCCAGCACCTTGCCCATAAACCGGCCATCCGCAAACAAGCCTGTATTTGTCGCCATCAGATAAAAGTGCATCTCAAGCTCCTGCAACTAGACTAGACCGTGCGCAGCATGGGACGTGAGGACCGGCTGCAAAGCCCCAACGGCCAGGCAAGATTAGAGGCGAACACTCAGATCAGGGAGGTTCCCCATGTCGTTGAAGATGAATCGGCTTGCCGCCAGGAGCAGGCCAGCCCCAGGCTTGGAGTGCGGCTCTCGAAGCGCCATTTGGTACGGGTTCTTGCCTGTCTTGTGTCCGTGGCAGTTCTTACTGGAGCCGCACAGCCCGGACAGCAGACGCCATCGCCCAGCCCCGTTTTGTCCAAACCTTCTTCGCAGACAAACCCTTCGTCCAACGCCGTCACGCAACAGCAAACACGGAACCGGCAGACCGGGCAGCAGGCCGGGACGGCGGAGAACGCCGAGCGAAGCAGTCAGCTTGCCGAAGAGAGCGCGAAGCTGCTCAAGCTGGCAACCGACCTGAAGACCGAAGTGGACAGAACCACCATGGACACGCTTTCACTTGAGGTGATTCGCAAGTCTGGCGAGGTTGAAAAACTGGCCCGCAATGTAAAGAAAGAGATGCAGCGAACCGAGGAGGCGAGCAGATGAAATTGGCGCGTCATTGTCGCTATGCATTCTGTGTGGGATGCTGGTGCGGGCGTCGGCCCAGCAGCCCCCGGCGCCACGAACACCGAGTCCAATACAATGGAGTTTAGATAACCTGTCAGGTCCATTTGATGATACCTATCCGGTTGCGCTGGAACGGCGGTTGCGCGTGCTCAACTCCGAGCGGCAAAGGTTCATGGTTTCCGACACGAACATGCAGCTCAAGCTGGCCAGAGAACTGAATGCCGAGATGGGCGCGGCGCATCCCGGCGCGCTAACACGGGCGCAACTGAAGAAAGTGTCGGAGATTGAGAAACTGGCGCGCAGAGTGAGAGCGAAGATGGGTTTTCAATCATAAGATACGCAGCTTTATTTTTGCGATAATTTGACTCCGGTGAACCGGTACAGGTGAATTGCTTGCAAGATTGCCTTGGACCGCATGGTGGTTCATGGGATGTGTTTGCGTGGTCGGGGTTGGTACAATCGGAGTTGGCATTATCCAAGTCAGCCGTTATCTCATAAGAGAATCTCAAATCCAAATCGAGGAGTGACGTGTATGGAATTGACTGTTTCCAGCGCTCGCGGTTCCGAGTCGGCCGTTGCCGATGGTGGCCTGAGTCCTCAGCAGATGATCGAGATCTACCGGCTGATGTATCTTTCCCGCAGCTTGGACGACCGCGAGATTTTGCTCAAGCGCCAGCAGAAAGTATATTTCCAGATCTCCGGCGCCGGTCATGAGGCCTTAGGGGTTGGCGCGGCGCTGGCCATGCGGCCAGGTTACGACTGGTTCTTTCCTTACTATCGCGACCGTGCTTTGTGTCTTGCCCTGGGTGTCGCGCCCACGGCGATGATGTTGCAGTCGGTGGGTGCGGCCACTGACCCGGCCAGCGGCGGCCGTCAGATGCCGACCCACTGGGGCAGCCGATCGTTGCATATTGTCAGCACGTCTTCCTCGACCACTACGCAGTTGCTTCATGCCGTTGGCTGTGCGGAGGCGGGCCGCTACTTCAGCCGTCACCCTGAAGCTGCCGCCAAGGCTGAGGGCGACTATCGCGCCTTTCGCGACGTCGAGTTCCACGGCGATGAGGTAGTCTTTACCGCGCTGGGAGAGGGATCCACCTCGCAGGGCGAGTTCTGGGAGGCGCTCAATACTGCCTCCAACAAAAAACTGCCGGTCATCTTCTGCGTTGAAGACAACGGCTACGCCATCAGCGTGCCGGTGGAGGTGAATACGCCCGGAGGCAACATCTCCAAACTGGTGGCCAACTTTCCCAACTTCCATTTTGCCGAGGTGGACGGAACCGACCCTGAGGCCAGCCTGCTCGCATTCCAGGCTGCCGTAGCCCACTGCCGTGCAGGCCTTGGACCAGCCTTTGTTCACGGCCATGTGGTGCGGCCGTACTCGCACGCATTCTCTGACGACGACAAGCACTACCGGGCGGCTTCCGAACTGGCGGCCGACGCCTTGCGCGATCCCCTGACCAAGATGCAGATGCGCCTTTTGCGCAATGGCATACTAACTGCCGAGCAGATCAACGAACTGGAACAGTCGCTCGACCTCGAGGCCGCTGAAGCCGGCGAACGCGCCATCGAGGCTCCGCTGCCCCTGGTGGCGGATATCGCCAAGAACGTCTACTCAGAGGATATTGACCCAACCAGTTCGGCCTTTGCCACGGAGCACGCACAGGCGCCAGGCTCTGCTGGCGGTGGCAAGGCCGGCGGCTCTAAGGGGAGCGATCCCCGCACAATGGCCGACCTCATCAACGCCTGCCTGCACGATGAAATGCGCCGCGATCCCCGCATTGTGGTCTTCGGCGAAGACGTGGCCGACGCCAGCCGCGAAGAAGTTCTGGATGAGGTCGAGGGCAAAGGCGGCGTCTTCAAGCTCACCGCCGGCTTGCAAACCGAATTCGGATCGGGCCGCGTCTTTAACGCACCTCTGGCTGAGGCCGCGATTGTGGGCCGGGCCGTGGGCTATGCCTCTCGCGGCATCAAACCTGTGGTCGAGATTCAGTTCTTCGACTACATATGGCCTGCCATGCATCAGATTCGCAATGAACTGTCCCTCATGCGCTGGCGCTCCAATGGCGAGTGGGCATCGCCTGCTGTTATCCGCGTTCCCATCGGCGGCTACCTGAAGGGCGGTTCCATCTATCACTCCCAGTCGGGCGAGAGCATCTTTACTCATATCCCCGGACTGCGTGTGGTCTTCCCATCCAACGCTCTGGATGCCAATGGCTTGCTGCGCACGGCCATCCGTTGCGATGATCCGGTGCTTTTCCTGGAGCACAAGCGGCTTTACCGCGAGACTTATGGACGCGCTCCCTATCCGGGGCCGGAGTTCGCCATTCCCTTTGGCAAGGCCAAAATCGTGCGTCCCGGCAAGCATATGACGCTGGTGACTTATGGCGCCCTGGTGCCGCGCGCCCTGCAGGCCGCTGACCGCGCCCAGCGCGATCACGGCATCGATGTGGAAATCCTCGATCTGCGCACGTTGAGCCCCTATGACTGGGTTGCGATCGCTACCTCCATCCGCAAAACCAGCCGGGTGATTGTGGCCCATGAGGATATGCTGAGCTGGGGTTACGGCGCGGAGATCGCGGCGCGCATTGCCGATGAACTCTTCGACGACCTGGACGCGCCTGTCAAGCGTGTCGGCGCTATGGACACGTTTGTGGCCTACCAGCCGGTGCTCGAAGATGCGATTCTGCCTCAGCCTGAGACCATCCTAAAAGCGATGGTGGACCTCAAAAGTTATTAGGGCCTGTTCACATAATTCAGGCATCCAACTCAGCAGCGTAAACAGATACTAAGGAGACTGACCGTTTGCAGCCGGATAATTCGGTAAAGAAGCTTCTGATTTACCGTTTAGGAAGCCTGGGCGACACGGTTGTGGCCCTGCCCAGTTTCCATTTGATTGCGCGCGTCTATCCCGCTGCGGAGCGCCGTCTGCTTACCAACTTCCCGGTCCATGCCAAGGCCCCTGCTTCAGCGGCGGTGCTTGGCGGCTCCGGTCTGGTCCACGGTTATATGCGCTATACCGTGGGTACGCGCAGCCTGGGCGAGCTATTGCGGCTGGCTTGGGAGATTCGCCGCTTCAGCCCGGATGTCCTGGTCTACCTGATGCCGGTGCGCGCGCTGAAGAACGTGCAGCGCGACCGTCACTTCTTCCGGCTTGCAGGGATAAAACGGATTGTTGGCCTGCCCGGCGCGGATGAGCTAAAGCACCGCTTCGACCATGTAACCGGACTCTATGAGTCCGAGGCATCCAGGCTGGCAAGATCCATTCGATCTCTGGGCGAGGCTCATGTCGAGGAGATTGCCAACTGGGATCTGCATCTGAATGCAGCCGAGAGAGAAGCTGCGGCCCGCGCTCTTGCCGGGTTGGCAGGCAAGCCGTTGATCGTCTGCGGTCCAGGAACCAAGATGCAGATCAAGGACTGGGGGCAGGACAATTGGCGCGCACTGCTCAACCGGCTGAACCATGAGTATCCGGATTGCGGATTGGCCCTCATCGGCGCCCGCGAGGATGCAGCGGCAGCAGAGTATGCCGCCCTGGAATGGACCGGCGCCAAGGCGAACCTGTGCGGCCAGCTTTCTCCGCGCGAGACTGCGGCTGTCATCGAAGATGCCAGGGTCTTTCTTGGGCCCGATTCGGGACCGATGCATGTGGCAGCCAGTGTAGGGGTTCCTTGCGTAATTGCTTTCTCGGCGCGCGGACTGCCAGGCATTTGGTACCCGGCCGGGAGGCGGAACCAGGTTATCTATCACCGCACCAGTTGCGGCGGATGTGGGCTGGATACCTGCATTGCGGAGGCGCGCCGGTGCCTGACTTCCATTACCGTTGAAGAGATGGCGGCGGCAGTGCGCCAGGTGCTGGGCAGCAGGTAGAAGGAAAGAGAATCAAAGACCAGTATCTTTCGGATTCAGGACGCGAGAACATATTCTCTGGGTCTGCGAATCGTTTCTGGAGGCGCGGGCTGCTAGGAGTTGAGCTGCAGGGCTTCCACGGCCTCGTTGAGTCCGGCAAAGCGAAGATCGGCCAGATCGGCTGCAGCCTCGGCGCCCGGCTTGCGGCGCATGGGGTCGCCTTCAATAAACACAGTCAGCATTCCAAGCTGGCGGCCAAACTTGATATCGGAAAGCGAGTCGCCGATCATGGCGCTGGTTTCCGCAGTGATCTGAGGGTACTGGGCTTGCGCTTGCTCGAAGAGTCCCGGCAGCGGCTTGCGGCAGTTGCACTGCCCCTTGTCGTGAGGGCAAAAGAAAAAGCCGTCCACGTGTGCGCCCTGCGCGGCCAAGAGGGATTGAAACTGGTTGTGAATGGCAATTACATCTGAGGCTGTATAAAGTCCCAGGGCAATGCCGCGCTGGTTTGAGACCACTATGACGCGCAAACCGGCCTGGTTGAACCGGCTGATCGCCGCCGGGATGCCCGGCAAGATATGGAACTCACTCCAAGAAGTGACGTAGTGGCCCTCGGGCATCTTTTCATTCAAAACGCCGTCGCGGTCGAGGAAGATGGTATGCAGAGCGCGGGAAAGAGAGATGTTGGCCACCCCGCTATGATAACAACAGCCAAACCTGCTGCTGCTGGGCGTCCAATCTGGTCTTGAAGTGAAGAGCATTTGCCCCGGTGCGGGCCGGGGTTCTGTCAACTGCCATGGCAAGGTTAATCGAGGAGGCGTAGTGATCGAGCAACTGCATGAGGTGATCCAGGAAATCGAGCACGAATGGGCCGCAAAACGCCTGCTGGTGGTGGGCGATGTGATGCTCGATCAGTATGTCTGGGGAGAAGTGGGACGCATCTCGCCGGAGGCGCCGGTGCCCGTGGTGCTGGCAACCCACCGCAGCCAGCAGCCGGGCGGTGCGGCCAACGTGGCCATGAACCTGGCCCGGCTGGGGGCCCAGATCACGGTGACTGGATTTACGGGCGGCGACGAGAACGAAAAGCTGCTCGAGGAGTCTCTGCGCTCCAATGGAATTTCTCACCAATTTGTCGCCGCCGAAGGATTTCCCACCATCACCAAGCAGCGCATTCTGGGCGGTCGCCAGCAGATTCTGCGTCTTGACAGCGAACGCAAGGGCGAGCGCTCCAAGGACGGCTATGATCGCCTGATCGGCTGCATCCTTGCGCAACTGCCCGGATGCCATGCCGTGGTGCTCTCCGACTACGCCAAGGGAGTACTCACGCCTGAGGTTTGCCAGGCGGTGATTCAGGCGGCCCGCGGACTGGATATTCCGGTTCTGGTGGACCCCAAAAGTTCCGATTTTTCCCGCTACCGGGGCGCCACCACCATTTGCCCCAACCTGAGCGAGCTGTCTGCGGCCACTCATCTTGACGCGCGCGATTTGCCTCCCTTGCTGGATGCGGCCGAGGCCATGGTGCCCGCTCTTGAGATTGAGTTCATGACGGCCACTCTCAGTGAGAAGGGCATTGCGCTGGTCAGGCCCGGTAGCCGGTTCATGGCTCCGGCCCTGGCGCGCCAGGTCTTTGATGTCTCCGGCGCGGGAGACACTGTGATTGCCGTGCTGGCTTTGTGTCTGGCCTCCCGGCTCAAGCCGGAGACGGCGGTTCAATTGGCCAATATCGCAGCCGGCATCGTAGTCGCCAAGGTGGGCACTGTCCCCGTTGAAAAGCACGAACTGCTGGCGGCGCTTGCTCCTGAGATTGCCCTGCACGCGGTGGACAAGGTGACAACACGCGAGGAGTTAGTGGGCCGCGTGGCTCTGTGGAGGGCTAATGGAGAGCGCGTGGCATTTACCAACGGTTGCTTCGACCTGCTCCATATCGGTCATATTTCTGTGCTGGAGCAGGCTCGCCGCTTTGCCGACCGGCTCATCGTCGCAATCAACAGCGATGCTTCCGTGACCAAATTGAAGGGACCGAACCGCCCCATCGTCGGCGAGCGCGAGCGGGCCCGCGTACTGGCCGCATTGGCTGCCGTGGATGCCGTAGTGGTCTTCAACGAGTCAACGCCGATGGAATTGATTACTGCCACGCGCCCCGACGTGATTGTCAAAGGCGGAGACAACGACGTGGAGACGGTGGTAGGCGGGCGCGAGGTGCTCGCCTGGGGCGGGCAGGTGAAGATTGTGCCTGCGGTCGAAGGCTTCTCCACTACCCAGTTAATCCAGAAGGGTTGCAGCTAGGGCAAGTTCTCGCTACTGGGATAGATGACCCTCGCTGTGTGAACAGACCCTTGGAGAGAGCATGCCCCAAGCAGCGCCAGATACAATACGGGGATGGAGTTTTCTACCCCATTCAGGCGGATTATTCCGGAGTCCTGCACTTGTCAGGCGGGCCGGCCAGCATGAAGAATTTTCTACGCCTGCTTCGCTATGGAATTCCCTACGGGGTGCAGGTTCTGCCCGGTGTTTTATTGCTGGCCATGGTGGGCCTGCTCGATAACTTCCGCGTCCTGCTTTTTCAGCCCATCTTCGACCAAGTGCTCAGGCCTGGCGCACCTGAAGGCCCCATCACCCTTGGCCTTGCCAACTCACGCTGGCACTTTGATTTGCGCATCCTCGTTCCCCACTTCCTGCACCTGCACAATGACTGGACGGTCGTAGCCTTTGCGCTGATCATCTCCACGGTCATCAAGGGCATGTGCGACTACCTGGGCACTTATCTGGTGAACTATGCCGGCTTCGGCATGATCACCGATCTTCGCAATCATCTTTATGAAGCCACCCTGCGGCGCTGCTCCAGCTTCTTTCACAAGCACGCCACCGGCACCATTCTTTCCACTCTCATCAACGACGTAGATAGGGTGCAGGTTGCGGTTAGTTCGGTGATTGGCGATTTTCTGCAGCAGTTTTTTACCTTTCTGGTCGGGCTGGCACTCGTCATCCGGCTCGGCGGACACCTCAGTTGGGCGCTGCTTCTCTTTATTCCTGTCGTGGTCACCTCCGCGCGCAAGATCGGTCGGGAAGTGCGCACCCGCACCCGCACCGGCCAGGACAAGCTGGCTGAAATCCAGAACATCCTGCATGAAACCGTTACCGGCAACCGCATCGTCAAGGCTTTCAATACAGAGCTGTGGGAGATACTGCGCTTCAAAAAGGCCGCCACGCGGCTTTTTCGCGCTAACCTGCGCAGTGTCCGCATTCAGTCCATCAGTTCGCCTTTGATGGACACCATCGGCGCTGTAGCCATCGCCATGCTCCTGTTTATCGGACGCAATGAAATTCTCCATGGCAAGATGACCATGGGCATGTTCGGCGCATTCATCATCCTGCTCTTCAAGCTCTACGATCCGGTGCGCAAGTTCGCCTATTTTTACAACAGCTTCCAGCAGGCCATGGGCGCCTCCTCCTCTATCTTTGGCTTCTTCGACACCGAGGACGATGTAAAGGAGCGGCCGCACGCCTTCGCGCTCAAGGACTTTAAGCAGTCAGTGCAGTTTGAGAATGTTGGTTTTTCCTATAGCACTGAAGAGGGCGAACACCAGATTCTGCACAATGTTGACCTCAGCGTGAACACCGGAGAAGTGCTGGCGCTTGTCGGTCCCAGCGGTGCGGGCAAGTCCACCCTGGTCAACCTAATTCCGCGCTTCTTTGACGTTACTTCGGGCCGCATTCTCATCGATGGCCACGACCTGCGCGATCTGACTCTCTCTTCGCTACGCCGCCAGGTTGCCCAGGTCACGCAGGAAAACATTCTCTTTAACGATACGGTTCGCAACAACATCGCCTACGGCCAGCCCGAGGTCCATCTCAATCTTGTCGAAGAGGCAGCGCAGAACGCCCTGGCTCACGACTTCATTCTGCGCATGCCGCAGGGCTACGATACCGTGGTCGGCGAAAAGGGCTTCCGGCTCTCCGGTGGCGAGCGGCAGCGGATAGCCATTGCGCGCGCCATCCTTAAAAATGCTCCGATCCTGATTCTGGATGAAGCCACCTCGGCGCTGGACTCGGAGAGTGAGTCGCTGGTGCAGGCTGCTCTAGCCAACCTGATGCAGGGGCGAACGGTGATGGTTATCGCACACCGGCTTGGAACCATTCGCCGCGCCAACCGCATCGCAGTGCTGGAGGATGGACGCATCACCGCCATCGGTACGCACGACGAGCTTCTAATAGTCTCGCCCACGTATCAGAGGCTTTATCAACTGCAATTCATGGATATGCCGGAGCAGGAAGAACTGGACCCTGTGCTCTCCAGCGACTTAGAGGAATAGCAAGAGATGCCGATTCATTCGATGACAGGATTCGCGCGGACTCAGGTGCGCGTCCACGATCAGCTCAGCTATACGTTGAGCCTCAAGAGCGTCAATCACCGCTTTCTCGATCTGCAATTGCGCCTGCCCTCAGGCCTCGACGCACTGGAGATGGAACTGCGCCGCGCGCTTAAAGAGCATCTGGTCCGCGGCCATGTGGAGCTGACACTCTCCGTCGATCGCAGCAGCCAGCAGAAGGCCGGCTACAACCGCGATCTGGTCGATGGCTACCTGGCCGCCTTTGCCGCAGCTCGCGAGGAACACGGCCTCGGTGGACAGCCGGACCTGAACGCAATTCTCCGCCTACCCGGCGCTTTGCAAAACGAGAATCGCGGCAACGGCGATGAAGATCTGGCGGCCCTGGCTGAGAGCGTGCAGCGGGAAGTTGTGCCGCTGCTGAGGCAGTTGAACACGATGCGTGCGCGCGAGGGCGAGTCGCTTGAGGCAATTTTGCACAGCACCCTCGACCGCCTTGCCGAAGCCACCGATGGAGTGGCCGCATTGCGCCCCGAGGTGGAGCAGCGCTATCAGGACCGGCTGACCCAGCGTCTTGAAGCGGCTACCGGGCCGGAGTTCAATCGCCAGCGCCTGCTGGAAGAAGTTGCCGTGATTGTGGAGCGCAGTGACATCGCCGAGGAACTGACCCGCATGACGACTCACATCGGTCACTTCCGCGAGTTGCTGGCCGCAGACGGCGAAGTAGGCAAGAAACTAGATTTTCTGCTCCAGGAGATGAATCGCGAGGCCAACACCTTGCTCTCAAAAACCGGCAGCATAGGCGGAAAAGGAACTACAATCACTGAACTTGGGCTGGCCATGAAGTCGGAAATTGAAAAAGCCCGCGAACAGATTCAGAACGTGGAATAAACCATGTACCGGGAATCTCCAGAGGACAAACGCAACGTGGCAGGAATCCTATTCATCATTTCGGCGCCATCGGGCTCGGGCAAAAGCACGCTGGTCAACGAGGTCCGCAAGCAGTTGAGCGGAATCGAGTTCTCTGTCTCGTGGACCACCCGTGCGCCGCGCGGCTCAGAGCAGGACGGGCGCGAATACCACTTCACCAACCGCGAGGAGTTTGAGCGGATGGTTACGGCCAGAGAGTTTCTGGAACATGCCGAGGTCTTTGGCAACTACTATGGCACCTCGCGGCGTTCGCTTGAAGAGGCGCGCGCTGCCGGACACGATCTGTTGCTCGACATTGATGTGCAAGGCGCCGCGCAGGTGCGCGCCGCCATGCCAGAGGCTGTCAGCATTTTTGTCTTGCCCCCCAATCCCAAGGTTCTGCGCACCCGCTTGCGCAATCGCAGCCGCGCTGAGGGCGTCATCAATGAAGAGGAGGTCTATCGGCGGCTTGGTGAGGCCAGTAAGGAGATTGAGAATTATCGCGGATACGGCTATATTTTGGTCAACGACATTCTCGACCGGGCGGTGGCGCAACTGGAAGCGATTGTGCTGGCAGAACGCTTTTACCGCAATGGCGAGGCTATTGCGTATCGTTCCAGCAGGGTGTTGGAGGTGGCTGCGGCCTGCCGCCAGACCAATTCGCAGGAAAGGCTCAAACCCGTACTGGAGGCCTTTGGAATCATTGGTTCCACAGGCCAGCAGTTATTCAAGTTTGACGAGGACTCCGATGACGATTGAAACCGGTTTCGATTCGAACTATCGCAAAGTTCTGGTGGCCGCGCGCCGCGCCCGCCAGTTGCAGAGCGGCTCACACGCCCTGGTCCCCAGCGAGTCAACCAAGCCCTGCCGTATCGCGCAGGAAGAAATTAGCGCCGGGAAAATCTCCTACGTCAAGACAGATATGCCAGTGGTGAAACCACTGGTCGAAGGACCGGACCTTCCGATTCTGGTCAGCTAGTTGTCTGCCTTTTCATTGCCGCCAAACCTGCCGGGTATACCTTTGCGTGCTTTTTCTCTTGCGAATACGGAAGGCTGCGTGCCTGCTCGTCCTTGGCCTCAGCCAAGCATTCCACAATCGAAACGGTCTACAATCCTTGCATGAGAGTAACGGTAGGCGTCTCCGGAGGAATTGCCGCATACAAGGCGGCGGAACTGGTGCGCGTCCTGCAACGCCAGGGCTTTGAAGTTCATGTGGTCATGACGGCAGCAGCCTGCAAGTTTGTGCAGCCGCTCACTTTTGCATCGCTCACCGGCCATAAGGTCATCTCCAGCCTGTGGAACGAGTGGAGCGATGGGGACGGCTCCTACGGGGCATCCAGCGAGCAGAACGGCATCGAGCACATCGGCGAGGCGCAATGGGCCGATGCGCTGGTGGTCGCTCCCGCCACGGCCAACATCCTGGCCAAATTTGCCAACGGCATCGCCGACGATTTCCTGACCACGACGTATCTGGCCACCACCGCGCCGGTGCTGGTGGCTCCAGCCATGAACGTGAATATGTGGGAGCACCCGGCTACCCAGGCCAATCTGGACACCCTGCGCCAGCGCGGCGTGCGCGTGATTGATCCTGGTACCGGCGACCTGGCCTGCGGCATGGTGGGCGCTGGCCGCATGGCAGAGCCGGCAGAGATTGCCGATGCGGTGCTGGGCGTTCTAGGTCGGCGGCGCGATCTGGCCGGCGAAGTGGTGCTGGTTACCGCCGGCGGCACGCGCGAGGCGCTGGACCCGGTCCGCTTCCTCGGCAACCGCTCCAGCGGCAAAATGGGCTATGCGCTGGCTGAGGCTGCGCAGAGCCGCGGAGCTAAAGTGATTCTCGTTAGCGGGCCCACGGCGCTCCATCCGCCCTGTCACTGTGAACTCATCAAGGTGGTGACCGCCGACCAGATGCGTCAGGCCGTGCTTGAGCGCATGACCGAGGCCACCATGGTGGTCAAGGCCGCCGCCGTGGCAGACTATCGGCCTGTCGTAGTTGCCGAACAGAAGATGAAGCGCAGCGGACCTCTCACCCTCGAACTTGCACCAACAGAGGATATTCTTGCCGAAGTGGTGCGCCGCCGCCGCCCCGGCCAGCTTATTGTGGGCTTTGCCGCGGAAACTGAGAATCGCATGGTAAATGGACGCGCCAAGCTGCTGCGCAAGGGCGCGGATGCCATTGTGGTCAACGATGTGGCAGGCGAAGGCGTTGGCATTGATGCGGACGTGAACGCGGCCACATTCCTCACTCTTTCCACGGCTATCGAGCTGCCAGAGATGCCCAAGCGCGAGCTGGCTGACCGCATCCTCGACGAGATTCTCACCCTGCGCCGTCCCAAAGGGCTGGTTCTGGAACTCGATGACGAGGAAGATCAGAAAATGAGGCAGGACACGGTACTCAGAGAGGCTGTTGCCACTGCCGCCTCTCGCCGGCAACTGATTGTGGAGTAAGAGAATTGCCGCTACAGCTTGCCCCCGCAACCCGAGAAGCACTCATAGCCCGTGTCCGCTTCTATCGCGACCTGGGCCTCACTGAGTTCTATCGCCGCCCCGTGGATCCGGCCCTACTGGCCCAGTTGGCCTCGGAGCCAGAAGAACTGCAAAGATCAAGCGCCCAATCCATTCGGCAGCCCTTGGGCGAAGCGGTTGAAAATCAAGAATCTCAACGAATCCTCCAGGAGGACCAGCCCATTCCGCCCCGCAAGTCCATCTCTGATCCCCCCGCCATCGCCTCGGTCGTCGCTCCCGCTGAGCGCGCCGCCGCTCTCCAGCTCATCCGCGATGAAATTGGCGACTGCACCCGCTGCGCACTCCACAAAGGCCGCAACAAGCTTGTCTTTGGCGATGGCGATGCCGCTGCTAGGCTGATGTTTGTGGGCGAGGGGCCAGGCGCGGACGAGGACGCGCAAGGTCTTCCTTTTGTGGGCCGCGCCGGTCAACTGCTCAACAACATGATCGCTGCCATGGGACTCAGGCGCGATCAGGTTTACATCGCCAACGTGGTCAAGTGCCGTCCGCCCGGCAATCGCACCCCAGAGCCGGACGAGGGCAACACCTGTTCGCCGTTTCTCTTTCGCCAGATTGACGTGGTGCGTCCCCAGGTGCTGGTTGCCCTGGGAGCCACCGCGGCCACCTATCTGCTGGGTACGCGCCAGCCCTTGGCCGGCCTCCGTGGCAGGGTCCATGCCTTCCGTGGCGCGCAACTCATCGTCACCTACCATCCGGCGTACCTGCTCCGCGACCCACGCCAGAAAAAAGAGGCCTGGGCCGACCTGCAAATCGCCATGCGCGAACTGGGATTGAAGCCGCCGGCAAAAAGTGCCGGGAAAGAATGATTCAATCATTTGCATAGTTTCCCATTGGATGCACTGCAACCTCCGGCTTGACTTTGCTTAGTGCAGATACAGCGCTGATCCGTCGCAGCAGCAGCTCTGGAATTGGCAGTGCTATGGCGGTGAATCATGAAAGACATCACGCGCCGCTCCATGATCCGCACTTCGGGACTGCTGCTCTCAGCAAACGCATTGACACGGGGCGCATTCGCCGCCAACGCTGATAGTGTTTTAGGACGGGCAAACCCTCAGAGCGCCGGCGATCCAATGGCCGGCGTTCCCTCCTGGGGTCTGGGACCATTTGCGCGCGACGAAGGAGCGGACCACATCGGCGCAAGGGCGGACAGCGTCTTTCCATGTCCGATTACGGGCAAATTGATCCCCTGGGAAAACAAAGGCATTCTCTGCGCTGCCGCCGTAGTAAGGGACGGCAGGTCCACCTCTTTTATCGCGCTGAAGACAAGTCGCGCGGCCAAAGTTGGGGAACCAGCCGGATTGGTATGGCCGTGAACGAAGACGGCCGCAATTTCCAGCGGCACCCGGTTCCGGTCCTGTATCCCGGCAACGATTTCATAAAGGAGTACGAATGGCCGGGCGGCTGCCAGGATCCCCGCATTGCCGAGGCGGAGGACGGCTCTTACCTTATGACGTACACGGCCTGGGACGGTGAAACGGCCCGGCTCTGCTGCGCTGCTTCCAAGGGGATATTCCTCATCTACAACGCAGGCGCCAATGGGCGGCCAGACCTGGGGCTAAACGGAAATGTCTGGGACCGTCGCCCAGGCGCTCTTCGACCCCAAAGACCCAACCAGGCTTATCGACCGCACGGATGCCGGCTTCTTCTATCCCGAGCGCGAGTTTGAGATCAAGCATGCGGGGACTCCTGCTGGCGGTAACAGCAATGTCACCTTTGTTGAAAGCCTCGTCTGGTGCAAGAACCAGTGGCGCTTCTACTACGGTTGCGCCGACTCGATTGTTGCCTCGGCAACCTGCAAACCTGTACGCAAAGTGTGAGATCGTAACCCGCTGCTGCGGCTGAAGATTTGAAGAGTAGCGACTGGCAGGAGTTCCGCGGGCCTCTTCTTCAAGTGCATGCTTGGCCCCGCGGATCTTCTGTAACCGGCTCTCGCGTCGCGATAATTCATCGGGCAGGTCGTCGCCCTGTTGATCCTTGCCGTACTGCGCATCTTCGGCAGAGTCTATTTCTTCGGCACGCCGCAGCAGAGCCGCAATCTCCTGCTGCAGACGAGCCTCAGTCT
>VFSW01001002.1_pt1 | contig 42055 bp, 34 predicted proteins | sample 5358111 | NCBI WGS metagenome assembly VFSW01 (sample SAMN11554181, study PRJNA540505) | mine drainage metagenome | isolation source: sediment from site ElyBrook_90M | place: USA: Ely Copper Mine, Vershire, VT | collected 2017
GGGGTTCAGGTGAGGCCCGCATCACGCAGCTTTTTCTGCCCCCGTGCTTGCTCTTCAAGCCGCCGGCGTTCCGCCTCGAGGTTCTGGCGCGCGATCTGCTCTTTCTCCGTCGCTGCCTCTTGGAGACGGCGGCGGTATTCGCCATTTGCCGAGTTGACCCACTGCCGAACGAAGCCCGCTACCTGGTCGAGATTGTTCGCGTCGGCTGGGACTCCGTATGTTCCGTCTGTATTGCGGCCGACCCTCGAGGGTCGGGCGCCACCGAGTGTCGAGGAGAAGTTTCCCAGGGTAATAAGGGCGTTCATCCATTCCGGCGGATGCGTGGGTTCGAGGCGGAAGGTTAGGTACCCGGGAATGTAGTCGAATCCAATCGCATTGACGTCACGTCCGCCCAGGCGATCGTCGGGCGAGGAGGCAGGGACGACTTCCTTTCGGGCCGCGTCGAGCTTTTGGAGGGTCATGAATTCCGCGCCCCTGGTGATCAATTCGCTCTTGAGCGACGTCACGGACGAATGCCTTTGCGCGGGATCTTGACGGATCATCTTCTCGACGATCTCGTCGAGGTAAGAACAGGCTGGGGCCACATCCTTGATCAGCTTGTATCCGGCACCCTGTGCAACTTCTCCGGTGAACATTTCGTTCAGAATCAGGCCGAGGGCAAAGATATCCGCGCGTTGGTCCACGGGGCGGCCGCTAATGCGTTGTTCGGGCGCGGAGTATCTGAAGTTCGCCAGCCGGTCGGCTTCGCGTGTGTTGACGGCGGTGATGAGGTTGTCTTCTTCAAAGTGGGCAATGCCGAAGTCCGCTACCACGGCCCGGCCGTCGTGCGTCACAAGAATATTTTCGGGCTTCAAGTCCCTGTGGATCACCTTGAGTAAGTGCGCCGCCTCCACGCCGTCAAGGATGCCGCTGAAGAAGGGAAGCACTTCATCTGGTCCGAGGCTCGCGTTCATCGATTTGCGAAGTGTCTTCTCGTATAGCGGCATGACGTAGAACGGCTGCCGTTTCGCCCCGTCGAGGAGGACACCTTCGTCCAACACCTTGACGATCCGCTCGTGCTCGTTCCTTCGGCAGAACGCGAGTTCGTTCTTGAACCGCTTGCGCTTGGCGGAACTGGCGTCGCGAAGGAGTTTCAGGGCGTATGGCGCGCCGTCCGTGTCGGTGACACGATACACGGCGCCGCAGCCGCCTTCGCCGATGATTCCCTCGGACGTGTAGGTGTTCGTGGCCGTCTCGAACACGATCCTCGTCATATGTTGATTGTGGCGCGGACCGGGTGGTTAGCGCCAGCCCGTCTCTCGGGGAGCTGTTCCTGGATGTGAGTCTTGCCCCTCCCGGCACCATAGGCGTTCAAATAACGCGCGTTGCCAAGATGACCCCGGCTACGCGATCCAGTCGCGGCCCCGTTTGGATGCAACTTCCCGGAACGCCGTATAGGGAGAGTGTGGGGCGCTTCCGCGAGTCGGGACTTCTCGCTCATGCGGACTGTTTCTGTATTGCTGACCGAGCCGGACGGAATCGCCACCCCTGACGCTGCTCGTTCTTCCACGTCGGCTCTGACCCGATCCGAATCATCAAAACTGAGTGATACGACAATCTAGCGTTGTGGTTGAGGGGTGCCGGCGCGCGAAGTGCGAGGGGAACCGAACGCTGTTCGGCGCTGTCCTCGAGCCGAGAGCTAGGTCTCGCCTCGCGCGAGATCGAGTTTCAGCTTTCGAATCGCATTGCGGTGCTTCTCTGCTAGCCGGACGAAGTGGATGCCAATGTCGCGCGTCTTTGGCGAGAAGACAAGGCATGTCATTTGACCTTCACGGAGATCCTTGCTGATTAATGCGCCCGCGAACGCGGTGCCATCCGAAACGCGCTCGATGATGTAGTAGAGAGGCTTCAATGTGCTTCGCTGCCACTGAAGCAGGCCGTTGATCGTCACGACATCCAGCTTGTGTAATCTTGACGGAGTCCTAACGTAAACACCATCTCCTGAAACGTCGAGTGTATGAGTGTGAGGCCATGCTGGACCGGCAGGAACTTCGCCGTGCGGTGCAGACAGCGGAACTGGAAAGGTCCGCATTACCGAGGCGGCAGGTTCTATTGCGCACAGGATCTCAGTGGACCGAAGTACTAACTCGTGCTTGTAGGCACCGAAGTTAGCGAACCGCGCGTGAGGCGAGCCCTTGGAGTCGAACACTTGATCCCCGTCTTGGACGGAGAAATTGCCGATGGCTTCCCGCGCGACAAGGGAGAGTTGGCAAGTTGGCCAACAAAGGAGACATTTCTCCATAGGGAAGCACTCAGCCGCAGTACGCTGCGTCGGGAGTTCCGGAAACTGCTCTTGGAGCGGCCGCGTCCACTCGCGCAACGCGTAAAGGTCCACGCCATGGTGCGCTGCTTTGACCTGTGCGCCGGGTGTGTAACCTGAGGAAGAGACTACGGCACGGTGCGTGAATGACGACATGTCGAGAAGCTTCATGCAAAGCTGCTCGACGGCGGCTACGTCTAGCGGCGCGCGCTCGCGTTTGACTTCGTAGGCCTTGAACGCGTATGACGGTTCACCTCCCTTAGAAACAGTCACGGTCACATCGACGTCGCGTGCCTTTTCGGCCCCAGCATCGCACACCATGTCTCCGATAATCACGTCGACCGCGTCTGGTTCCCATCTTAGGCAACACAGGCCAACGAGGTATTGAACAAGCATCGGTGAAAGTGGAGGCGAGGTCATACGCTACGGGGCCTAACTCTTGTTTGGGCTAACCTGGATGAAATCGGTCCCGGTCGACCGGAGACAAGGTCACTGAGGGCACGCAGGCCGGCAGCCGTCGTGTTCGCGGTCATCTGTGATCTGTCCAGCACTCCCGCCAGTCTTAGCCCGAGCGGCGGGGCCGGATAATCCAGCGGCTCTCTTCCGCCGGCGGTCGAGCGAGCCGTAGACTCCTCGGCTGCGCACGATTCAACGCGTGCGGACGGCGGTCTACCACGACTCGGCCCCGACCTATGTCTTCGACTCCCTTATACCACTCTCAGGGGGTCGGTTGCGTGTGGAGCCGGCCGTCTGGAGGCGCTTCGTGGTTGACGGGCTGACAGGAATTTGGCCTGTTCGCCGTCAAGTCGCCGTATCACGGCCGACCCGCGGAGGTGCAGCCACAGGAGCCTGAAGTCCGGTTCGAGGAGATTGCCGTCACGACCCTGCCCTGCTCCATTCCTCGATCCCTGGCATGCGAAACCACCGCGCGTTATCATGCCTGCTTAGCGGGCCGCTAAGCCTCATTTGCGGCTCGCGGCTGGTATATGGCATCGGCAACCATCAAGCTGTTTCTTCCGCGGGGCGACGCGAAGAGCCTACGCACTGCGGAGATCTCGAACTGGACGGGCAAGGCTATTGCTGCTCCTCGCACAGAACTCGATGAGCTTCTAGCACGGGATGAGCTGGGCAGGGCCGGGGTGTATATCCTCATCGGCAGCGACCCTCTGAGCAATGCGCCTGTCGCTTATATCGGCGAGGCCGAAATCATTCGCGACCGTCTCAGGCAGCACAAGACAAGAGAGTGGATCTCCGCCATCGTGTTTGTCAGCAAGGACGAGAACCTGACCAAAGCTCACGTGAGGTATCTCGAAAGCCAACTCCTCTCCGAGGCTACTCAGATCGGCAGGTACACGCTCGAACAGAACCAGGCCGGCGGGTCTAAGCTTCCCGAATCCGACCGCGAGGATATGGAGGTGTTTCTAGAACGCATTCGGCAGCTCCTACCCGTCCTGGGTTCCGATATTCTCGTTCCGATCGTTCAACCGGCCGCCAAGGCTCAGCCCGGTGGAGTTCTCTTCTGCCGAATTAAAGGGGCCGAGGCACGAGGGCAGCGCACGACGGACGGTTTCGTCGTATTCAAGACCTCTACTGCAGTCCTGGAGCAGCGCCCATCTGCGGAGAGCTACCCTTGGGCCATAGCCCAACGGAAACAACTCATCGTCGACGGCACGCTAGTCGAAAAAGGCGGGTTCCTAGCGTTCACCAAGGATACCCAGTTCACCAGTCCATCTGCAGCTGCAGCCGTGATACACGGCGGGAGCGCAAACGGTCTGATCGTGTGGAAATCTAGTGACGGCAAGTCCCTGAAACAGCTTGACGAACAGGGCTAATGAGCTCCGCCTCCAAACTGTCCTGACCCTCTCGCGTCACGAAGCGCCCAAGAAGTCCGGTTCTGGGAAGTTTGGAACCGAACATGGGTCAGGGCTGGATCGGCACACGGCCGGTGTCGTCTGGGCAACGCGTTATTTTAACGCCTATGCCTCCCGGCACGCCTTGCCCCCGTTCTTCGAAACGGCGACTGATGGAGGCTGGGCCAGGGGAAATTCGGGGGTAGCGCAGATTCCTTTCATGAGGAGCCGCATCAGGTACGCCATGGGCGATCCGGGCCCGCTCCCGGCGCAAGCCGGATTCCCACCTACGTCCAACCGCCGCGCAGCGCGGGCGCATAATTGAGCCATGAGCGCGCAAGACACGGCCGGGCGTCCGGCGGAAGCCTCGCCCGAGCCGCCGGTTGAAATAGAGGGCCTGCGCGCCAGCCCACCGCCCTCTTACGCCGCAGGCATCCCGGCCGTCGTTCATGCCATGCGCCACGCTCTCGGCGAAATGGGGCCGGTGCGCGCCGCTCGCACGCTGCTTGAAGTCAATCAGCTTGACGGCTTCGATTGTCCCGGCTGCGCCTGGCCGGATCCCGAGCATCGCTCGATCACCGAATTCTGCGAAAACGGCGCGAAAGCCGTCGCCGAAGAGGCGACATCCAAGCGCATCCTGCCCGAGTTCTTCGCGCGCTACAGCGTCGCCGAACTCGGCCTTCAGTCCGACCACTGGCTGGGCCATCAGGGCCGCCTCACGCATCCCATGCTGCTACGCGACGGCGCGGCCCACTACGAGCCTGTCTCCTGGGATGACGCGTTCCATCTCCTCGCGGACGAACTCAACCGCCTCTCCTCGCCCAACGAGGCCGTCTTCTACACGTCCGGCCGCACCAGCAACGAGGCCGCGTTCCTATATCAGCTCTTCGCTCGCGAGTTCGGCACGAACAACCTGCCCGACTGTTCGAACATGTGCCACGAATCGAGCGGCGCGGCGCTTGGCGAGGTCCTGGGCGTGGGCAAAGGCACCGTGTCGCTGGAAGACTTCGACCACGCCGAAGCGATCTTCGTGATCGGCCAGAATCCGGGCACCAATCACCCGCGCATGCTCACCACGCTCGAAGCCGCCGCCCGCCGCGGCTGCCAGATCGTGAGCATCAATCCGCTCGAAGAAGCCGGCCTTGTGCGCTTCAAGCACCCGCAGCGCCCGCTCGATCTCGTCAGCCGTGGCGCGCCCATCGCCACGCTCCATCTGCCCGTCCGCATCAACGGCGACGTGGCCGCGCTTGCGGGCATGATGAAGGCCATGCTCGAGGAAGAGGACCACCGCCCCGGCGAGGTCTTCGACCAGGTTTTCATCGCCCAACACACCTCCGGCTTCGACGAGTTCGTCGCCAACCTCCGCGCCGCCTCGTGGCCGGACATCCTTGAGGGCAGCGGGCTCACGCGCGATCGGATCGGCCGCGCCGCCGCCATCGCCATGGGTAGCCGCGCCACCATCGCCTGCTGGGCCATGGGCCTAACGCAGCACGAGAACGCCGTCGCCAATATCCAACAGGTCGCCAACTTCCTTCTGCTCGGAGGCCACCTCGGCAGGCCCGGCGCCGGTGTCTGCCCGGTCCGCGGGCATAGCAACGTCCAGGGCGATCGCACGATGGGCATCTGTGAAAAAATGCCCGACGACTTCCTCGACCGCCTCGGCGCCGAGTTCCACTTCTCCCCGCCGCGCCGCCACGGCTTCGACACCGTGGATTCGATCCGCGCCATGCACGAAGGCCGCGCCCACGTCTTCGTCTCGCTCGGCGGCAACTTTCTCTCCGCCACGCCCGACACGCAGTTCACCGCCCACGCTCTGCGCCGCACGCGCCTGACCGCGCACGTCTCGACCAAGCTCAATCGCTCGCACCTGATCACCGGCCGCCAGGCGCTCATCCTGCCGTGCCTCGGCCGCACCGAAGCCGACGTGCAGGCGAGCGGCCCGCAGTTCGTCACCGTCGAGGATTCGATGAGCATGGTCCACGCCTCGCGCGGCTCGCTCGCGCCCGCCTCGGCTCACTTGCGCAGCGAATGTTCGATCGTTGCCGGCCTCGCCCGCGCCACGCTCGGCGCACGCTCCCAGGTCGATTGGGAAAGCCTCACGGCGGACTACGGCCGCATCCGCGACGCGATCTCGCACGTCGTCGCAGGCTGCGAAGACTATAACGCCCGCGTCCGCCAGCCCGGCGGATTCCGCCTTCCAAACGGCGCGCGCGAGCTGCGCTTCGCCACTTCCACCGGCAAAGCCCGCTTCACCACGCACGCTCTCCCACGCCACAATCTCGCGCCGGACGAGTTCCTCATGATGACCATCCGCTCGCACGATCAATACAACACCACGATCTATGGCCTGGACGACCGTTATCGAGGCATTCACAACGGCCGCCGCGTGATCTTTCTCCACGAACAGGACATCGCCGATGCCGGTCTCCGCGCCGGCCAGCTCGTGGACCTCACCAGCCACTTCCGCGGCGAACGCCGTACCGCGCGCCAGTTCACCGTCGTGCCCTACAAGATTCCGCGCCGCAGCGCCGCGACTTACTTCCCCGAAGCGAATGTGCTGGTCCCCATCGGCAGCGTCGCGGAGAAAAGCAACACGCCCGCGTCGAAGTCCGTGGTCATCACTCTCGCGCCGTCCTCCGCCGAAGCCTGAGCCGGCTCTACTGCGGATTCTTCGGCGGCTGCGGCGTCTGGGGCGGCTGCGGCGTCTGGTGCTTCAGATCGAGGCTCGGAATGCCCAGGTTGCCGCTCAGCTTCCCCAGGCGCTCCAAATCGATGGCGCCCGAGATCACCACCACGGTCAGCTCGCGCGGCTCCTCGGCGATGATCGCGAGGCCCACCGTCTTTTGGTTGTCGTTGCGCAGATAGATCTCCGACATCTCGTCCTCCTCGCGCGACTCGACGATCTTCGACCATCCCCCGCCCGTCAGTTGCTTCCGGATCGAGGCAATGTCCCCCTTGCCGTACTCGTCCTTGTGCTTGAACGAGAAGTTGCGCACCCAGATCCCCTTCAGCCCTTCGACGATCGACCGCGCCTGTTGCATGTCGGGATCCTTGCCCGTCAAGAACTGGGCCGCCGTCCTCAGGCTCTCGCCGTCGAGCGAAATCGTGTTCACCTCGCTCGCCCGGTTGGCCAGCTTATCGAGCGCCGACAGATCGATGAGCTGCGCGCTCAGCGGCGCGGCCAGCGCGATAAGCATCGCGGCTTGGAACAACTTACGCACTACTTACTCGACGCCCCCTTCGCGCCGCGCCCCCTGCGGACTCTCTTCGTAGCTCATGCTCACAATCCGCGCCCGCGTCATCTTCAGCTTGCCAGCCGTCAACCGCAGCGCGGTGAGAAGCTGGTCGCGCGCCGCCTCGGCCGCCAGCCGATCGCGCCGGTCGTGCTCGTAACGCAGCGCGCCGCCTACCGTCAACACCACCACGCACACCGCCGCCGCCGCCGCGCGCCACCATGAGCCGCGCGCCGCCAGAACCCACGGCACGCCGGGCCGCGCCGGCGCTTCGCCCAGCCGCTCCATCACGCGCCGGGCGAAACCCTCCGGCGGCTCTTTTCGCCGCAGCGCCCTCCGCAGATCGTCTTCCATCGGCTTCATCCTTCCACTCCCCAGCCCGGCATCTTGCGCCGCAAAAATTCCAACCCGCGATGCAGCCGGCTCTTCACCGTATTCACGGGAATGCCCAGCATCCCGGCAATCTCGGACGGTTCCATGTCCTCCTGGTACCGCAGGACCACTACCGCGCGCTGCGCCTCCGGCAGCGTCGCAACCAGCTTCGCCAGCTTCTCCGACAGCAGCGGGTCGCTTACTCGCTCGCCGGAGGCCGGCTCGGCAACCGCGTCGAGCGATACGGTGCCGCGCCGCCTCATCCGCCGCCGCGATTCGTCGATCGAGCGGTGCGTTATCACCCGCCGCAGCCAATACGTCAGATGCGCGGGCGACTCGATGGACTCGAGATTCCGGAACAGGTGCAGGAACGTCTCCTGCGCCAGATCCTCGGCCCGCGCCGCGTCACGCAAAAAATGGTAAGCCACGCTGAACACCATCGCCTGGTGTTCCCGCACCAGGTGCGCGAACGCATCCCGGTCGCCCGCCATGGCGGCGGCCAGCGACTCGCCGATCTCGCGCTCCGTCATCAACACTCTTTGATTACTACTACGCCAGACGGGCGGCGCGCGAATGCAAAAAGCGCTTCCGGATTACCGGATCACGGTCTTCGCGAGACCCGCGTTGCCCGCGCCATCCACCGCGCGCACCACCACCAGGTGCTCGCCCGGCCCCACCGGCGCCGCAATGTGAAACCGCTCCTCGGGCGAATCGGTGATCCCGCTCACCGGCTCGACCAGAGTCCACGGGCCCGCATCCACCGAGTACTCGCAGCGCTTCAGCGCCGACGCCGCATCCGCCGCGTCCACGTCCAGCTCGACGCCCGCGCCGGTCCGCCGCGCATTCTCGATCCGCACCAGCGGGGGCGTGTTGTCGATCCACACCGGCCCGCTCGTCCCGGTGGCCTCGATCGCCTCGGCCGGCGGATTCGAGGGCCGGTCGCTCGCCACCACGCGGAAGCGGTAGCGTCCGTCCGCGAGCGAGTCCCCGTCAAGGTTCCACGTGTTGTCGTAGAGGTTGTCCTTCAGCAGCTTCCAGGCGCGCTCGCCTTCGCCCCGGAAATACACCGCGTAAACCAGCCTGTCCCCATCCGGATCGTCGGCCTGCCACGACACCTGAATCTGCCCGGTCCCCGTGCGTCCGACAGTCTGGCTCGGTGTGCCGCTCGACAGATTCGGCGCATCGCCCGAATCCGTCACCGTGATCGCGTAGCTGGCATTCGCCGCGCTCGACGCGTTGCTCGCCCCGCGCTGCGCGCCCGCCTGCGCGGCCACCGTCACGCTGCGCACCACCGGCGGCCCGTTCTGCGGCAGATACGCAAGCGAGACGTTGTCTACCACCTCCGCGCCGCGCAGCGTGACGCGCCATTGAATGTATCGCGCGTTCGGGCTCGTCACGGCGTTATTCGACGCGCTCGCGACCGGCTGCGACCATGCGCTCCACGTGCGATCCGGCCGCGCGGAGTTCCCCGCCCTCGTCTCGAAGCGCGCCTCGCCGCCCGCGCCGCTCGAACGCCACGTCAGGCGCCCCCAGCGCGCCACCGCTCCCGCGTCATGCACCGGCGCTTCGTACGTTCCGTTCTCCACCGGTTGGTTCTCGAGGCGGAACAGCTTGCCCAGATCGCCGGTCGCCGCCACCAGCCCCCCGGCTGTGCGCAGCAGCCTGGTCGTCTCGCCTTCGCCCGTCTCGAGCACCAGCGATGCCTGCCGGTCCGCGCCCAGCCGGTAGACGCGCCCTTGTTGGTCAGTGGCCAGATACACGTCCGGCCCCGACGCCGCAATGTCGTATAGGTTCGCTTCCTTCGAACTCCACAGCGTCTCGACCGTGTTGTCCGCGTGAATCCGGTACACCGCCGACTTCTCGACGCCCGCGATGTCGACGATCGGCGTGAACGGGGCGGCCTGCGCGGGCTGCGCCGGAGCCGGCGCCGCGGCCGCGGGCTTCGCATTCAAATCCCCACCCGCCTGCGCCGCCGCGCTATCCGTCACCGTCACGCTCACCGACGCCGTCGAGGGCGCCAAGGCCGTCCCCGCCGGGCTCGCGTTCTGCGTGCCGACGCGGCTCATCACCGAACCTCCCATCGCCGCCGCCAGCACCGTGCCATCCGGCTGCGCGACGATCGAGCGAATCTCGGGCAGCGTCGAATCGTACAACACGAACGCCTGGTTCCGCGCCGCGATTCGATAGAGAATCCCGTTCGGCTCCGAGCCCGCCAGCAGCCTTCCCTGCGCATCGAAGGCGAGCGCGGTCACGTGCGACTGCCCGGTCTCGTAATACACCTCGCCCTTGCCGCCCGCGTCGATCCGGTAAATCTTCCCCTGGCTTCCCGTGCCCGCATACAGCGCGCCGTCTTTGCCGAAGGCCAGCGCCCAGACATACTTCGCGTGCGGGTCGAAGAAGTCCTCGGCCTTGCCGTCGCGAATGCGCACGATCCTGCCATCCGGCGAAGCGGCCGCGTACAGCGCCCCGTCGGGCCCAACGGCGAGCGCGAATACCTCGGGCTGCGGCGCGGTCCAGAGGAGCTGCGAGTGGCCGCTCGCGTCGATGCGGAAGACCTTCCCTCCGTGCCCCGTCGCCGCGTACAGGCTGCCGTCCGGAGCTTGCGCCACGGTCCACAGCGCCGCTTCGCCCGATGCGAGCAGGGTGCCGAGCCGCGGCGCGGCCGCCAGCCGTCCATCCGCGTCAAGCGCCACGCCCGCGAACTTCCCCTTCACGAAATCCGCGTACGAGTTCATCTCCCAGGTCGCCGTCGACGCGGCCACAAGCGGCCCCGCGCACACCACCGCCATCAGCCATCTCATGGCTTCACCTGCACCGTCACGGTCTGCGTACCCGTCACCACATCGCCGCCCGCCTCGATCGCCACCTCCTCGATCTTCGAGCCCGCGCCCGCCAGCGCCGCGCCCTGCTGCGCCCGCGCCAGAATCAGCGCCACCGACGGCGGCGGATCCGGCAGCGTGTCCCCCCGCACGATGAAGCTCGCCTCGGACCGCACCACTCTCACATACGCCTTGCGATTGTCCCGCAGTCCGTTCAACAGCTCGACCACGCGCGCCGCCGTCCGCGGCGTTGCCGCAGCCAGCGCCTGATAGTCCGCCGCGTTCGCCGTCGCCGCGTCCGACACGATGAATTGCAGCGCCCCGGATGGCGCGCCCAGCGGTATCCGGTACCGCATCCTGCGCTGCGTCTCGGCTCCATTCGGCCCGGAGAACGTCACCAGGATCTCGACCTCGTCGCCCGGCGCCGCCTCGCGCTTCGACGCGAGCGCCTGCGCGATCTCCATGAACCGCCGCCCTTCGCTCGCGCGAATCTCCAGATCGAGCCGCGTAAGCCGCAGCGCATCGAAGCCGGAGTTCAGCGCGGCGTTGAGAGGCAGCGACACGCCCAGCGCCGCCAGCGCCGCCACCGCGAAGTCCCCCGCGTACGCGTTGTCGAGACGCAGCGGCGGCACGCCCGGCTGAAACTCCGCCCGCCCGCGCAGCTCATACGCCACCGGCCCCGATCCGCGCTCGGTCGCCGTGATCGCCGAAAACACGGCCATCTGCGTCAGCAGCGGCGCGAACGCGCGGTCATTGACCATCCGCAAATGATACAAGGTCGCGCCATGGGCGCCGGCCACGCGAATCTCCACCGGCGTCATCGCCGCCCGCCGCCCCAGCTCGCCCGCCACGGCCGTCCCGCGGTCCTCGGTGATCGCGCCCATCCATTCCTCCGGCGACGAAATTTTGAATGACGCGTTCACGCTCGGCAGCAGCGCCAGCACCGAAGCGCGCGCAAACGGCAGGTCGGTATCCCCGGCCGAGAGAAACGGGTGGCCAAACGCGTAGATCCGCTTGCCGTCGATCGCCGTCACCGTCCCGTCCGCGCCCGCGCTCATGTCGCCCGTGAGCAGTTCGACGCTGATCATCCCGCCGGGCCGCAGCCGCGCCGGATCCCCCATCCTCGGCGCCAGCACCGCGCCGCTCGACACGCCCTGGCACGGCGCCATGCCCAGCTTCGCCAGCTCCGGCGCGAAGTGCGCGAGCGCCTCCGCGGTGAATCCGTGAAACGACACCGGCGTCGCGATCTCCCGCAGCCCCGGCGCGCCCGCCTCCGCCGCAACCCGAGCCTCGGCTCGCGCGCCGCCCACGTCCACTTTCAACATGTCTTCGATCGGCCGGATGCCCGCGATCGGCTGCTTCGAAAACGGAAACGACAGCGCCACGGCGCCGGCCAGCCGGCCGTCGATGTACACCGGGCTCCCGCTCATCCCCTGCAACACGCCGGTCTCGGCCAGCGGCCCGCCCGAGAGCCGCGCCAGGATGATCGACTGTTTCGGCCCCGCGTTGCGCAGGATGCCCAGAATCTCCACGCCGAACTCCTCGATCCGGTCGCCCGAAAATACCGTGCGCCCCACGCCCCTCTGCCCGGCCCGAACTTCGCTCAACGGAAAGATGCGAAGCGGCGCCGGAACACTTTGCGCCGCCAGCGTTTGTGCGCCCGCGAGCAACGCCGCGGCCAGGCCCCGCTTGTAATGCATGCGATTACTATCGTACCTTGGGGTTTAGCCCGCGCACCCCGAATCGCCTGCGACCTCGGGCCGCGCTGGCGAATCCATTTCGTTAGCTCCCCATACATGAAGTCTTACCGCCTGAAACACCTCAAGGAACTGGAAGCCGAGGCGATCTACGTCATCCGCGAAGTGGCCGCGCAGTTCGAGCGCCCCGTCATGCTGTTCAGCGGCGGGAAGGATTCGATTGTCATGAGCCAGCTCGCCCGCAAGGCGTTCTTCCCCGCCCCGATTCCCTTCCCGCTGATGCATATCGACACGGGACACAACTTCCCCGAAACGCTCGCCTACCGCGACCGCTGGATCGCTTCGATCGGCGCGCGTCTCATCGTTCGCAACGTCCAGGATTCGATCGACCAGGGGCGCGTCGTCGAGGAAACCGGCCCCAACGCGAGCCGTAACGCGCTGCAAACCGTCACGCTCCTCGACGCCATCGCCGAGTTCCAGTTCGACGCGGCCATGGGCGGCGGCCGGCGCGACGAAGAGAAAGCCCGCGCCAAGGAGCGCTTCTTCAGCCACCGCGACGAGTTCGGCCAATGGGACCCCAAGAACCAGCGCCCCGAACTTTGGAACCTGTTCAACGGCCGCAAGCGTCCCGGCGAGCATATGCGCGTCTTCCCCATCAGCAATTGGACCGAGATGGACGTCTGGCAGTACGTGCTGCAGGAAAATATCGAAATGCCCACGCTGTACTTCACGCACAAGCGCCTCTGCATCGAGCGACAGGGCATGCTGCTCGCGCACTCCGAATATCTCCACTTACGCCCCAGCGAGCGGCCCGTCGAGTGCGAGGTCCGCTTCCGCACCATCGGCGACATGACCTGCACCGGCGCCACTCGCTCGAAGGCCGCGGCGCTTGAAGAGATCATCCAGGAGGTCGCCGCCTCGCGCGTCACCGAGCGCGGCGCCCGCGCCGACGACAAACGCTCCGAAGCGGCGATGGAAGACCGCAAGCGCGAGGGTTACTTCTGATGGCCGCTCGCGGATATCTCGATATGGAGCTGCTGCGCTTCACCACCAGCGGCAGCGTCGACGACGGCAAAAGCACTCTCATCGGCCGCCTGCTCTACGACAGCAAATCCATCTTCGACGACCAGTACGAAGCGATTCGCCTGTCGAGCGAGCGCCGCGGCGACGAGCAGGTCAACCTCGCCCTGCTCACCGACGGCCTGCGCGCCGAGCGCGAGCAGGGCATCACCATCGACGTCGCTTACCGATACTTCGCCACGCCGCGCCGCAAGTTCATCATCGCCGACACGCCCGGCCATATCCAGTACACGCGCAACATGGCCACCGGCGCCTCCACCGCCAACCTCGCCATAATCCTGATCGACGCGCGCAAGGGCGTCGTCGAGCAGACCTGCCGCCACGCCTTCATCGCCAGCCTGCTGCAAATCCCGCACGTCGTCGTCTGCGTCAATAAGATGGACCTCGTCGAATACAGCGAGAGCGTCTTCGAAGAGATCCGCGCCGCCTTCGAGGACTTCGCCGCCAAGCTCGACGTGCCGGACTTCCACTTCCTGCCCATCTCGGCTCTCCACGGCGATAACATCGTCGAGCGCTCGCGCCACATGGACTGGTATCAGGGCCCCACGCTGATGTACTTACTCAATAACATCCACATCAGCAACGACCAGAACCACATCGACCCGCGCTTCCCGGTGCAGTACGTCATCCGGCCGCAGTCGAGCGAGCATCCCGACTATCGCGGCTACGCGGGCCGCATTTCGGGCGGCGTCTTCCGCCCCGGCGATCATGTCGTCGTGCTGCCCTCGGGCCTCACCTCGCGCATCGGCTCGATCGACACGCTCGACGGCCCGCTCGACGAAGCCTTCCCGCCGATGTCGGTCACGCTCACGCTCGAAGACGAGCTCGACATCGGCCGCGGCGACATGATCGTGCGCGAGAACAACCGCCCCTCGATGAGCCAGGACGTCACGTTAATGGTCTGCTGGCTCAACGACCGCCCGTTCGATCCGAAGCGCCGCTACGCCGTCCGCCACACCACGCGCGACGCCCGCTGCGTCATCCGCGACATCCACTACACCGTCGACGTCAATACGCTCCATCGCAACGAATCGGCAAAGACCCTCGGGCGCAACGACATCGGCAAGATCTCCATCCACGCCACCACGCCGCTGGTCTTCGATAAGTACAGCCGCAACCGCAACACCGGCAGCCTCATCCTCATCGACGAAGCGACAAACGAAACCGTCGCCGCCGGCATGATCGCCTGAGGGAACGGAGAGCGGCCGACGGGTAGAGGGGGCATATCAGGCCGGGAGCGTCTTAGATCTCTGCGTGGAGCTCGGGAAGAACCGGCGGCCTGGCTGCCGTCGTCAACAATCGAATTCAGCCTCAGGACAAAACACCCCTCCACCAATACCGGTTCCGATAGCCAGTAAGCTGGCCCTCAAATATCACTCTTGCCCTGCCTGCACTGGCGTCCGTGGGGCCAGCGGACTTCGGGTTATCGTGTAACCGCAGCGCGCAATCGCCGGAGTCAACACCTCGCAGGCCACGTCGTGCCGCGCGAAGATCGCCGCCGCAAGCTGGCACACCGCCGCGTGGCCGCGCTCGTGAAACACGAGCACCGAGGGACCCGCGCCGCTGAGCGTGCAGCCGAGCAGTCCCGGCGCACGCAGCGCAAGGATTTCGGCCAGCCCGGGAATCAGGTGCGCGCGGTACGGCTGATGCATGCGGTCCTCCACCGCGGCCGGGAACACATCCACCCTCCCGGTCGCCAGCGCGGCCATTAACAACGCCGAGCGCTGTACGTTGAAGATCGCGTCATCGCGCGAGTAAGTCGCGGGCAGCACCGCCCGCGCCTCCACGGTCGGCAGAGCGAACTCGGGCACGATGACCGCGACCGCGAACCGCGCCGGCAGCTCGAGCCGCACCGCGCGCGCCACGCCGTCCGCGTCCACCGCGCTCGCCACAATCGATCCGAGCACGCACGCCGCCACGTTGTCCGGATGCCCTTCGATGCGCGCGGCCTCGTCGAGAATCCGGTGCGCATCCCAGCCGAGCCCCAGCAGGCAATCCGCCATCACCACGCCCGCCGTCAGCGCCGCCGCGCTCGAACCGAGCCCCTTGCCGATCGGAATGTCGTTGTCGATCTCGAGCTCGACCGGCGGCAGCACGCGCCCGGTGTCCGCCGCCACCGCGAGCGCCGTCTGCCAGATCAGGTTATCCTCGCCCGTCGAGATCCGCTCCGCATCGCGCCCCTCGACGCGAATCGCAAGCGTCCCGGACGCGCGAAACCGGCACTCCAGAAAAATCTCCAGCGCGAGGCCAAGCGCATCGAACCCCGGCCCCAGATTCGCACTGGATGCCGGAACCCGCAGCGTGGCGAAGCCCGCCCGGCCGCTATCCATTCAAACGAACCTGGCGGCCTTCCCGGCACGAGGCGTACACGGCCAGCACGAACTCGAGCGCCCGCAGCCCATCTTCGCCCGACGACGCCGGCCGCCGCCCCGTTTCGATCGCGTCCGCGAAGTCGCGAAACTGGCGCTCGAATGGCGTGAGCGATATCGCCATCGGGTCCGATGCGCCGCTCGCCACGTCGCGATCCACCGGCGCAGGCTCGCCCGCGTCGCCCTCGACGTCCCATCCGGTCAGTTTGTCTCCCGAGATCACCGCCGTGCCCTTCGTCCCGTGAATCTCGATGCGCTCGGTGTAACCCGGCCAGAACGCCGTCGACGCCTGCAGCACGCCCGTTGCGCCGCTCGCGTATTGCATCGCCGCGCACACCACGTCTTCGCTCTCGATCTTGTGCGCCGCCGCGATCTGCCAGTAGCCCGACACCGCGCTCACCGGCCCCATCAGCCACAACAAAATATCCACCTGATGGATCGCCTGATTGATCAGCGCGCCGCCGCCCTCGGTCTTCCAGCTCCCTTTGATCGGCCGCGAGTAATAGGCGTCCGATCGATACCACTTCACGTACGCGTCGGCCTCGATCAGCTTGCCCAGCCGCCCTTCGGCGAGCGCCCGCCGGAGGAACAGGCTCGCGTCGTCGAAGCGGTGCTGGCTCACCACGCCAAGCTGGATGCCCGCCGCGCGCGCGGTCTCGATCATCTCGCGCGCCGTCGCGGCCGAGGTCGCGATCGGCTTCTGCACCTGCACGTGCTTGCCCGCCGCCGCGCACAGCTTCACCGGCTCGATGCGGAAGTCCGGGAACGTGCACACGTCCACATAATCGACGCGCGGATGCCGGCACAACTCTTCCGGCGCAGCCACGAATTCGCAGCCCCACTCGCTCGCGAACGCGCGTCCGCTCTTTTCGCTGATGTCGGTGCACGCCGTCACTTCGAACCCGATGTTGCGGTATGCCTGGGCGTGCTTGTGCGAGATCGCTCCCGTGCCGACGATGCCAACGCGCATTGCTCTATTGTCTCAGTTCAAGCCGTGACCCGAGCCGCAGATCGACACCTCGATCCCCAGCGCGTCGAACAGTGCGGCCTTGGCGGCCAGTGCGCGGTTCGCCGCCCCCGCCGATGGCGCGTAGACCACCTGGATGTGATTCGACGCATGCCGCGCCATCATCTGGTCGCGCCCCACGCCCAGCGTCACCGCGTGCATGATCGGCCACTGCGGCGTGGTGATCGCCCAGCGCCGCTCGGTCTCCTCGCGCGGCAGCTCGCGCACCGCCGCCCGGCCAAGGTCCGCCTTCAGCTTGCCTTCGCCGACAAAGATACGGCTCCAGACAATCTCGCCCGGCTTCGCCACGCCCTTCAGCGTCCCGCCGCCGAGATGAAAATACATCGGCGGCTGCCGCTCACTCACCGTCCCCGCGTACCCGCCGGTGTGATGCTCGGGCGGGGCGGCGCCCGAAATTTCGAACACCCACACGAACTCCCCGCCGTACTCCTCGCCGTAGCGCAGATCGTGCAGCGTCGTCTCCGGCGCGTAGCCCAGCCGCCGCCACAGCCGGTTCGTCACCAGCGCGTCAAGCCCCGCGCACTCGTCCACTTCGTTGAAATGCGGCAGCGCGTTGCCCGCATACAGCTCGTATCCCGCGCGCGAGCGCACCGGCGGACGGTCCACGTTGTTCAGCAGCCCTTCGGCCAGATCCGACGCCGGGCACAGATCCTTGAGGCCCTGCTGATACTGAATGCCGATCGCGTCGCAGCCGAACTCGCCCGCGATGCGCAGCGCGGCGATGTACATCTTGCACTGTTCTAGGATCTGCGCGTCCGTAAGATCCACCTCGGGATCGGGTCCGGTGCGGAACGCGACGCCGCGCGCGTCGAGCCATGCCCGCACCGCGCGCGCTTCCTCGTCCTGCGTCCGCCCCATCTCGGCATACAGCGCCGATTGGCTCAGCCGCTCCTTGAAAACGCCGGTCGCATGCAGCAGCTCGTCCGGCACGATCGCGTTGTACATCCCCATGCAGCCCTCGTCGAACACGCCCAGGATCGCCTTGTGGCGCAGCAGCTCGCGCGCCGTGGCGCGTCCGATCTCGGCCGCTTCCGCCGGCATGGAAAGAGACGCCAGGGGATGCACGTGGGAAAGGTCCTGCCGCACCGGCTCGCCGCGCAACCATCGCGAAAAGTTCGCCGTGAAAAACTCGTCGCTGAAGTCCGCGCTCCATAACGACTCGTACCGCACGCCCGCCTTCCTGAGCGAGCCGTTCAGGTTCAGCATCCCCACCAATCCCGGCCACTGGCCGCTCCAGTTCGCCACCGTCAGGATCGGGCCGCGATGCGAATACAATCCGGGAAGAACGTGATGGCTGTACTGCCACACGGCCTCGACAACCACCAGCGGCGCCTCGCGAGAAATCTCGCGAAACACTTCCATGCCGCGCTTCTGGCTGTCGATGAATCCATGCCCCTTCGCCGCGTCGTAATCGTGGCCGCGGCGCACTTCGAAGCCCGCCGCGCGAATCGCCGCCATCACGCTCGATTCCACTCTCTCCTGCGCGGGCCAGCACTTCCGGTTGGCCGCCAAACGCAGGTCGCCGCTCGCTACGACAATCACCGGTTGTGGCATAAGCCGTATTCTGTCACAAGCCCGCCGCCACAGGCCCCCGGTGCTCTACCATGAGGATGTGGAAGTGGCGCAATTGGGCGACAACAATCTGGCGCGGGACCTCATTAACGGCGAATCCGGCGCCTTTGAACGCTTCGTCGACGAGTATTACGGCAAGCTGTTTCGCTACAGCTTCACGGTGTGCGGGCAGCGCGAAGACGCCGAGGAGGTGGCCCAGGAAACGCTGCTGCACGTTTTCGAGAGCCTGAATCAGCTTCGCGAGCCCGAGCGGCTGAAAAGCTGGGTGTTCCGCATCGCCAAGAACGCCTGCCTGATGATGCGCCGCCGCAGCGTCTTCGCCCCGCGCACCGAGATCTCGCTCGACGAGCTTCGCCCGCGCCGCTCGGGCGACGACGACGGCACACGCCTCGAAATCGCCGACTGGTCCGCGCTCCCCGAGGATCTCGCTCTCGACGCCGAACTCCGCCGCCGCCTCGACCGGGCCGTGCGCGAGTTGCCCGACGTCTACAAGACCGTTTTTCTTTTGCGCGATATCGAGGACATGACCACCGCGGAGGCGGCCGAAATTCTCGGCGTCACCACCGACGTCGTCAAGACGCGCCTTCACCGCGCCCGGCTCGCCCTGCGCAAACACCTCGACGACTATCTCCGCGAGAGCCGAGCATGAGCGGGCACGACTGCGACGCCGTCTTCTCGATGCTCAGCGAGTACCTGGACGCCGAGGCCGCGCCGGCCGACTGCGCCGCGCTCGAACAACACATTGCCGGTTGCCCGGCGTGCGTCGAGTTTCTCGAAAGCCTCAAGAAGAGCATCCGCCTCGGACGCGGCTACCAGCCCGCCGAGCCTCCCTCGCCGCTGCCCGACAAAGTCCGGGAATCGCTCCGCGAAGCCTATCGCAAGGCGCTCGCCGGGAGCCCCAAGAACCCGTCCTAACTCCATTCCCTCCAACTAAAACCGCCTCCGTCGTCTGTCACCTTCGCCACCGGATTGCATCCCATCGGGCAAGATCGTATGCGGAACTTCGCGATACTCCTGTTGCTGGCGGCCACGGGCTGGGCTGACGAGCCTCTCACCCTGCGCCAAAGTGTAGACAACGCGCTCGTGGGCAACCCCGCCATCGAGGCCAGCAAGGAAGGCGTTAAGGCGGCTACGTCCCGCGCCAGCGCCGCCCGCGGCGCGCGCCTGCCCCGCGTCGATTATTCGGAAAGCTGGACTCGCACCAACAACCCGGTCTACGTCTTCGGCGCGCTGCTCGACCAGCGCCAGTTCACGGCGCCCGACTTCTCGCTCGGATTCCTCAACAATCCGCCGTTCGTGAACAATTTCCAGTCGCGCATCGCCGTCGACCAGACACTCTGGGACGGCGGCGCGCGCGGCGCACGCGAGCACTCCGCCGATCTAACCCGCCAGGCGGCCACCGAAGGCGCCCGCGGCACGGAGATCGAAGTGATCGCCCAAACCGTCACGGCTTACTATGACGCGGTGCTGGCGCGCGAATCCGTCAAGGTCGCCGATGACGCCGTCCGCTCCGCCGAAGCCGACCTCAAGCGCGCCGAAGACCGCCGCGGCGCCGGCATGGCCACCGACGCCGACGTCCTGTCGATCCGCGTCCACCAGGCCGCCGCACAAGAGCAGCTCATCCGCCGTCAGGCCGGCGCCGAGCTTGCCATGGCGCGTCTCGACTCGATCATGGGCGTTTCGGTCGACTCGAAGTTCGATCTCACCACGCCGCTCGGAACCTTCGCGACGCCACAGGCTGGAGCCGAAACCGACGCCGAACACGACGCCGAGCAGAACCGGCCCGAGACGCGCATCGCCCGCCTCGGCGCCTCCGTGTTCGACCAGCAGGTCAAAGCCGCCCACGCGGCCATGCTGCCGCAGTTCTTTGTCCAGGGCATCTTCGAGGCTGACCGCCAGCAATTCTACAACGAGGGCGGCGCCAACTGGACCGTCGCCGCCGGCCTGCGCTGGAATCTGTTCAACGGCTTCTCCGACCGCGCCGAAAACGACGCCGCCCGCCACGACGCCATGCAGGCTCGGGCCGGTATCCGCCAGGCAGCCTCTCAGGCGCGCGTCGAAGCCAAGCGAGCGTGGCTCGAGACGCGCTCCGCCGAGCAGCGGGTCGACGTGTCCAAGGCCGCCATTGACATGGCGGAAGAGAGCCTGCGCATCATTCGCAACCGTTACCAGGCCGGACTTACCGAAGTCACGGACCTGTTACGCGCCGAAACCGCGCTCGTCGAGGCCAAAACCAATGGTCTTAGCGCCGCGCGGGACCAGCGCGTGGCCGCCGTCAACGTCGAAGCCGCGCGCGGCGCCCTGAATCGCAACTCGGAGGTAGTGAACCAGTGAAGAGAATCGGGATGAGTCGTTGGGCCGCCGCGCTGGCGGCCCTCAGCCTGGCGGCCTGCGGCTCGCGGAAAGAGAGCGAGACTCAGGCGGCCGCGCCCGCGCCCATGCGGCTCGCCACCGCCGCGACGGCCAACGTCGACTGGCCCATCACGGTCGAGGCGTCCGGCACCGTGGTCGCGCGTATCGAGGCCAAAGTAGCCAGCCGCGTCATGGGCTACGTTCGAGACGTTAAGGTACGCGAGGGCGATACCGTCCGCGCCGGCCAGACGCTAGTGGTGCTCGAGGCCGGCGAGCTCGCCGCCCAGCAACGCGGCGCCGAGGCGGCCGCCGATGAAGCCCGCGCCGGCATGGCCGAAGCCGATCAGGCCATCGAAGCCGCGCGCGCCACGCTCGACCTCGCCAGCAAAACCTACGCTCGCATGCAGGATCTGCACGCCAAGCACTCGCTCACCGAACAGGAGTTCGACGAGTCCGCCGCCCGCAAGCGCCAGGCCGAGGCCGGTCTCCAGATGGCCGAGCAGCGCAAGAAACAGGCGCAAGCCGCGATCGCCGCCGCCACCGAGCAGTCCCACGCCGCCGCGATTGTCGCCGGCTACACTTCGCTCACCGCGCCCTTCGCCGGGCTCGTCACCGCGCGCGACGTGGACCCGGGCAGCCTCGCCGCGCCCGGCGCGCCGCTGCTCACCATCGAGCGTTCGGGCGGCTACCGGCTCGAAGCCGCGCTCGATGAAAACTGGATCTCGCGGCTCCACGCCGGCCAGGCCGCCGAAGTCCACCTCGATGGACAGCCCACCGCGCTGGCGGGCCGCGTCGGCGAAATCGTCCCCGCCATCGATTCCGGCTCCAGAACATTTATTGCCAAAATTGATTTGCCCTCCGCGCCCGGCTTGCGCGCCGGCCTGTTCGGCCGCGCCACGTTCCAGTTCGGCTCGCGCCAGACGCTCGCCGCGCCCGCCTCCGCCGCCTCCCCACGCGGCCAGATGACCTGGATGTTTGTCGTCGAAAACGGCATAGCCCGCGCCCGCATCGTCACCGTCGGAGAGCATCACCGCGATCTCGTCGAGGTCCTCTCCGGCATGTCCCCAGGCGAGCGTGTCGTCGCCCCGGTTCCGGCCGGGCTCCTGGACGGTACCCCGGTGGAGGCGCAAAATTGAGCGAGCCGCGCAAACTCGGCCTGGCGGGGAAAACGGCGCACGTCTTCCTCAATTCGAAGCTCACCCCGCTGCTGATCGCCACGTCCCTTGTCGCCGGCGCGATCGCCATCTGGAAGCTGCCCCGCGAGGAGGAGCCGCAGATCAAAGTCCCGATGGTGGACATCTTCTCCGCCATGCCGGGCTCCTCGGCCCGCGAAGTCGAGCAGCGCCTCACAGCGCCGATCGAAAAGGCGGTTCGCGAAATCCCCGGCATCGAGTACGTCTACTCGACCAGCAGCCCCGGCCAGTCGCTCGTCATCGCCCGCTTCTTCGTCGGCCAGGATGAAGAGTTGAGCGTCGCGCGCCTGCGCCAGAAGATCGACGCGAACCTCGACCGGCTGCCGGCCGGCGCGATGCCTCCGCTCATCAAGCCGCGCTCGATTGACGACATCCCCGTGCTCGCGCTCACGTTGTCGAGCCGCGTCTACGGCCCGTACGAACTGCGCCAGGTCGCCGCCCAGGTGCGCGACGCCATCAAACAGGTCACCGACGTGTCGCAGGCCGACATCATCGGCGGCCAGCGGCGGCAGATGCGCGTCACGCTTGACGGCCCGCGCCTGGCCGGCTTTAACCTCTCGCCGTTGGCCGTGATGTCCGCCGTCGGCGCCGCCGATGTGCGCTCGAGCGCCGGCAGCTTCGCCAGCGGCAACCGGCAGTTCTCGCTCGAAGCCGGCCAGTTCCTTCGCACCCGCGCGGATGTCGAAAATCTCGCGGTTGGCGTCACGAACGGCCGCCCGGTGTTCCTGCGCGATGTGGCCACCGTCACCGATGGCGGCGAAGAGCCTTCCACTTACGTCTTCCAGGGCACGCGCCAGGGCTTCGAGTCCGCCGTCACTATCACCGTCGCCAAGCGTCGCGGCACCAACGCCATCATCGTCGCCGGCGACGCGCTGCGCAAAGTGGACGCGCTCAAAGGGCGCCTCATCCCGCCCGGCATCCGCATCGACATCACCCGCCAGTACGGCGACACGGCCGCCGAGAAATCCAACGACCTGCTGTTCCACATGCTCATCGCGGTCGTCTCGGTCAGCGTGCTGATCGGCATCGTGCTCGGCATCCGCGAGTCCTGGATCGTCTTCACGGCGATCCCCGTCACGCTCGCCCTCACCCTCGCCACGTTCTACCTGTATGGCTACACGCTCAATCGCATCACGCTGTTCGCGCTGATCTTCTCGATCGGCATCCTCGTCGACGACGCGATCGTCGTGGTCGAAAACATCGTGCGCCACTGGCGTATGCCCTCGAATCGCGACCGCTCCGCCGCCGACGTCGCCGTCGAGGCCGTAGACGAGGTCGGCAATCCGACCATCCTCGCCACGCTCGCGGTCATCTCGGCGATTCTCCCCATGGCCTTCGTCGGCGGCCTGATGGGCCCGTACATGCGCCCCATCCCGATCGGCTCCTCGGCTGCGATGATCTTCTCGCTGATCGTCGCCTTCGTGGTCACGCCGTGGGCCGCGGTGCGCATGCTCAAGCGCGCCGACGAAGTCAAGCACAGCAGCGAAGACCGCCTCTCGCGCCTCTACCGCCGCGTGATGAACGTCGTCCTCCACCGTCCGCCCATCCGCAACGCCTTTCTCTTCGGCGTCGTGGTGATGCTCTTCGGCTCGATGGCGCTGGTTTACATCGGCTTCGTCAAAGTGAAGATGCTTCCCTTCGACAACAAGAGCGAGTTCCAGATCATTGTCGACATGCCCACGGGAACCACGCTCGAGCAGACCGAGCGCGCCACGCGCGACCTCGCCCGCATCGCGCTCGAGCAGAGCGAAGTCACCAGCGTCGAAACCTACACCGGCACATCCGGCCCGTTCAACTTCAACGGCCTCGTACGCCACTACTATCTCCGCGGCGGCCCGAACATGGCCGACATCCAGGTCAACCTGAAGCCGAAAGGCGCGCGCTCGCAGCCAAGCCACGACATCGCCAAGCAAGTTCGCCAGCGCATGCTCGCGACCGCCTCCCGCCTCGGCGCGCGCGTGAAGGTCGCCGAGGTGCCGCCCGGACCGCCCGTGCTCGAAACCCTGGTCGCCGAAGTCTACGGCCCCACCAGCGAGGGCCGCACCGCCATCGCGCGGCAGGTTCTCGGCCTGTTCCGCTCGACCAAGGGCATCGTCGATGCCGACTGGTATGTCGAAGACGACCAGACGAAGAAGACGCTCCACGTCGACGCGGAGAAAGCCGCGCTCAACGGCATCCCGGTCGCCGAAGCGGCCCAGACGCTGGCTGTGGTCTCGCAAGGCGCAAGCCCCGGCCTGCTGCATGACGACCGCGCGCGCGAGGACGTCCCCGTCTTCCTCCGCGCCAACCGCGCCTCGCGCTCGGACCTCACCTCGCTCGCGGACTTCCGGCTGCCCAGCGCCCAAGGCCACATGGTGCCGCTATCGAGCATCGTTCGCGAGGACACAGCGCTCGAAGACAAGAGCATTTATCACAAGAACCTGATGCCGGTCGTCTACGTCACCGCCGATGTCGCCGGCGAAATCGAGAGCCCCGTCTATGCGATCCTCCAACTCGCGCCGGAGATCGATAAGATGCGCGCCCCCGACGGCTATGCGATCGAAACCTACACCGCCCACCAGCCCTTCGACGACGCGCGCTTCGCCATGAAGTGGGACGGCGAATGGCACATCACTTACGAGGTCTTCCGCGATCTCGGCCTCGCCTTCGCCGTGGTGCTTCTGCTGATCTACGTCCTCATGGCGGGCTGGTTCCAGAGCTTCATCACGCCGCTCGTCATCATGGCCGCGATTCCCTTCTCGCTCGTCGGCATCCTGCCCGCGCACGGCCTGCTGAACGCCTTCTTCACCGCGACGTCGATGATCGGCTTCATCGCCGGCGCCGGCATCGTCGTGCGCAATTCGATCATCCTGGTCGACTTCATCGAACTCCGCCTGCGCGAAGGCATGGACCTCGCCGAAGCGGTCATCGACGCCGGCGCGATCCGCTACCGCCCGATGATGCTCACCGCCGCGGCCGTCATGGTCGGCTCCGCCGTGATCCTGTTCGATCCCATTTTCCAGGGACTGGCCATCGCGCTCATGGCCGGCGAGGTCGCCTCGCTTCTCCTGTCGCTCCCGACCGTCCCCATCGTCTACTACTTAGTCAATCGAAAGAGAGTAACGGCATGACAATTGAAAGATACGTGCGTCTTATCGCCGGAGCATTCATCCTGGCGAGCCTCGCTCTGGGCTACTGGGTCAACCCATACTGGTACCTGTTCACGGCATTTGTCGGCGCGAACCTGTTCCAATCGGCGTTTACGAACTGGTGTCCGGTAATCACGTTCCTGCGCCTGTTGGGTGTCAAGGACGCCGCCGGCGCCCACCAGCCATAGGCTCACCGCATCGCGATTCTCCCCCGCCGCCGGACAGGGCGGCACACGCGGGAAACCCCGGCGTCCCGGCAAGCGTCACCCGTTCAACCGTTCCCCGAATGCGCCGCCTCCGCCCGCTCTTTCTCGCGCCAGCCGCCGCCATGGTTCTGCTGGCTCAGAACACCCCGTCGTTCCGCTCCGATGTCGCGCTGGTGCGGCTCGATGCCGAGGTCGCCGATGGCGCGCGCATCCTGGATGGCTTCTCCGCGGCGGACTTCCGCGTCCTCGACAACGGCCGCCCTCAGGCCATCGTCCACTTCTCGCGGGACGAAGACCCGCTTGACGTCCTCCTCCTGTTCGACATCAGCGGCAGCATGATGGAGAGCGTCGAGAAAATCTCGAACGCTTCGCGCCTCGCCTTCTCGGAACTTCATCCGGGCGACCGCGTCGCCGTCATGGTCTTCAACACCAAGGCGCGCCTCGTCGCGCCCTTCAACGCCGATCTCGACGCCGCCGCGCGCTCCATTCGCGACCAGGTCCTCGGCCTCAAGTTCGGCGGCGGCACGCACATCGTGGCCGCCATCGACACCGCCGCTCTCTACTTCCGCAACGAGAAACAATCCCGCCGCCGCCGCGCCATCCTCGTCGTCACCGACGACATCGGCCAGAAGTCCCGCCGCGAGCACCCGGTCGTCATCGACGCCTGGGAATCCGGCGTCACCGTCTGCGGCCTGATCGTCCGCTCCGCCCTGAGCGACGCTCTGCTCGCCGCCAGCATGACGAGCCCGCTCAGCCTTGCGCTGCGCGAGGGCGTCGGCCACCTCGCCGATAAGACCGGCGGCGACGTCGTCAAGACCGGCCGCGATCCCGCCGCCGCCTTTCGCGACATGATCCAGCGCCTCCGCCGCCGCTACTCGATCTACTATCCGATGCCCGCCGCCGCGCCCGGCGAAGAACACTCGGTCCGCGTCACCCTCACCCAGGCTGCCCAAACCCGCGATCCGCGCGCCCGCGTCCGCGCCCGCAAAGGCTACCTCGTCCCCGCCGCGCCGAAATCCTGAATTCCCGTGACGTGATTCGCCGCGACTTGACGCTTATCTCCTTAGAGGCCCGAAAGGAATCGGCCCTCGACGAGGAGAATGCTCATGAAATCCATTACCCTGTGCGTCGCGGTCTGCGCCATCGCCTTGGCTGGATTCAGCGGGATGGTCGAATACGCAACCTTCGTCCTGCGCGGCTGCGCCCGGATCGCCGGGGGCTCGGCCGCGTTCTCTCATGGTCCGGCGCACCCGCGTTTGCGGCGCTTCCGTTAACCCGGCGCGCCGCGCGGCGCGAGATCGTACACCACAACCTCCACGCCGCGCCGCGCCAGCGTCTCTTCGACGATCGGCCCCATCCGCTCCCACGCGCCGCCCGCGAGGCCGCAGCCGATCCGCGGCATGTGGACGCTCGCTCGCGTCTCGATCGCATGCTCCGCCACTCGTTCGAGCGCCCGCCGCACCGCGTCGTAGCGGATCGGCGGCTCGCCGTCGCGCCCCGCGCCGACGCCTCGCTGGCCGATCAGATTCGCCACCGTCAACCCCGGCTCGACTTCGACGAACTGCGCCTCGCCCAATTCGAGCTTCCCGCGCGACCGTTCGCGATAGCGCCACTCCGGCGCCACCCACCGCCGCGAGATCGCCACCACGAATCCCGCGCCCCACGCGCCGACGTCGTTGCACACGTGCGCGATGATCTTCGCCCCCTCGCCCTCGGGCCGCGTCGCGTCGCCAACCACATACCGCACCGATGCCATCGCCCGCCTCGCTACAACGTCCGCGTGACCTTCGTCAGCGTCCGCGGCTGATCCGGATCGAGCCCCTTCTCCGCCGCCAGCCGCGCCGCGAACAACTGCGCCGGCACGATATATGGGATCGGCGTATATACTTCGTCGGGCAGCGCCGACTTCCGCGCCAGCCGCGCCGGCACCGCGAGCACGCTCTTGCCCAGCGCCCGCGCCTCGCCGTTGCTCCGATCCGTGATGATCAGCGTGTCCGCCTTCAGATGTTCGAGTTTCGCGAGCATCTCCCGCATCGTCGGCCACGTCACCCCGCTCGGCGTAAATAGGAACGCCGGAAACGCCCGCTCCACCATCGCGATCGGCCCATGCAGGAAATCCGCCGACGAGAACCTCTCGGCCACCACGTAGCAGGTCTCCATCAGCTTCAGCGCGAACTCGAACGCGTTCGCGTACACCAGCCCCCGGCCCACCACCACCGCCCGCTCCATGAAGCGGTAGCGCTCGGCGCGCTCGGCGATCTTGTCTTCAAGCCGCAACGCCTGCGCGGTCCACTCCGGCAAACGCGCCAGCGCATCCAGCCGCACTCCGCCGCCCAGCGCATAGGCGAGCAGATACAGGCACAGCAGTTGTCCGGTGTAGGTTTTCGTCGCCGCCACGCTCTTCTCGCGCCCCGCCTTCACGAGAAACGTGTACTCGGCCAGCTTCGCCATCGCGCTTGCGGACTCGTTCGTGATGCCGATCGCCATCGACCCCTGTTCCCGCGCGCGCTCCAGCACGACGTTGATGTCGGTCGACTCGCCCGACTGCGAAATCGCCACCACCAGCACGTCATCCAGCTTCATCCGCGCTCCGTACAACGTGTACACCGAAGGCGCCGCCAGCGACACCGGAATGCCGGTCGCGATCTCGAGCAAGTAGCGCCCGAACAGCGCCGCGTTGTCCGATGTGCCTCGCGCCGCAAGCAGGATCGTCCGCGGCCGCCGCCGCTCGAGACGCCGCTTCAACCGCTCCGCCAGACGCAGGGAATCCGCTAGCGTCCGCTCCAGCGCCACGGGCTGCTGGCGGATCTCTTCCAACATTTTCGACATGAATGCAGCTTCAGAATAACAAGCCGCCCCGAGCCCGATCGAAGCGCCTGGCCCGCGGCCGCTTCATCGCGAGCCGCGCCGCCTATTCGAGTACGATGAGCATCTCGAGCTCGGGCTTGTCGAACTCCTCGGGGACGAAAATGTTAACCTGCTGGCTCTTCACGATGCCGTCCCAAAGAATGCCGCTCTGGTTCAGGCTGAAGTACTGCTTGCCAAGCTTCACCGGGATCGCGCCAGGCGGCACGGGCGCATGGCGCAGCGTGACCCCCGGCAGAGCGTTGCGGACCAGGCGATGCACCTCGGCCGGCGGCGATACTTTCACCTGTTTCGGCACCTGCTTGACCACGTCGTCCACGCCCATCGCCGCGCTCACCGACAGGAAGAACTGCGATTTGCGGAAATACTCGTCCTTGGCCACGACGCCGCCGAAGACGGATTTTTCGACCAGCGAGAGCGGGATGGAAATGCACTTCGAAGGAATCGCGGTCTCGAGCAGCGCGCGGATTTTTTCGTCGAGCGCGCTGTAGCAATCGCCCAGCGCGTTGTGATTGTAGTCCGGGAAGCTGCGCGCGTGCTCGTCGAGCGAGAACGTGCTCAGCGCGCCCGCCAGAGCGAGCATCGCCCGATAGGGCAGCTCGGGGTGAACGCGGCGCATCGTCCAGAAGTGCTTGATCTGGGGCAGGTACATGTTGACGGTGTACAGCAGCCAGAAGTTGGCCACTTCGCCGCTGCCGAAGTCGGCGAGGCTGCTGCCCTTCTGCCGGCGCATGCCGGATAGCGACTGCGATTTCGCGGCCAGCAGTTCCACCTGGCGGCGCAGCAGCAGAAGAAGATACTCGCTCGCCTCGAGGCTCAGCGCGGGCGGAATGAAATCGCGCTTCAGCACGTATGCGCCGGTGGGGTCGCGCGTGACTTGCGCCATGCGGATCGCGGAATTGCCATCGAACGATTCGCCGCCGAAGGCGATGCGGAAGTTCTTGCGGGCCAGCAGCACGGTCTTTTCGTCCGTTCCGCCGGCCTCGTCGAGGACGCTCTGGCTGTGCGAGACGAAGCGCGTAGTGGCCTTGGCGTTCTCGGCCGGATCGTTGCCGGCGATGGTGACGTTGCGTCCGCGCGCGCGGCGCTCGGGGATGGTCAGGAAGACATCGAGAGCCAACTGCGTCGGCGGGAAGAACTCGGCGATCTCGCGCCCCGGCGGCGGCTCGTCCGCGTCCGGAATGTTGAATGCGAGCCCGTCGGGCAACACACCGCGGCAGGCGCGCAGCGTGAAGAGGCCGTTGGCAAGACCTTCCTGGTCGATGGCGAATCCGGTGAGCCCCCAGGCTATCGAAGACGAGGCCGTCGCCCGGAACTGCAGGTTGTCTTCGAGGTACTGATCCTGAGCCTGGAAATGCTGCGGGGTAAGGAACATCCCGCGCGACCAGACCACGCGGTGAAGATTTTTCATAGTTGACTGTCCGGCGCGGCCCTCAGGCTCCAGTATAGAAACATTCGAAGGCCGCCGTGTTTTATCCCGCGGCGATTCACGGGCCGATGATCACCGTGAAGCAGCCCAGGACGATCATTCCGCCATGCACGGTCGGATCCATGATGCGCGCCGCGGGCAGACCCTCGATCAGCACCGTCGGCGACCCGAAGGCGATCATGTCCGGCGGCCCCACGCAGGTGGCCATGTCGGTGAGCCGCGCGGCCGGCAGCCCGCCGATCAACACGGTGGGAGCGCCAGGCGCGGTGATCGGGCCCCCCACATGAGGCACCAGGACCGTGACCATCGGACAGACATGCAGGTCGGTCAGGCGGGCTGCGGGCATGGGCATGGCGTGTTTCCCCCTCGCTTAGTTAATCATAATCATGCTGGCGGTCATCGTAATCATCGCGCCCGAGACGATGGAAATCCCCGAGTCGCTCAACGATACGACATTCGAGCCGCAGCTAAGGGTGATCGAGGTCGGCGCGACGATCGTCACCGACTCCCCGGCGGTGATGGTCTGCGACTCGGCGATGGTGACCGTCTCGGACCCGCCAATCTCGACAGTCCGGCTCTGGCCGATGGTGATTGTCTCGCTCTTTGTGACGCTCTCGGTGCGGCCTCCGCTGATGGTGATGCTTTCGTCCTTGGAGACGCTCTCGGTTCGCGCGCCGCTGATGGTGATGTTCTCGTCGCCGGTCACGCTCTCGGTGCGGTTGCCCTTGATCGTGATGTTCTCGTTGACCTTCACCAGTTCCGTGCGGTTGTTCCCGATGGTGATATTTTCGTCGTTCTTGACTTCTTCGGTGCGGTCATGACCGATGGTGATGGTCTCGTCGTGACCGACGGTCTCCGTCCGGTCGTGCTCGACTTCGACTTGCTTGTCCTTCTCGGCGTGAAAGAACAGCAGCTCCGAGCCCTTCTTGTCCTCGAAGCGGATCTCGTTGAAGTTATCCGGCGTTCCCTGCTTGCTGCTGCGCGTCTTGATGCCGCTTTGCGTCATGTTCGTGGGCAGATCGTACGGGTACATCTGCTCGGCGTTGTAGACGCGGCCGGTAATGAGCGGACGATCGGGGTCGCCCTCGAGATAGTCGACCACCACTTCCTGTCCGATGCGCGGATGGTGATACGAGCCCCAGTTCTTTCCGGCCCATTCCTGGCTCACGCGAATCCAGCACGAGCTGTTTTCGTCCTTCGTTCCGACCCGGTCCCAGTAAAATTGCACCTTCACGCGGCCATATTTGTCGACGTAAATCTCCTCGCCCTTCGGGCCGACGACGAGCGCGGTCTGCGTGCCGAGCACACGGCCCTTGGGTGTGAGGCGCGGCGGGCGGTAGGGTACGGAGAACGGAATCAGCTCGAAGCGGTTCGAATAATCGAACTGCACTTCGCCCGCCTGCGAGCGGTAGCTATTGGTGCGCATATCGTGCGAGACGCGCACCAGCAGGTAGGTCTGGTTCAGGTCCTTGCGGTAGTGGTTCGTCAGGTCGAACTTGTAACCGCTCGTGAAAGCCCGGCAGTAACTCTCGCCGCGCAGGGCGGTGAACGGCGCCTCCTGTTCCTCGATGCGCACGCGGGTGAACACATCGCCCTTGGCCTTGGTGTCGTAGCGGCCGGGATAGTCGTACTGCTCCTCGGTGTACTTCCCGCTTTGCGCCGACAAGAGCGACGTCGAGGGCGTCGTGAAATTGTAGTCGTTCAGTGTGAATTTGTCCGTATTGGCGCGGAACTCGACCTGTAAATCGGTGACAATATCCTGTTCGAGCGACATGGAGCCCGCCGGCGCGAGACGCGTCTCGCGCTGGAGTCCGTAAGATAACTTCACTGGCGCGTCGACCAGCACCATCGTATGGCTCCCGGAGGCGTGTTCGAAATAGTAGTAAATCCCCTCCTCTTCGAGCAGCCGCGAAACGAAATCCATGCAGGTTTCGCGATATTGTACGCAATATTCACGCGGCGAATAGCTCCCGGTGAGCGAAAAACGGTAATTTGTGATGCTATGATTGGAAAAAACCTGCTCGACAATGGCCTGCGTGGTCAGGTTCTGGAAGATCCGGCAGTCGGCCCACAGGCTCAACTGCCAGAACGTGGGTACGAGCGTCATGCGGTACGAGGTCAGGCCCTGCGACGTGCCGAGCTGCGCGAAGCGGCTGACGTAGCCGTTGATATAGCGGATCGACGCTCCGGTTAGCGCCACCGAGACAGTGGCCAGCTTCCGGACGATGGTCGTGGCGTCGATCGCGTTGTTCTCCGAAACCATCTCGGCCTCGAACTGGAAGGGCATCGAGATGCCCTCCTGTCCGGTCACGCGTTCGAGCAGCAGGACGTCGGTCCCCGCCGGCGTGGTGATGGAAATCGGACGTCCCGCTTGCGTATAAGCCATGGTCGCGCCTCAAGTATAAGAGTAAGTGAAGGAGCTGTCGGCTCCGATGCCAACCACGATCGCCTGCGGCTTCGTGCCCTCGGCGATGTGTTCGAGCAGGCTGCGCGAGATCTCCGGCAGCAGCGAGTTAGTAAGAATGTTGTCGACGTTGCGCGCGCCGCTTTCGACCTCGGTGCAGCGCCGCGCCACTTCGTCGATCAGCACCGGCTCGTAAGTGAGCGCGATGCGGTGCGTCTCGGCCAGCCGGCGCTGGATCTTGCCAAGCTTGAGAATAACGATGCGCTTCAGCGCCTCGTCGCGCACCGGGAAGTAGGGGATGATCACCATCCGCCCCAGGAACGCGGGCTTGAAGATCTTGTCGAGCTCCGGCTTGAGCGCCTTGACCAGCCCCTCGCCCGAGGGCATGGTCTCCGGGTCCGCGCACAGCTTCATCAGCGTCTCGGTGCCGGCGTTGGTGGTCAGGATGATGATGGTGTTCTTGAAATCGATCTGGCGTCCCTCGCCGTCCTCCATCTGGCCTTTGTCGAACACCTGGAAGAACAACTCGAGCACGTCGGGGTGAGCCTTCTCGACTTCGTCGAGCAGCACCACCGAGTATGGCCTGCGGCGCACGGCCTCGGTGAGCACGCCGCCCTCGCCATAGCCGACATAGCCGGGAGGCGATCCCTTCAGCGTGGACACCGTATGCGCTTCCTGGAACTCGCTCATGTTGATGGTGATGAGATTGCGCTCGCCGCCATACAGCAGGTCGCTGAGCGCGAGGGCCGTTTCGGTCTTGCCGACGCCGCTCGGGCCGGCGAGCATGAACACGCCGATCGGTTTGCCCGGGTCCTCGATGCCGGCCTTCGACGTGCGAATCCGGCGGCTGATGACTTCGAGCGCGTGGGCCTGGCCGATCACGCGCGAGCCCAAGTGCGACTCCATGGCTAGCGCCACCGCCACGTCGTCGCGCATCATCTTGCCCACCGGGATGCCGGTCCAGTTCGAGATCACTTCACCCACAAGTGACGCGTCGACCGACACTCGTATCAGCGGATTTTCGCCCTGCAGTTGTTCGAGCTGGGTATTGAGCGAAGCGAGTTCGGCCCGCAGTTCCTCCGGCGGCCGCGCGGGGGCTGCCGCCGCGGCCCCATTTCCGGCGGTCGCCGCGGCCGCCGCCTGCGCCGCGGGCGCATGGCCGGCAGTGGCTTCAAGCTGGGCGCGGATCTCGCGGATCTTCGCCACCAGGTCGCGCTCCTTCTCCCAACGCGCGTTCAGCTCGGCAAGCCTGGCCTCGGTCGAGGCCTTGAGCGTGGCAAGGTTGGCGAGCCGCTCCGCGTGATCGTGGCCGACGGCCTCCTCGCGAGTGAGCACGCGCGTCTGCACCTCGACATCGTCAAGCAGGCGCTGCGCGTCCTCGATCGCCGGCGGGATCGAGTTCTGGCCGAGCGACAGCCGCGCGCAGGCCGTATCCATCACGCTCACCGCCTTGTCCGGCAACTGGCGGTCCGGCAGATACCTGTGCGACAGCTTCACCGCGGCGCCGAGTCCTTCGTCGAGAATGCGGACGTTGTGGTGGTTCTCGAGCGCCGGCACGATGCCGCGCAACATCACCACGCATACGTCTTCGCTCGGCTCTTCGACCTTCACCAACTGAAAGCGGCGGGCGAGCGCGGGGTCCTTCTCGAAATACTTCTTGTATTCGGACCACGTGGTGGCGGCGATGGTCCTCAGTTCGCCGCGGGCGAGAGCCGGCTTAAGCAAATTCGCCGCGTCGTTCTGCCCCGCCTGTCCTCCGGCGCCGATCATGGTGTGCGCTTCGTCGATGAAAATGATCAGCGGAGACGGCGACGATTTCACCTCCTCGATCAGCCCCTTGAGGCGGTTCTCGAATTCGCCCTTGACGCCCGCGCCCGCTTGCAGCAGCGCGAGGTCCAGCGTGCGGAGGGTGACGTTCTTGAGCGGCGGAGGCACGTCGCCCTGGAAGATGCGCATCGCAAAGCCCTCGACCACCGCGGTCTTGCCAACGCCCGCTTCGCCGACCAGAATCGGGTTGTTCTGGCGCCGCCGGGTGAGGATGTCGACCACCTGCCGGACCTCCCAGTCCCGGCCCAGCACTGGGTCGATCTTGCCCTGCTTGGCGCGCTCGGTGAGGTTGATGGTGAACTGATCGAGGTTGGGTGTCTTACCGCCGCCGGGTTTGGGCGCGGCGCCGGGCTCGCCGGACGCGGTCAGCGGTGGCATGGATTCGTCGCGCTCGGCCGAGGCGGCGACCACGTTGAAGAACTCGGCGCGCATCGCGTCGACCGAGAACTTCTGGAACTCGCGGCTGATGTCGCGCACTACGCGGCTCAGCTCCTCGTTGACGCACAGCGCCAGAATCGTGTGGCCGGTGCGCACTTCGCCGCCGCCGAAGTCGATCGAGCCGATGGTCCAGGCCTCGGTGAACATCTTGGTGAGCTGCGGGCTCAGCGCCGGATTGCGCGCGTTGCCGGTCTTGAGCCGGTCCAGGCTCCGCGCGAGATCGCTCGCCAGCCGCGAGCGGTCGATGCCGGCCTGCTTCATCATGATGGCGAAGTCGCAGGCCGTGTTGTCCAGCAGCTTCGTGAGATAGTGCTCGATTTCGACATCGTAGTGCGTGCGGGACAGGCACAGCCCCGCGGCGCCTTCGAGCGCGTTTTTCGTGTCGCGATTCAGTTTGCCGATTAGCGAGCGTAAGTTGACACCCATGGTAGTTCCTTATTCTGCCAGTTGCAGGATTGCGTCGTCGGGATCGTGATCCAAGGCTCCGGGCGAGGCCCAGGAGCAGAGGCCCAGGGGAAGGGCGTCGCCCTCCTCCGGGCCAAGTTCGTATTCGGGAGCTTCCTCCCGCGCCAGCACAAGTTGCGCTTCGAAATCGAATTGTCCGCCGGCGAAAAACAGCACCAGCGCGCAAAGCTGCTCCCAGGCGCCGCCGCCGGGAAGAAAGCGCCGGTACATGCGCAGCGAGAGCGGGCCGATGCGGACGCGCAGCCGGGCCTGGTGATCGAAGATGGCGTCGCCGGCAATGGCGCCTTCGCCCAATTGGCGCGCGGGCGTTTCGGCATCGTCCATCCAGCAAAGCGCATCGCGTTCCAAATCATACCAGCCGCCGACGAACTGCTCGATGGCGACGGGAACGCCGAAGTGATCGGCGAGCATCTGCTCGAGCGCCGCGGCCGAGCGCGGCTGCGGTCCGAGCAGGCCCGCGTAGTAAACCAGCGCATGGTCGTGGACGGCTTGCCGGTTCTCGAGGCCCTTCGTGCCGATGCCGGCCAGGTCCATCAGATAGCCGGTAAAGCGGTCGCTGTCGTGCTCGCGGTAGGCCAGGGCGAAATGATACTTCCGCCAGGCCAGATAGAACAGCGACACCAGGCGGTGATGGAACAGATCGAGAAATTGGCGCAGCGTGTGGTCACGCGCGCGCGCGCGGTCCAGGATCAGCGTGGTGTAGGCGTTCGGCAACGGGCCCAGCGCGCCGGCCGCGCCCATGAAATTCACGGTCAGCCGCGGCAGCCCGTGGTCGCCTATGGCGAAGGATTGGATCGCGCTGGCCGGAAACGACATACTCGGACGGGTGCCGAAGCGCACCGTCTCGCGCCCAGGGTTCGCGTAGCCGCCCACCATTTCGCGGTCCGGGAAGATCTGCTCGAGCGCGACCACCGCCTGAAAGAAATCGAACGAGAACGGCTGGTCCTCGATCGCGTGAAGGAGCGCGGGCTGGTTCATACGACGACGCGGTCTCCCGAGCGCGGCGGCCATTCCTTGAGCGGGCTCCGGCGCTGCGGCGAGCGCGCGGTGAGGACAATGAAGCTGTTGAGCGAAACGTACAGCCCGAGAAATCGTTCCAGGACGCTCGCGAAAAGAAACGCCCCGCCGCCGGTGAACTGATCCTCGTCGAGCTCGATTTCGACGCGCCGCCCGCGCGCGAAGCTGATGCCGTGTTCGGAGGCGAGCTGCACCATCGACGGACGGCTCGCAACCGCGGTGAGGCCGGCGATCTGCTTGTCGGCGTACGCGGCGTTCGAGAAGTTATGAATGCGGAGGATCTCGCGCAACGCTTCGACCCCGCCATCCACCAGCGAAAGATAGTTCAGCGAAAGCTGTGAAATCAGCCGCCATTGCAGCGAGCCGCCGAGCGGAGGCTGCACCACGGGCGTCGGCTTCGCAAGGCAGACGATGCGGCTGATCGGCCCTCCGGTTTCGAGTTCGAAGTCGCCGTTCTCGTTGCCGAATGGGAGCCGGGCCGGCAGGTCGCGGTTGAAGCAAAGCAAGCGGCAGGTGATGGCGTCGGCGTCGGGCCGGACCGGCCGGTTCGTGAGATCGGCGAGCGTTAGATACACTTCGGTTCCGCCGTCGGAGGCCCAACCGGAGGGGCGGCGCGTGGCGTACCAGAACGTGCGGTCCGTGCCGCCGCTCGACTCGTGGCGATAGGCGTAGAACGGCTCGAACGCTACCGCGTCGCTCGCGCCCGACAGCACGCCGGTGACCTGTTCCACCGAGAAAATCTCCGTGCTCTGCCGCCGCCGCGCGTCGGCCACGATGAGATACTCGGGCTGCCGCTGGTCGAGCAGAATCGGTTCCGCGACCTGCGGGAAGAGATTCACGACGGTCGCGCAGCCGGTGCGCAGCGTATCGCGGCTCACCGCGGACTCGAGCGCGAAGTGGCGCTCGGCGCGCTCGAACGGCGAGATGAGAAACACGAACTCGACCGCTTCGCCGAAGCCGGCCGCGCGCAGTGGGTCGAATCCGCCGAGGTCGAGGAACAGGAACTTCTGGGGGAAGGCGAAGTACTCTTGCAGCAGGCGGTACCCGCGGAACGAGCGGCGCGGGTACGGCAGCATCGCGTCCTCTTCCTCGAGGCCGGACTGACGAACGACCGAGCCGGGAAGCACCACCGGCGGACGCCGCGCCTGCGTGTCGAGATCGCGCACGATAATCTGGCGGCAATTGTTGAGCAGCAGCTCGTGCAGCGTGTACGGCAAGTTGCCGTCGCCCGATAGATAGATCCGCAGCGAGTCGATGTCCAGCTTCGAAAAACTTTCGGCCTGGCAGCGCAGCTCGACGCGCAGCGCGGCGACCGCGTCGGGCGCCTTGAGCGGAGGTTGAATCCGCTCCACGGTCGTCCACTGCGCCTCGGCGACGGCGAGCGGCCACAGCACGGCTTCCTGGCACGTGCGGAAGCGGCAGGGCACGCCGTTCACGGGCCGCGAGAACAGCATCGATTCGCGCGCGATGCGGTAGCCGGTGGTCAGCTTGCCCTGCTCGGGATCGAGATGGAACTGCACCAGCGACATCGACGGGATCGGGCGCACATAGTGCGGGTACAGGATCTGGAACAGCCCTTCGGTGATCTCCGGGAACTGATCGTCGATCTTGAGATGCACGCGGGCGGCAAGGAACGCGAACGATTCAAGCAGGCGCTCGACATGCGGGTCCTCGCACTTGTTGGCCTCGAGCTGAAGCCGCGCGGCGACCTTCGGATAGCGCTCGGCGAACTCGGCGCCCATGCGGCGTAGAAAGCTTAGCTCCCGCTCGTAGTAGAGGAGCATCTCGTCGCGCATCGCTAGTCGCTCCTCACCTGATACTGTTTGCTGCCCAGATCGAGGACCGTGTCGAAGAAGACCAGCTCGGGGCTCGGGTCCATCTGGAGCGTGGCTTGAATCGAGAAGTGTACCCGGCGGGCTTCGAGCTCGGATTCCCCGAACTCGGCGACGGTCACGTTATACAGGCGCGGCTCGTAGTTGGCGATCGCGTTCTCGATCAGCCGGAGGAGACGCACGCGATCTTCGGGATCGTCTCCGCTCAGGCTGCTGAGGTCGTCGATGCCGTAGTAAAGCACCGAAGTGGCCACGTGCTCCATGTCCTCCGGGCGCTTCTCGGGCGTGCAGCGGCTGTTCAGCAGCCATTCGAGATCGCGCCGGACGCCGGCTTTGAAATCGCGGAGGGACTGGGCGCGTGTCGGCGGCGCCTCCAGGGGGCTCAGCGGGTCCAGATCGATGAGCCGGTCAAGGACCGACTGCTGAACCGGACGCTCCATTTCCTGCCGCGCCATGCGTTATACCGCCGCGCACTGCAGCGCCTGCCATGGGTCGAGGCGGCAGATCCTGAGATACAAAGCTTGTTGCGCCGCGGGATCGGCATTCTGCTTGGCCCGGCAGCGGTACAGGAGAACCAGCGGCTGGGCCACCACATCGCCGCCTTCCCACTCTTCCAGCTTCAGCGCGTCGATCTGCGCCGCCAGGTCTTCGAGAATCGGCAGCGCGATCGCCTCGCGGCCGGCCTCGGCCAGCACGGCGGCCAGCTCCGTGCGCCGCCGGAAGCGGCCGCGCGGGCTCGATTCGCGCGCCAGTTCGTTCATCAGCATTTGAATGCCGCGCTCGGCGTTGCCGCCGCGGACGGCGTCCATGGCCAGGTCGAAGGTTTGCGGTGACGGCATATCCGGCTCACCCTCCTCGGTGGCGCCGGCGTCGCGGGAAGCGGCCTCTCGCGCCAGGTTGATTTCCATCTTGAGCCACGCTCGCGTCTCTTCGTTCGCGGCCGGCGTGTCGTCCATCATGGTAAGGCTCGCCAGATCGGGAACGGCGCGCACGGTCTCGAGCAGGGAAGAACGCATCGCCGCGCCGGCGAGTTGATACGGCTCGCCAAGATGGTCGCAGGCGGTGATGGCGTAGCGCTGCAGGTCAAGCCAGCCACGCGCGCAGGGCTGCGCCATCGCCGCTTCCGCCGCTTCGAACAACTCCGGCCACTTCTGATCGAGCAGCAGCGATTTCAACTGCGTTCGCAGCGGCGTCGCGGGCGCTTCGAGCATGCGCGCTCTCGGGCGCAATCCGTTGGCTCGCAGCTCGCCCCAGCGCAGCCCGCGCATCATCAGGTACGCGGCCGGGTTCGACGGCTCGGTCTTGCGCAGGTACTTCGCGGCCGCGGCCACGCGCGACACGGCGTCGTTGCGGTTGGCGGGCTCGAGGCTGAGCGTGCCGCCTTCGCCCGCCGTCTCCTCTCCCCCGGCCGCAGGCGCCTGCTCGGCCTCCGCCACGGTCTCCGGCACTGGCTCGGCTTCCGGCGGATCGGGGTCGAGCTCGAGTTTCTTCTTGAGGATCGGGTGAATCGTCACCCGCACTTCTTCAAGCGACCTGCGCAGCCCGCCAAAGCCCGGCGAGGCGTCGCCGAACTTGTCGTCGCAGGTCTGGCCCAGCGTCTTGATCAGCGCAAGCGACCCATCGATGTCGCCGATGATCTGCTTGTAAAACGCCTTCGGCGCCTCGTCGACCGACTTATCGAACTCCTCGGGCGGGAGCTTGCCCGCGTCGAGCATTTTCTTGCGGGTGTCGGATTTGCCCCGGTCTTTCTTGGCCGCTTCCTCGTACGGAACCGTCCGGCAGTCGGTGAACTGGAGAAAGTTATGGCCCGCCGGGTTCAGCGGAACGGACTTCACCGCGGTGTCCAACTTCGTGCCTAGCCACTCGAGCGGCCCGGCGCGCAACTCCGCGTCGCCGTCCTCGAGCTCCGGGTAAAGGCCATCCCAGAACTTAACCAGGAACTTCGAGAGATAGTCCAGACCGCCGCGCAGGCCCGAGAAGCCATCGCGGTGCAGCATCGCCTCGGTGAGCCACACCGCAATCTGCAAATCCTTGGTCTTCTTGGCCAGCAGATCGCCGCAGAGGCGCGACACCAGGGGCCAGTCGGCCACTTTCCGCTCGTGCTGCCACTCACCCTGCGGCGCGTCGACATCTTCGCGCCGCGCTTCCTTGATGTCTTCGTAGACCGGATCGTAACGCAGATCCAGGCCGCACGGGTTCTCCTCGGAAATCGGGTCTAGCAGGTCAGTGCGCCAGGGCATGATGTTTCACGAAGCGGCAGCTTCGGAAACCTGAATCTCCAACTGCCTCACTTCCAGGATGGGCATCTCCTCGCCATCGACTAACAGCATCTTTTGGCCAACCGGAATCTGGCCGCGTTCTTCCAAATCTTCCCACACGGTCGCACGGCCCAGCTTCACCTCGTTGTCCGCATGCTTCCACGACAAGGGTGCGATGACGGGCATCAGAATCTCACCCAACTCGAGCCCCTCGTAAGCCTCGCCTGGCGTCACCTTCGCCGGCGACCATAGCAGGTCGCGCAGCCGCTTCGGGGCGGGGATCTCGAGCGAAGCCAGTTGGGCCAAAGGAATCCACATGTACTGCCCCGCGGCGAAAACCTCGATCCGGGGCCCGATGCGAGGATCGGCATCCTCGATCGAAGAAAACGGCTGTCCGTTAAGCTTTCCAGCCACAGGTCCGGGAGCGCTCGACAAAGGAAACGTCTCCTTCTCGAACATCGCCTGGCGTTCCCGCTCCGCGTGCAGCGCGCTCTTATAAAGCAAGCCGCCCATGCCAGCCTGCGGATTTTCCGAACTTAAGACATCTAACTGCTTGTCGGCACGATCGTAGTTTCCCGCAAAGCAAAGGAGTTCGAACAGGAATGTACGGCGCTGAACGTCGGCCGGGTTGTCCCGCAGCTCGGCGTTCAGCGCTTCGATCGCTTCCGGCAGCTTTCCAGCTTGAAAAAGCGCCTTCGCGTCCATGTTGGTCCGCTCAGGCGGTCTTCTTGCGGAGGTCCCAACTGCCTTTGGGCTTGGCGCCCGCCGTCCCGTCGCTCTTCTGCTCCTCGTACTCGATGTCCACTTTGCCAAAGGCGAAGGACACGCTCTCGGTCGGCGTATCGTCGCCGCCGGCGGATCCCGACCACTGGATGCTCTCGACGAACACTTCCTCGAACGTGTACTTGATGAACTCCACGGGCTTCTTCACATCGCCACCGGCCTTGGTCAACACAACTTGCGCACCTGTGAAATGTTTACCCCCGCAGCACTGGTTGAACAGCGTAGGGCTCGAAACATCGAACTTCTTCATCACGTTGAAGCTGCTGATCGATACCCGGCCGGTAGCGGCGCCAGACCCCACTCCAATGTTCGTCGGGTTGCTCGCGCCCCAACTGAAGCTGAAAATCTCGATCCAGCCCGCGCTACCCAGGTAGTTCGCGTCCTGCGACTCTCCCGCGGTGACGGTCTCATTGAACTTCATATACGAACTGTAAGCCATACTAATCCTCTCCTTGTTCTGATTCTTCTTACCTTGTTGCTAACGGAACCTATTTGGCCGGCTGCGGCAGGTCGGCGACCAGACGCATCGAAACCGTCAATTCATCGAGCTGGAAGTGCGGGCGAAGGAACGCCACGGCCCGGTAACAGCCTGGCTTGCCCGGAATTTCCATCACATCCACACGCGCTTCCTTGAGCGGATGCTTCGCCTTGACCGAGAACGACGCGTCGTCGTTCGAAACCACGTAATTCGAGATCCAGCGGTTCAGGAACGAATGCGCCTCGTCGCGCGACATGTAGCCGCCGATCTTGTCGCGCATCATCGCCTTCAAGTAATGAGCGAAACGGGAAACCGCGAGAATGTACGGCAGTTGCGCCGAGATCCGCGCGTTGGCGTTCGCCGCGTCGCTATCGTACACCTTCGGCTTCTGCGCCGACTGCACGCTGAAGAACGCCGCGTAATCCGTACCCTTGCAGTGAACGAGCGGCGCGAACCCGAGGTCGGCCAGCTCTTTCTCGCGGCGGTCGGTGATCGCCACTTCGGTCGGGCACTTCATCGCCACATCGCCTTCGTCGGTCTTGAACGTATGCACCGGCAGACCCTCCACCAGGCCGCCGCTCTCGACGCCGCGGATGCAGGCGCACCAGCCGTACAGCGCGAACGCGCTAGTCAGGCGCGTGCCCAGCGCCCAGGCCGCGTTGCCCCACAGATACTTGTCGTGATCCGTTCCGTCGACGCCCTCTTCGTAATTGAAGCCATCCACGGGCACCGTGTCCTTGCCGTATGGCAGGCGCATGAGCGTGCGCGGCATCGTCAACGCGATGTAGCGCGAATCCTCGCTTTGGCGGAAACCCTTCCAGCGGGCGTACTCGGTGGTGTCGAAGATCTTGCCGAGGTCGCGCGGCTGGTCGATCTGGCTGAAGCTCTCCAGATTGAACATGTCGGGCGAAGACGCCGTCAGGAACGGCGCGTGCGCCGCCGCCGCCACCTGCGAAACCTTCTCGAGCAACTCGATGTCCTGGCCGCTCTTGCCGAATTCGTAGTCGCCCATCAGGGCGCCGAACGGCTGGCCGCCGAACACGCCGAACTCTTCCTCGTAAA
>VFSW01001003.1_pt1 | contig 42053 bp, 36 predicted proteins | sample 5358111 | NCBI WGS metagenome assembly VFSW01 (sample SAMN11554181, study PRJNA540505) | mine drainage metagenome | isolation source: sediment from site ElyBrook_90M | place: USA: Ely Copper Mine, Vershire, VT | collected 2017
GTGTTTACGGACTGCGCTATATACGTCGTTGCCGACTGTTCCAGCACGGTAGTCGCGGTAAGCGAATTCAGGAGCAACGGTATCTGCTCATTGAAATAAACATTGTTGGTGCTGGTACCCGGGATAAAGTCATGGTGGTCCGACAACAGGAATGATTCCCAGAGTGTATCAAAATCACCGGATGGGTACGTATATCCGGCACTATGGGCTATTATGGAATAGAGCTGAGCAGCCTCAAGTCCGTAGGTTACCTGGCGCGTCAGCTTTTTCAGCTTCGGACGTGAGCCGTAATAACCGGTAAAATAAGGATTAAGGTTTGCAGTATATACCGGCACTTGATTTACATGGAATGACACAAGCTTCATGTAGTCCTCAAAGGTGGCCATAGTCACATAGATACCGTTTGACGGATACATGGTTGAGTTCCATGTTGCTATCTGCTGCGGCAGGTACTTGTCCGGGGGCATGAAATCCGAGCCCACCGGCAGGAACATATACCCTGTCGGTGATACAGGCTTGAGCTGGTCTATAAGGTTTGTGAATGTATTGTCTATGGCGGTTGTGGTAAACGGCGTCGTATAAAGACTATCCCCATCGCCATAACCTCCCCGCAGAAAATGGGCCATGACTTCGGCACCACCAATGCCTTTCCAGACAAAATCCAGGGACCCTGTTTGGGACAAGGTCTCTGCAAAACTGCTTGTAGCAGGGGAAATTGTATAAGACCACTGGGCTGTCTCCGCAACGCCCGGTATCCTGGAAAAGCCGACATATTTATATCCAAGGGAGTTCAGTATATCAGGGAGGCTTGACGCGTGTCCGAAGCTGTCCGGCTGCCATGCAGTGACAGGCTTTATGCCCGAAATATTGTACACCCACAGGTTTCCGTAAAACCAGTCCATCACAAGCGCCTCTCCTGTCGGAAGGTTTGTGTCCGGACTGGTCATGCCGCCGCCTACGATCCTCAACTGGCCGTCCCGGAGATATTTCAGGATCCTTGCATGGTCCTCGGGATGTACATCCCAGTATCTTTTCAGGTAAAGGATCTCACAGATAGAGTAATAATATCCTTTGTAGGTATCCAGCATATTCAGTGCTTGTTTTATGATGGAATCAACATTGTTGGTGTAATAGGTATCAAACGTGCTCTGCCAGTCGGGGTCCCAGTGGGAGGACTGGCTCACGATCATCACTTGTTTTGCAGATGCGGGTATATTCAGTAAAGTCCTGATCTGGGACTCCGTGCTCGCGGTCAGAATGTTCGGCGATTGGTTCTTGCTTGACGAGCATGAACCACCCGTTAGGATTAACAGCATGGCAAAATAAAAGAAATACTTCATATTCACCCCCTTGCAAGCTTGTTTATTTATAATCTTATGGCTCCGAACACTACCGGCAGCTGATTATCTTTCCTGGAGATCCTTGTTGACAATTTTGAGCAGTTCCCTGCTGTTCACGGGTTTCGTCAGAAAATAATCGCATCCGCTCCTTATTGCACGCTCTTTGTCCTCGGGTTTGCCGTGGGAAGTAATAATCACAATCTTTATATGTTTCAGCTCGCCGTTGTTTTTAATGAACCTGCATATAGCGTCTCCGCTCATTTCCGGCATAATGAGATCAAGCAATGCTATCCTTGGCTTTTCCGACTGAATCTTTTTGAGTGCTTCCGTACCTGTTTTGGCCTTGATTATCTCGTAGCCCGTTTTTTTCAGAAGGATCTCCTCGAGCATAAGTACCGTATCCATATCATCGGCTATAACTATCTTTTCTTTTTCCGCCATGCACCCTCCTGCATTTGACAACTGAATAGTACATTTTCATTCAATCTGCAACAGCATTTATTCTTTTACACCGGCTACTTACCCGGAAATGCGTTTTTTATTTAAACAAGGTTCCGTATGCCGAACCACATAAAGTAAACAGCAAAGCCTGCGAATATAATCCCGCTGACCATGGTGATCGCCCGGAAGCCCCTGGACGATATGAACCGATTCATAAAGCTGAACGAGAGCGCAACGATGCTGTACCAGACAAGATCCGCGAGTATATGCCCTGCATAAAAAATAACAACGCCCTGGACACCGTGGGGAAAAGAAAGCACGATGTAGCTTAACCCTATGGTAATCCACCACACGATCCAGTAAGGGTTCGATAGAGACGTAACAATACCGGCAATAAATGCAGAGCCGTTTACAAGCCTCCCCTTGTCCTCTGTTCCGGCGTTGACCGGGAGCCTGAACGCCTCATACGCCATCCACAGGAGCGTTATGCCCCCTATGATACCGATGCTGCCCATCACCGTATTGTTTTTAAACAACCCGCCGAACCCCAGGTAGAGGAGCAGTACCAGCAGGGCCTCAAGCGTTCCGTGCCCCATGACAATGAGAGGTCCGGACATAAACCCTTTTTTACTGCTCATCAGCATTGTGGCTGTAAACATGGGTCCCGGCATCATTGCACCGGAAAAAGCGATTACAAAAGAGCTTAAAAATATGCCTGCCAATCCCATATCGGATCGATAGCATGTATCCGGGAAGAATCAAATATACTTGTACGTGCCGGCCATGAAGTAAAAACTCAGGAACGAATTATTGCTTGACATTAAAAATAATAGCATGATAAAAATTGATAAATATATCAATACGAAGGAGGTGAATGAAATGCCAGAATTTCCAAAAACAGTTAAAGAGCTTTTTGAAACAACGATCCCGAACAATATCAATAAGGACCTTGAGAAAGCGAAGGGACTTAACGCAGTATACCAGTTTGATATTACGGGAGCTGAGGCAGGCACATGGGTTGTGAATGCCACGGCTGCGAAGCAAGGGGTATCAAGCGGTCCATCACCTGATGCTAAATGTACCATTACCGTTGCAGACAAAGACATTTTAGACATTGTATCGGGTAAGCTGAATCCGCAGATGGCTTTCATGTCCGGAAAGTTGAAGATCAAGGGTGACATGGGGCTTGCGTTGAAATTACAGAACGTATTAAAAGCAAGTTAATCACGGAAGCGATCCCGTCTTCGGCGGGATCGCTCTTTTTTTTACAAACTCTTCCCTCTCGATAGAAAGTTAATATTCACCGGTAAATAATCCGTCTGAGGAGGTTTCCAACATCCGCCCTGTGTTCCACGGCAATGATATTTTATATTGCAATATCCTAACGGTGTCCTCTATAATAAGGCCATGCGACTCCTTACGACCAATGCAATAGAAGAACGATTTTTTAAATTCATCATGTCTCACCGCATGTTTTCGGGAGAGGACAACACCAAACGCCTTTCCAGAGGACGTCCCGTCAAAGGTGTGCGCACGGGCATCGGGGTTTCAGGCGGGCCTGATTCCGTATGCCTTGCCCTGCTGATGAAGCGCTACCGGAAACAACTGAATATCGATCCCGTTGTTATCCATGTAAACCACCACCTGCGGGGCAAGGAGTCTGACAGGGACGAGCAATTCGTGAATGAACTGTCAAAAGACATACTCGGATTTGAATGCGTAATCCATGATGTCCGTCTTACCGGGAAAGAGCGGAAAGGAAACTCGCTTGAAGCTCTGGCACGGGAGAAAAGATATAACGTTTTTGAACACTGCATGCAATCATTAAAGCTGCGCTCGATAGCCCTCGCCCATACCATGAATGACAATGCGGAGACCGTACTGATCAACATGCTCAGGGGAACAGGTATTACCGGTATCAGCGGCATACCCCCGGTAAGGCCGGGTTTTGTAAGACCCATGCTGGGTCTTTCGAGAGACAACGTCTTGCGTTACCTCAAACTGCAAAACGTGCCCTCGGTGACAGACAGCACCAATGAGCTGCCGGACTACCTGAGAAACCGGATACGGCATGAGATAATTCCGCACCTGATGCAGATTAACCCCGGATTTTTAAACCATACACTCGCCCTGTCCGACGATCTCAGGGAGATAGATACATTTTTAAGCAGGATCGCACAACAGGCTTACGCGGATGCAGTGCATGAGGATAAAAAAGGCATACTTGCACTGCATCTGGAAAAGCTCCTTGCCTATGATAACCTTATGGTAAAACTAGTCCTCCAGATTGCGGTAAAACATATACTGGGTACCTATTACAACCCGCGCAGGGAGCACATCGATTCCATCATGGACATGCTGGGGAAGACGAAAGACAATTCCGCAGTGCTCGATATGTTTCCCGAAGGCCTGGTGATCTACAAAGACAAGACACACCTGATCTTTGACAGAAAGAATGCATTGGGAAAATAGGGGTTGTGTAATAAGCACAAGAGGGAAGAGAGAAAGCAGGGGTTTAATATTTTGAACCCCTGCTCTTGTATAGTATTTTTCGGATTAATTCAGTGCTCCGTCATGCGATCTGCCGATTCCTATTGATTATTTCGAATAATTTGCTTACTTTTAGTATTGAGGTAAATACATGGACAACAAAAAAGATAATAAACCCGTAAAACAAAACAATAACAATAAATATGTCGGTCTTTTCAAGAACCTTGGATTGTGGATAGTAATATTTATCATAACCGTGATTCTTATAAGGTTTATAAACCAGCCGGCACAGCCGCAGGTAAAGAGTTTGACCTTCAGTCAATTTATACAATCGGTCAACACCAATCAGATAAAATCAGTGGTCATAAAGGGCAACGAGATATCCGGTATCACGCAAAGTAATCAAAACTTTGAAACGTATGCACCCCAGGACCCTAATCTTGTAAAAACCCTGCTGGATAAAAACGTCAATATAACCGCGAAATCAAAGGACGAGGATTCTGTCTGGAAAAGCATCCTGATAACATGGGCGCCCCTGTTGATAATTTTTGTATTATGGTGGGTATTTTTCACTCGCCAGATGCAGTCCGGTACGGGTAAGGCCATGTCCTTCGGCAGGAGCCGTGCAAAGCTCATGAACGAGGGACTTCAGAACATCACGTTCAAAGACGTAGCAGGCATAGAAGAGGTAAAATCCGAGGTACAGGAGATCATAGAGTTTTTAAAGAACCCGCAGAAGTTCACGAGACTCGGGGGAAGGGTGCCAAAGGGTGTGCTGCTCATCGGTGCACCGGGTACGGGGAAAACCCTTCTTGCCAGGGCAATAGCAGGAGAGGCAAAAGTGCCGTTCTTCAGTATCAGCGGCTCTGATTTTGTAGAGATGTTCGTGGGCGTCGGTGCTGCCCGCGTACGGGACCTCTTTCTACAGGCAAAGAAAAGTGCACCCTGTATCGTATTCATAGATGAAATAGATGCAGTGGGAAGATACAGGGGAGCGGGTCTCGGCGGCGGACATGACGAGCGGGAACAGACACTCAACCAGCTCCTCGTGGAAATGGACGGGTTCATAGCAAATGAAGATGTGATAATGATCGCCGCGACGAACAGACCGGACATCCTGGACCCTGCACTGCTCAGGCCGGGCAGGTTCGATAGAAGGATCGTTGTTCATGCCCCGGACTTAAAGGGAAGGGAAGAGATCCTCAAGGTGCATACCAAGAAGATCCCCCTTGATCAGGATGTGGACCTCAACATAATAGCGCGGGGACTGCCCGGAGCAACTGGCGCTGACCTCGAAAATGTGGCAAACGAGGCCGCTATCATCGCTGCAGGGAAATCGAAAGAAAAGGTGTCCATGCAGGAATTCGAACAGGCCAAGGACAAAATACTCATGGGCGTGGAACGCAAGAGCATGATTATCGGCGACATGGAAAAGAAGTTGATCGCCTACCATGAGGCAGGACACGCATTGGTTGCGAAATCCCTGCCCAATGCAGACCCCATCCACAAGGTCACCATCATACCGAGGGGGCTTGCTCTCGGTCTTACCCTCCAGCTCCCGACAGAGGACAAATACACGGTTTCAAAGCAGCATATCCTTACGACGATAACCGTACTCATGGGCGGGAGGGCTGCGGAGCAGCTCGCGCTCGGCGATTCATCCACAGGCGCAAGCAACGACATTGAAAAGGCAACAGAACTTGCAAGAAAAATGGTGTGCGAATGGGGCATGAGCGATAAACTCGGTCCCATAACCCTGGGAAAGAAGGAAGAGCTCGTTTTTCTCGGTAAAGAAGTGGGCAGGCAGAACGAATACAGCCAGAACACGGCAATCGAAATCGATGACGAAATCAAAAATATTATTATGACGTGTTTCAATACGGCCACCGACCTTTTAAAGAAGAAATTCGACATACTGAATAAATTTGCTGCCAAACTCCTTGAAAAGGAGATACTCGACGCAAACGAGATCGATGCCATTGTCAATCCTCAGTAGCAAACATTTGCAGCATTAACAAATGAAGAAGGTGTATCTTTTAAGCCCCTTGTCTGAACGAGAGATTGCCTCGCAGTTCAAGTCTTTGGCGGTACATCCCGAGGGCATAGATATCATGGACAAGAAGGCGGTGTTCTACACCTTCAAGATAAAGTCCCTGTCCTCACCGGCTGCGAACATATTAAAACAGGAGGCACTGGCAGCCGGAGCCGAGCTTGCAACCGCATGGAGCGTTATCAAGGACCCGGACACCATTACCGATGCGCTGCTGATGGGCACCTACCGGCAGCTCGAGATCATCTCGGACAAGATCATGTCCCAGCAGTTCGGGCTGTCCGCTGTTGCAGGGGAACTCCGCACTGCCATAACAAACCTGTTTCGCCGGCACCCGGTATTGAAATACAAGGATTCATCCCTGGACTTTATGAACGGCCCGAAGCTCATGGGTATTTTAAACGTAACCCCGGATTCCTTTTCCGACGGAGGGAAATTCTTCTCGACGGAGGCCGCGGTTGAACACGGGCTCAAGCTCTGCGAAGACGGTGCCGATATCCTGGACATCGGCGGAGAGTCCACAAAGCCCGGGAACGAATCCATCAGCCCGGAAGAGGAAAAACGTCGCGTCATTCCCGTTATCAAACAACTGCGGGACAAGATAAAGATACCCATATCCATCGATACCATGAAGGCGGATGTAGCTGCCGGGGCACTGGAAAACGGTGCGGACATTGTCAACGATGTAAGCGCCATGGGTTTTGACCGTGCTATGCCCGGGGTTGTAAAAAAATACAGGGCCGGTGTCATTCTGATGCATATGAAGGGTACACCCGGAACAATGCAGATAAATCCCGAGTATAATGATGTTATCGGAGAGATACTGTCATACCTTGAACAGCGGGCAGACTATGCCGTGCAGGCTGGCATTGACAAAGAACACATTGCCCTTGACCCCGGAATAGGTTTCGGCAAAACAACAGAGCATAACCTTTTAATTTTAAAGGACATAAAGGCCTTCGCGGCATTGGGATTCCCTGTACTTGCCGGTGCCTCAAGAAAATCATTCATCGGCAAGCTTACCGGTACGGATATGAGGGAGCGTTTACCCGGGTCCCTTGCATCGGCATTGTGGGCCGCATCTCAGGGGGTTGATATTATCCGCGTTCATGATATAAAGGAAACAAAACAGGCACTTTTAATGATAAACCATATAATGGATGCATAATGCATAGTTTCATTTACAGCATTATTAAAAATGCGGTCGATATTCTTATTGTCAGTTATCTTATCTACAGGCTTTTGCTCATGCTCAAGGGCTCGAAGGCAGCACAGGTACTCGTCGGTATTTTCATTATCTTCGGGGCTTATATCGTGTCCAATATCTTCGACCTTACAGCACTGCACTGGCTGTTGAATAACTTCATCAGTTCCATTGTACTTATCATCATCATCGTGTTCCAGCAGGACCTGAAGCGAGCCTTGGCTTACATGGGTAAAGGCTATTTTAACAAGGGCAATGCACAGGCAGGCGAGGTACGGACATGCGTGGAGCAGGTTACGGAAGCTGTCGCAGAGCTTACTACGACAAAAACCGGGGCGCTCATTGTGTTTGAGAGAAATATAGGAATTAAAGAGACCATAGACACGGGAAGGATGCTTGACGCCCTTGCAACAAAAGAGCTGCTCCTGACCATATTCAACACCCATACGCCTCTGCACGACGGGGCCGTGATAATAAAGGGGAAAAGGATCATTGCCGCAGGATGCATGCTCCCCCTTTCACAGGACATGCAGTATCATCCGACCTATGGGACGCGGCACAAGGCTGCCTTCGGCCTCTCCTCGGAGACCGATGCAGTGATCGTCATTGTGTCCGAGGAGACAGGCAAGGTTTCAATCGTGGTTGACAAGAACATAACCATCTTCGAGCCGCCCGAGACCATGCAGCCCGCATTGTTAAAATTATTGGGTATAAATCCATGAGAAAATTGATAAAACTTATTACGAACAATTTCATGTATAAGATACTCGCCGTGTTTATAGCCGTATTTCTATGGTCATTTGCACACAGCGAGAAAACCTCCGAGATCACGCTCAAGATACCCATACTCATCAACAATATGCCGTCGGACGAGGTCATTATCAACGATATCCCGCGGTATCTGGAAGTTACCCTGTCCGGTCCTTCATCAGCGGTATTCGGCTATGCGCAGAGTAAGCCGGTCTACAGGATCAATCTCATAAAAACAGACGTCGGTAACTATATATTCAATGTTTCTCCTTCGGAATTCAATCTCCCGAATGGGATAAAGATAGAGACTTTTTACCCTAACAGCATCAATGTGTCCGTGGACAGGATCGTGAGCAGGACCGTTGATGTCGGCGTCTCGATAGTCGGCAATCCTCCGGCTAACCACGAACTGAAGGGTATTGTAACAGAGCCAGACAGGGCAACGATAATAGGGCCGTCCACAATTATCAGTAATATAAATGTCATCATGACCATACCTGTCGATATCAGTAAATTCAGAAACTCCATTACCCTGATGGTCCCGCTCTCCACGGCAAACTATAAAATGGTGACCGTACAGCCGCAGGCAATCGTTGTAATTTTCAAGGTGAAACATTCATGAGTAAGCTTTTCGGCACAGACGGGGTACGGGGCACCGCGAACAAAGATCCCATGACTGTTGAGACCGTGTTAAAGCTCGGCAAGGCTGCAAGCGCTATCCTCGCCAACGGCAAGGCGCACCACAAGTTTGTCGTCGGTAAGGATACGAGGTTGTCCGGGTATATGTTTGAAATGGCGCTCACAGCGGGTATTACCTCCATGGGCGGAGACGTAGTCCTGACCGGTCCGTTCCCAACCCCCGGCATTGCATACCTCACAACCGAGATAAATGCCGATGTCGGCATTGTCATATCGGCTTCACACAACCCCTATCAGGACAACGGAATAAAGTTCTTCGGTCCTGACGGCTACAAGTTGAGCGACACCATCGAGGCAGAGATGGAAAGGCTTGTACTTTCCAATGACAATATCACCCCCTCATTGCCGCAGGAAAGGATTGGCAAGGCTTACCGGCTTTCCGACGCTGCGGGCAGGTACATCGTCTCTTTAAAACATTCATTCCCAAAACACCTGTCCCTCTCGGGCATAAAGATAGTCGTTGATTGCGGGAATGGGGCAACTTATAAGATTGCACCGACGGTTCTCCAGGAGCTTGGCGCGGCAATCGCTGTTATTTCAGCTTCACCGAACGGCAAGAACATAAACCACCAGTGCGGTTCTACGCATCCGGAATCCATGATTACAGCGGTAAAAAGGTACAAAGCCGATATCGGCATTGCATTTGACGGTGACGGAGACAGGGTGATCCTCTGCGATGAACACGGTAACAGTATCGACGGAGATTATATACTCGCCATGAATGCTGTTGCGATGAAGAAAGAGGGAAGATTAAAAGGTGACGGTGTTGTTGCAACCGTTATGAGCAATATCGGGCTTGAGCTTGCTTTAAAAAAAGAAGGCATAAAGCTCGTGAGGGCAAAGGTCGGGGACAGGTATGTACTCGAAAACATGCTGAAGCAGGGGTATATCCTCGGGGGTGAACAGTCCGGGCATGTGATATTCGGGGAATACACGACAACCGGCGATGGTATGATCACCGCACTGCAGGTGCTTTCTCTGATGGTTGTTTCCGGCAAAAAGCTGTCCGAGCTTGCACACATCATGGATAAATACCCGCAGGTCATTGTCAACGTGAAGGTATCGAAAAAAATACCGTTTTCCAGCGTCCCGGAAATAGAAAAGATGATTCAGACGATATCAAATAAACTAAAGGACACGGGCAGGGTGCTGGTAAGATACTCGGGCACCGAACCCCTTGCACGGGTCATGATAGAGGGACAGGATCAAAAGCTTATACAGACCTATGCTGCCGATATAGCAGAGGCAATCAAGAACACCATAGGCGCTGAAGAGTAAGGGCAAGTTTGACGAAGCTCGGTTCTTTATCGACCGAAAAATGCAACAGGAAAGTTTGTTCGTTCACTCAATCCTGCGATCCACCTTCTTAACGATTTAAACAGTTCAAACGGTTTAAACCGCTGTTTGACGCAGGCTTATCGCTCATTACACAAACTTCCCTATTTCTCAGATGTATTTTACGGATTAAGCCTGCTTCTTCAATTCCTGTATTTTCTTTTCTTTGTTCTTCTTACCGGATTTTTCCAGCATGGGCCAGAGCATGGGTATGAGCCACGGCCACATCAGTGCAAGCCGCGCCACAATACCCTGAGAATGCGGCACATAAACCTCTACCTTGTTCTTGAGTATGGCCTTTTTCACCGCCTGTGCCACAGCCTCGGGCGTCTGGGCTTTATCAAGGAATGACATGGGAGAGCCGCCGTGCGTTGCCTCGTAATGCAGCTGCGGGGTTTCCACGGAATCAGGAAGCAGGGTCGAAATGCTCACGCCCGTCTTCATAAGTTCAAGCCTTACGGCGAGATCAAAGCCCCGTATGCCGAATTTTGTTGCTGAATAGATCGCAGAGCTCGGTTCGGGCACAACCCCTGCCAGGGATGCCGTATTCACAATATGCCCGAAGCCCTGTTTCTTCATAATGGGAATTACCTCTTTTGTTCCATAGATAATACCGTACAGGTTTATCTGGATCTGCCGGTCTATGTCTTTGTATTCGATTACATCAATATCATTGGGCAGTATAATGCCGGCATTGTTGTGCAGTATGTCTATTCTGCCGTGTTTTTGCATGGCCTTATTGATAAGGTTCTTTACCATCTCAAGCTTGGTAACATCCGTCTGCACGGCAATCGCATCAACACCCTTTGCTGTTAACTCTGCGGCAAATTTGGTAATCCCCTGTTCATTGATGTCCGCAAGCACCACTTTTGCCCCTTCATCCGCGAACATCTGGATAACAGCCTTGCCGATACCGCTTGCAGCACCGGTTACTACAGCGACTTTATCTTTAAATTCCATATGCCCTCCTGTATTGATATTTGTATCAAGTATATAGTAAACCAAACAGTTGTAAATATATTTGTTTATCTTTATACTTGCTGGGTTTATTTTGAAGGCTGCATATCATGGAAACCGACAATTATAAAAATGCACTTATTGCATACATAGCATCTGCGTATTATCCATACAAAACTCCGTCATCCGAGTTTTTCTTGAACTATTTTCTTGGGCATTTTGAGGGGATCGCAGGTATCTACATGTACGGCTCAATGCTCAACCCCATGCTGTCGACACCGACGAGCTTCCCGGATTTTTATATCATTGTCGATGATTACAAGAGGTTCTATAAATCCAGCATCCATACCCTGATCAATAGCGTATTGCCCCCGAATTCCTATTTCCTGAAGCTGAACGACCATGGCAGCCCCATGCCCTGTAAATACTGTGTGCTTGATAACCGTGCACTGGAGCATACCACACAGTATCCGAAACTGAGGGATTTCTTTATCGCAGGAAGGCTCGCAAAACGTATCGGCATACTCTATGTCAGGGACCAGGCGTTTTTATCCGGCTTTCTTGAGACCATCTATAACGCCATGCAGTTCAACGTGAGGTTCGCCCTGTCGGAGATGGAAGGTGCGTTTACGCTCGATGATTTTATCATCCACCTGCTCGGCCTGAGCTACAGGGCGGAGATACGGACAGAAACCGAGGACAAGGTAATAAGCCTTTATAACAGTGAAAAGCCTTTCTACCGGAAGATCTACAGCCTGCTCCTCGAACAGGAGGCTTCCCTGGGTACCCTCCAGATAAGCAACGGCAATTATGTGACAATAAAGCCTTATTTTACGAAAGACTATACAACAGGGTTCATGAAACATGCGCGCACGAGGGCTGTTTGCCGGTGGCCCAAGAGCATCTATACATTTTCCAACTATGTCGATTACCTCGAGTTGAAGATAGAGAGGACAACAGGGGAAAGTCTGGAGCTCTCAAAATGGGACAGAAGGTTCCCTCTGATATTCGGCTGGAGGCACCTGTTCAGACTTCTCAAAAAAAAGGCCTTGCGTTAGCCCGGATTGAAGCGGGCACCCGTTCAAGCATAAGGCCTCCTCTTCTTTCGGACTATGTCCCAATGGGCTTTCCCGCCTTGACAACACCGGTAAGGTAACTTAGTTTACCAATACACCTCTCTGTAACTTAAAAAATGAAAGGAGGGACAAATCTTTGCGGGACTCAACGACAAAAAATAGAATGAATTCTGAGGTCGATGTTTTTTTAAGGAAAGCAAAAAAGTGGCAGAAAGAATTTGAGACATTGAGAAAGATCGTCCTCGACTGCGGGCTGACCGAGGAATTGAAGTGGGGTCAACCTTGTTACACGTTACAGAACAAGAATGTAGTTTTAATACACGGATTTAAAGAATATTGTGCGCTATTGTTTTTTAAAGGCGCCCTGTTACATGACCCCAACGGCATTCTCATCCGGCAAACGGAGAATGTGCAGGCCGCACGCCAGGTCCGGTTCACCAGTGTCCGGCAAATAGCCGGGATGGAAACCACCTTAAAGACCTATATCAAGCAAGCCATGGAAGTGGAAAAAGCCGGTTTGAAGGTGGCTCTTAAAAAGACGTCCGAATACAAAATACCCGCAGAATTTCAACTGGAATTGGATAAAATCCCTGCCCTGAAAACAGCTTTCGATGCACTGACGCCGGGTCGGCAAAGGGCATACCTTTTTTATTTTTCTCAACCCAAACAATCCAAAACCCGGGAATCGAGAGTCGAAAAATATGTACAGAAAATTCTCAAGGGAAAGGGATTAAATGATGAGTAGATTTGATAAGAAGATGAGGATAAAAGCTAAACTGGGTGCTTCCCTTCGTTGATTCTATCAGTCAATCATCCCCTCTTTACCGCGAACGCTCATCATAGTGGCAATCATAGTAGCTACCAGCTTTTTTTCACCGTCTTTCAATGCAAACACATCTCCTGAGCACACCGTGAGGGTGCGTCCAGGTTTTGTCACCTTGCCGCAGGCAAGCAATGATTCCCCGAGGGCGGGTGAAAGCAGGTTTATTTTGTATTCTACGGTGAGCACCGCTGCATCGGGAGGCATCAGGCTGAGTGCGGCATATCCGCAGGCTGAATCGGCAAGGGCAGCAACGACACCGGCATGGATGAAGCCATGCTGTTGCGTCAAATCGTGCCGGAATTTAAGCAAGATGTCCACTTCCCCGGGCAGCACCCTCGTGAGACTCGCACCGATGGTTTTCATCAGATTCTGTTTCGAGAAACTCTCTCGCACCCGTAACTCGTAGTTCTCATTTTGTGATGCAAAGTCTTTCATCAATTGGCTCCTTCTGTAGGGAACAACAACCTATTTTCTTTGGTCTCCATAGCTTCCATAATCTCATTATCGCTCTTACTTCTCAGAAAAACAAGCCAATCTGAGAGCGAGTATCGGGGTCAGACTGTTATTCCCTGACCCAGGTTTCTTTATTTCATAGAGTACTTCGCACCCCTGCCGCTGCGTTCGCGCACTATTTTTTCCGGAGACGCTGGAAGATGTATCTCTTCATGTTAGCTGGCTATTGATTTTTCCTTGCCCGACTCCGTTTGTTGTAGAGCCGCTCCGTAAACCCGCCTTCATTCAAGAAACGATCCTCAAGTTGTTTTAACTGCTGGTCAAGAAGGTAGTTTGTCTGGTGGATCAGGCAAATCGTAGTGTTTGCAGCAACTCCGGAAGGTGAAGCCTCCACATAGGTCTTATACGTCAAATATGACCTATTCTTCTCCCAGGCCAGCTTCCGGATGACCCTCGCTTCCTGGGTGTCTTTTCCCCATAAGGTTAGCCCATGCTGTCGAAGAAAGTCCTGAAAATCCAGAAGCAGCTCTTCAAGACTTGCCCGGGCTACCCCAACAAGCTTCAGTTCGGTCTTACGTGACGTGCCGGATGCCATGCTCCCCTCTGCGATGTTCTGCTTGCCGCTTCGTGCTGCCTGCACCATTTGATCGTGAGTACGGGAACGCGAATCAATGAACCGATTGCAGAACGCAACTGTGGCGTCATAGACGATCTCAGACATCTGGTAGGACTTAAGATTCCGGTAGCCTCCATGAGGTCCGATGAGATCGGGCTCTGGGTTATGATTATTTTTTCCATCCTGATTTATCATTTGTTCGATCCGAGGTATGGACAAAACGTATTGCATAAATGCGTTATTGTCAAAGTAATAACGAATAATAAATATAAGCTGATTGCGGCAAGTCCCCGTTCAAATAAACGACCTTCTATTTTTAACCTTCTTCCCCTGCCCTAAGTCCACTCTTCTGCGTTATCCCCGAAAGTAGTCTCCTCTCCCGTTGTGGGAGAGGGGGTACCCATCCGGGGGATGGGTCACGGAGTTACTTTCCGAGTCCCCTCTATCAAGAGGGGCAAGGGCTGTATCACAATCTACATTTGTCATTGCGAGATGTCCCGCCAAAGGCGGGACGACGAAGCAATCTATCGTTTATTGAAAAACAGTAGATTGCCACGCTCCCGCTGGTCGCTCGGAATGACACACACCAGCCCCCAGCCCTTGCTCAGGGGAGGATTAAGGAAACCAGGAACATTCGTTCCCGTTATTTAAGCATGCCCCGTAGCCTGACTCTCGTCCTTTAATCTCTTGATCTCAAAAACGACGGGCCTTATTCCATCCGTACAACCTGCGATCATGGTATTTTTATCCTTCATCCATCCTTCAAAGATACCTTCGGAAAAGTTTCCGCCGGTCATCAAAGATGCTATGTAAGGATATAAGTCCCGCCATGCCCAATCGCAGAAACCTTCGGGTTTTTCATACGTCGTTACGAAAACCTGGCCTTCATGAAAGGCAGGGCATTTCTCGATTTCTTCATCACAGTAGTGCTGGAATTCCTTGAAAACGTACGTCTTTAGAACGGTAATTTGTATTTTGTGCATTGAAACCTCCATCGTAACCTATGAAATGCAACCGCGCCCGGATTTTTTCATCTATGCTTGCTGCAGGGGGAGCAATGCCGTTATTCCTTCACCTTTGACTTTAAGAATTCGCCCAATTTTTTGTCGATGTTATTGATATGATTTATCCACCACTCCCCGAGCAGCCAATTTGTTTCCGGGAGTGTTGATAGTTCATTGACAGATTTATCCAGTTTCTTTTTTAATTTTGCAAAATCTTGTTTGAACTTATTGTGTTGTTCCCTGTGCTCCACAGAGTGGGGATAATCATGTTTTTTCATATACTCTTCTTCGGTATTGAAGTGAGACCGTATATACTCATCGAGGAACTCAAAAACGTGTTTGATCTCTTCTGCGCCCTTCCCCTGGTTGCAGGCATCGAACAGCCGGTTCATGGTATGAAACAGCTCCCTGTGTTGATCGTCGATCTTGCTTACTCCAGTCAATAAATTCTCGTTCCACGTCAGTGACATATGCGCTCTTCCTTCCTCCGTACTGTACATTCTGTTGCAGAGAAATAGTATCATGAAATCTGAAAACTTTCCAATGATTTCATGAGACAACGGGAATGAGTTTGAACAGGGGAAAGATGGAAATCACAACTCTACCCGATCGTCCCGGGTAAGGGGATGATTGGAGAAGGGTGATAAAACACGTTGACTTACCGACAGTATACCTATAAAACAACCTTAAAAATTCATAGGAGAAGATGAATGGGTAGAAAACCGGTTTCTTTTCATACCCACGGTAAAACTAACGTATGACACAATCATTGCAGGCATTTATACTCGGCGTTGTCCAGGGGCTTACAGCGTTCCTTCCGGTAAGCAGCTGGTCGCACCTCATTGTTTTCCCCTGGCTGCTGCACTGGAACGACATCTTCCTTAACAGCCTTACATTCCAGGTGGCCCTCCAGCTCGGCTCTGTGCTTGCGCTGATCAGCTTTTACTGGAAAGAATGGCTTACCTTGATAAAGGAATTTTTTACCGGAATTATAGAAAGGCAGCCATTCGCTAATTTTCACAGAAGGCTTGTCTGGTATGTTATCGCAGCCACGATACCGGGTGCAATCTTCGGTTATCTTTTTGAAAAGCAGGTCAAGGAGGTGCTGAGAAACCCGCTCAATGTGGGCGTCGCGATGATAGTATTCGGCATTGTTCTCTATTTTGCCGATCGTGCAGCCCGCTCCAATACAAGGGACTACGGGCAGATAACACTCAAGGACAGCATTGCAATAGGGACTGCACAGGCAATCGCACTGGTCCCGGGCGTTTCGAGGTCCGGGATTACCATGACAGCGGCACTTTTCCTCGGGCTCGATCGTGAGACATCAGCGCACTTTTCCTTTTTGCTTGCCATGCCCATACTCCTCGGCGCCTCACTGCTGAAGCTCCACAAGCTGGTCCATTACTTCCCGGCATCAGAGGTCAGGCCGTTCATCTGGGGTATTGCAGGCTCTGCCATTGTCAGCTATATTGTAATCGGCGTGCTGTTGAAGTATCTCAAAAAGCACAGCTTCATTCCTTTTGTATGGTACCGGCTATTATTCGGAACGTTTTTGATTGTCATGTATTTTACAAGATAGGGTAAGGAGGTTTTATGGGATATGTTAATAAGGTCATCCTGCTCGGGAATCTCGGCAAGGACCCTGAGATCCGGCAGCTTCCGAGCGGTCAGAATGTTGCATCGTTTTCACTCGCTACCACAGAGAACTACACCAGCAAAACAGGAGAGCGGGTAAAGCAGACGGAATGGCACAGGATCACGGCTTTCGGCAGGCTTGCGGACCTTGCAGGCAAGTACCTTCATAAGGGCAAACAGGTATATATTGAAGGAAAGCTCAGGACACGGCAATGGGAGGACAACAACCATCAGAAGCACAGCACCACGGAAATTGTTGTTTTGACAATCCAGCTCCTCGGCCAGGCAAACTCAGGCGGGTCTTCGCAGGATGATTTTACAGAGCCTGTTCCTGATCCGGCGGCAAACAGCGAACCGTCAGGCGCCCCTGATGACGATGTTCCGTTTTAGCCCAAAAGCCGCATTTGAAAAATTAAGTCGACGGACTTATCTTGTATCTGGCGGGAAGGGAAGCCTGTGCAATGCTCCTTCTCAATATTGCAGTTTTCCGGTTTATTATAAAAACAAAATGAAAAAGGAGATACAGATGAAAAAGGGCATATCAAGAATAGCCGCGGCACTGGTATTCGCAATGCTGATGCCGTCACTGGTATTTGCGGGGTACGAGATAACGCAATCGCAGACAGGCATGCACGGCGCGACGAAGAGCACGATGTTTATATCCAAAAATAAATACAAGACCGTGCAACCCGAATCACAGATGATCGTCAATTTTGCAACGGACAGGATCATCGTAACGAATGAAGGCAAAAAGACGTACTGGGAAGGCACAACCGAGGAGTACATAAAATCCATGCAGGCGATGCAGGACGCTTCCATGAAGCGGATGCAGGAAATGCTGAAAAAACTCCCGGAAGCACAGAGGAAAGAAATCATGGAGGTACACGGTATCAACACGGAAAAACCGAAGATAAACGTTTCGATCAAAAAGACCGGCAAAACGGAAACGATCGCAGGGTACAAAGCGGAACAATATATCGTGAACAATAATGGCGAGCCATTCGAGGAACTGTGGATGGCAAAGGGGATTAACCTTGCAAGAGAGATAAGCCCGGAGAAATTACAGGCGTTCTCGGCAAAGCTCAAAAAGACAACCATGGGCGGTGCAACAGCCGGCGGCGTGGGCCTGTCAAAGGCATACATGGACTTGTTCAAGCACGGCTACCCTGTAAAACAGGTTTTTCAAAACAATATGATGACCATGGCTGTTGACAGTGTAAAAAAGGCAAATGTCCCGGACAGGGTGTTTGATGCACCCAAGGGCTACACAAAGATTAAATCCCTCCAGGAATTCTTCATGAGCCGTCAGGGCATGAACATGGGAATGCATTAAACTAAAAGCCGTATCTGCGAATCAAAGAAGGGCGGTTCTGTGAACCGCCCTTCTTTTTTGTCCGGATGTGCCGTCAATTTTTTTCGCTTGCTTTGCTATAAAATCTATAATAAACATTAATCTTAAATCCCCTTAAGGAGGCGTATAGATGTTTTCAAAAAGACATTTGATTTTATCTCTCACAGGATTATCACTGTTATTGGTCTCCACACTACAATTCTCCGCGTGTTCCGGCAGTTCGAGTTCCGGCACTTCAATCGGTCCGAACGATCCGTTTGCAGGGCTGGCGGTAAGCCAGACCATCCAGACACCGCAGGCATCGCTCCAACACCCCGTTGAAGTTATCAGGGATACCTGGGGTATTCCTCACATATACGGGACAACAATAACCGATGTCGCGTTTGCCGAGGGCTATTCCGAGGCGCAGGACAGGCTTTTCGAGATGGACATGTTCCGGCACATTGCAAACGGTACCTTGACGGAATACTTCGGTACCCAGGCATTAAACGAGGACATAACGAACAGACTGAATGGTTTTGCAACCATTTCGCAGATTGTATGGGATCAGACACCGCCGGATCTTCAGGGCATACTTCAATCGTTCTGCAACGGCATAAACTTTTATCTGAGCCAGCTGGCACAGCAGGTACAGGCAAATCCCAATGCAAAGGTACTGCCTGCAGAGTACTCAACCGCGCTCATGGGAATAACAATTACCGATATTAAGCCTTTTACCCCGCAGGACATGATAGCATTCGGCAAGTTCGAGTCCTACAGCCTTATCATGGAGGATGAAGGAACCAAGATCCACGCCACGCATTACTTTAATGCAGCATCGGCAGCATTCACCTCTACTTCATCAGACCCCGGCCTGGCTCATTTCTCGGGTCTTACCTATGACTTTGCACGTTCAGAGCCTGCCGAAAAGGCACCCGGCGTACCTCTGCCGAACCAGTTTTCCTATGCGACCTCGACAACATTTTCATTGTTATCGTACAACGGTTTCCAGCCTATGACATCACCGGTTTCCCTGAACACTGCGGCTTTACAGCCCTTGCAGGTAAACCAACAGTCTATCGATGGTGCAGAGGCATTTTACAAATCATTACAGAACGGTCCTTTCGGCTTTCTGTACAAGCCCCGCGAAGCAGGTGAGATTGGCAGTAACAACTGGGTAATCAGCCCAAGCCTTACAAAAGATGGATATGCGATCCTCGCAAACGACACACATCTTCCACTCTACAACCCGCCGATATGGTATGAAGTCCATATCAACACAGCAGCAATAGGCAAGGGAAACATCAATACCATTGGTGTCGTATTCCCCGGGGCACCTGGTGTGATCATAGGACATAATGACTATATCGCATGGGGAGACACAGTGTTTCCGTCCGATGTCATCGATGTTTATCAGGACACGGTTGTAAATGTCTCGGGTCAAGATTATGTCATGTATGGTGGCCAACAAATACCCATACAAACCGTGCCCATGGTCTTTCATTACGGAGGTGCATTGGGCAGGGGTTTATCTGCAACAACGGTTACCGTGGACACCTATTATGTTTCCATTCCGGGCCACGGGTCAATGCCGATATGGCCGGGGAGCTACACACCGGGTTCCAGCGCAGCCATTGCATTTACCTGGACAGGTTTGATGCCTTCAAACGAGTTTGAGGCTTTTTATGGGATCGACCAGGCGCAAAACCTTACCCAGTTTATCGCGGCACAGAACCACTTCAAGGTTGGCGCACAGAACTTTGTGTATGCGGACATCTATGGGAACATCTATTTAACAGACCAGAGTTCCATACCTTTACGGGGTCCGGACACGCAGCTTTCCACGGCAAATGCACTGCCGAGCGGTTTGCCGTTCAGCGATTTCACATATCCGCCGTATCTTATGCTGCCGGGCACTGATCCGAATGTTTACTGGGCAGGCATGGTGCCGACATCGGCAGTGCCCTACGTAGAAAACCCTGCTCAGGGCTATATAGCTACGGCAAACGAAGACCCTGTCGGTGTAACCTATAACAATGAGCCGCTCAATAACCCGTACTATCTGGGAGGTTTCTTTGACCCGGGGTACAGGGCATGGGAGATTGACAAAGATATAGAAGCAGCGGGTAAAGGAAATATCGACCTTGCGTATGTCCAGAACGTTATCCAGGCAGATCACACAGACACCTACGCTTTGCAAATACTTCCTTTCCTGCAAAAGGCATACACTGATATGGCAAATACCATTACGGTTACGTCGAACCCTCAAATAGCGGCTGCAATGAACTATCTGAATGGATGGACCACCAGTACGCATCCTTACGATGCGTCTACGGGCATGTCTCCATCAGCCACAACAGAGGACATCAACAACAGCATTGCAACTTCGATATTCGAGGGCTTTGTGCAGAGGCTGTTTTACAATATCTTTTACGATAAGATGCAGGCAATCGGACAGAACAGGTCTATCAACGATATGATCCTCATCAACACGCTGGTGACCATGCTTCAGAACCCGACACAATGTGCCACCTATTCATCGTCAGAAGGACAAAGCACCCTGCTTGATGCACTTGTGGGGTCGGGGTTGCCCTATACTTATACCGTAAGAACCCTTGACCAGATCATGATAGACAGCCTTTCACAGGGCATAGCCGATCTTTCCAGGCCTTCGTACACGACAAAGGGCGCGCCGACAAGCTTCGGTACACCCGATATGACCCAATGGGAATGGGGCAAGCTCCACACCCTGACATTCTCCGACCTCATCAGCCTTACCGGTGACACGGAATTCGACTTTGCGGATCCAGCCAATAATAACGAAGGCTATCCAAGACCCGGCAGTATGTTCTCTGTTGACCCGGGGACATTCGGGTTTTCGATGGGCAATCTTTCCTCTACACAAACTAATTTCCACACGAATTTCACCTACGGCTCAGGACCTGCGATACGGTTCTCTGTCGAGATGAAGCCAAATGCAATCGTCGGATACAACGTATTGCCAGGCGGTGAGTCCGGTGAGGGTCCTGATCCTGCCAACCCGCCAAAACATTACGGGGACCAGATACCCCTCTGGATCAACAACCAGGTGCATCCGCAATGGTTCTATCCGAAGGACATCATAGCCAACACGGAATCAAGGACCATATTCCGGCCTTAAAACTGTACAAGGGGTGAAGTACAACCTTCACCCCTCTTGAGGAAACCATTGCAGGGGTTCAAATTTTTGAACCCCTGTTTTTTTTGCATTTTCCTGGTTACAGATTCAGAGCACTTGATATTACCACGCCATACGGTATATACTGTTTCAATAACTTAAAAACAAATATGATGCTTCCGGAAACAGAACAATAGGACACGAGATGTCTGCTGAACATAGAACGCCGCTGCTGCAGGCGGTAAAAGAAAAAAACTATGCGGCCATCAAAAATATCATGCACGAAAGAGGTCTTGATATTACCGATGAATGGGTCAATATGCTTTTCTCCGTGCAGAGCGCTCTCGGTAAAACGATCCCTGCGGAACAATTTGTAACTGAGCTGCTTTCATCACCTGACGAACAGGATGCGCTTGAGTTCATGCACTCCTCTGCTACAGGACCCGGCGCGGTACAAGATACCTTGCCGCACGATATCCTGCAATTATCCGTACAATTGTCCGGTGCAAGCCCTCTGCTGGCGGGGTATCTCTTCAAGTACGATGACCTGCCTATACGCGTGCCGGAATCGATGGAACCGGAAAACGACTATTCAAGCATGCTTGCCAATATTCCTTTTGACGAGAACTTCCCTTCAAAGCTCAGACAGTTCAAAAACAAGATGATTGCGTCCATTGCCCTGCTTGATCTTTCTGGAAAAACGGATTTTCAAAAGACCGTACGCTGTATATCCGGCCTGGCAAGGGCAATCGTCAAATACACCCTGCAGTATGTCTCTTCATCGAATGGAATTGATCTGTCAAAGGGATTTTCAGTCATAGGTATGGGAAAACTTGGAGCAGACGAGCTCAACTATTCCTCGGATATAGACATTATATATACGGCAACAGACCGGTTGCACGAACAACTCGGCGTTCAAAAGATTACCAGGTTTGCAGAGCAATTAACATCCGTACTCTCCGCGCAGATGGCCGACGGCATTGTCTACAGGGTAGACCTGGACCTGCGTCCTGACGGTAAACAGGGCATGCTTGTCCCCTCTCTTACGAGGATGCTGACCTACTATGAGGCCTGGGGTGAAACATGGGAAAGACTTGCCATGATAAAGGCCGCACACTGTGCAGGGGATCAAGAACTAACGGATGACTTTCTGAAAGACATGCAGCCGTTTATATTCAGAAGGTACCTTGATTTTTCTACCATAGACGCGCTGAAGGACATAAAACAGCGGATCCAGCTGTCCCTTATAAAAGGTATGGACCAGGCATGGGATGTAAAGCTCGGGGAAGGGGGCATACGTGAGCTGGAGTTTTATACCCAGGTAATGCAGCTGATACGGGGCGGCAAGGAAAAAGGCTTACGGGTGAGATCGACCGTTTCCGCCATTGAACGGCTATCGGAGCTCGGTATGCTCGGCAAGGATATTGCTGAAAAGCTGATACACTCCTACACCGTGCTGAGGACGCTGGAGCACAGGATACAGCAATACCAGATGCTGCAAAACCATAAAATGCCGCTGGACAAGAAGAGCGAACGAAGAGTTTTGAGAGGCATTTTAACGCCCGAAGAGAGATTGTCCGCAGATGCCCACACAACAGCCTCTGCAAGACTGTCGCAGACCAGGGCAACCGTCCATGACCTTTTCCAGCAGTTGTTTTATGAGCAGGAAAAAATCATAGAGACCCAGAGACCCGATGATATTGTGCGGTTATTCCTCCCGGGTATACCCGAGAAGGACGTACGGCAGAAACTGCAAAAAATGGGCTTCAGGGACATTGACAGGATTATGGACTATATAACAATTTTACGGGAGGGTGTTCCGGGCACCAGGTACAGTGAGAAGACAAAACGCATCTTCACGTGGCTTTCCCCGGTATTTTTAAAGGGTGCCTCGGAAACTGTCGACCCGGATGCATCCATCGAGCACCTTGTGGAGTTTACAAGAAAAATCGGCGCACGGGGCATATTCTTTGCCCTGCTGAAAGAAAATCCAAAGACCATGTCCACACTCATACAGTTTTTCAGTATGTCGGATTACCTGTCTCACCTGCTGATAAACTACCCGGAATATCTGGACTCTCTAGTGCTTGCACGGTATGTCTCGCTCGAACGCAACCACCAGGATATGTACCAAGAGCTCTACGAGGCATATCACCAGCTGAAAGACTACGAGGACAAGCTGCGGCTTATACGGGAATTCAAGATCAAGGAAACATTGCGGATCGGTATTAACGACATCAACGATAACTTGAATATTGTCGAGGTTTCCGAACAACTCAGTATGCTTGCGGACGTTATTATCGGCATCACGCTCAATTTTGTCATGGAAGAACTCGAGCCGGTCTATGGGACAATACCAGATATAGAGGAAAACGGTATCCTGGTACTCGGTATGGGTAAGCTCGGGAGCAGGGAGTTGAACTACAACTCCGATCTCGATCTTGTTTTCGTATACGGGAGCGACAAACAAACCACCAAGCAGGTGTCCCCCCAGGAGTATTTCTCAAAGGTAGTGCAGCGATTCATCACGGCGATAAGTATATCGACGGAGATCGGCCACGCATACACCATAGATACGAGGCTCAGGCCGTCCGGCAATCTTGGTCCGCTCGTTGCCAGTATGGATTCTTTTATCCGGTATCACCGTGAGAGTTCCATGATGTGGGAGAAGCAGGCACTGTTAAAAGCACGGGGCATAACCGGCCCCCAGAAGCTCCTGGAGAGATTTTTCGCAACAATGCAGGGCATTATGGCTTCTGTACCAAAAGACGACAGCCTGCGGGAACAGATACACGATATGCGCATGCGGTTGGAAAAAAGCGTCCAAAACGACACGGCAAATTTTAATTTTAAAAAGGGAGTCGGCGGCCTCATGGACATAGAGTTTATCGTACAATACCTTGAACTGGCTTACGGCAGCGAGGATTCCGCAATCTATGAGAAGAACACCTTCCTTGCACTGGAAGTGATTATGGAGAAAGGATATATAAGCAAAAAGGACATGGACAAATTAAAAGACGGTTATATGTTTCTAAGGAAGCTTGAAAACAGAATGAGGATAGACAAGGACTTTTCCGTGGAAAAGATCTCGAAGAACGAAAAAGACCTTGAGCCTATAGCCATGAGGATGGGGTTTAAGGGTAAAACATGCGGCAAAGACTTCCTGAACGCCCTCATGGATAAAACATCCGGAATACGGAAGATCTACAGCACATACCTGTACTGACAGACACCCTCAGTCCCCGGGTTAACCTTAACGTGCAGCCGCGGGGCGGGAATACGTTAGTGCTTGACTTTTATTTTTATAGTTATATATAAAAAGATTAATATTGTATTTTGTTCGGTAAAAAAAATGTAAACGGATAAGGAAAAAAAATGAAGAGCTTTATTGCAAAAAAAGAAGAAATTAAGAGGTCGTGGAAGTTAATAGATGCCGATGGCGCTGTTTTAGGCAGGCTGGCTACAAAGATAGCCACCATGCTGAGGGGCAGGGATAAGGCAATTTATACCCCGAATGTCGATACGGGAGATTTTATTGTCGTGGTAAACGCGGCAAAGATAAAACTGACCGGTAATAAGCTAAAACAAAAGCAATATCACCATCATACGCTGTACCCCGGCGGGTTAAAGAGCGAATCAGCAGCCTCACTGCTGCAGAGACAACCTGAGAAAATAATATTCCATGCGGTAAAAGGTATGCTCCCAAAAAACCGTCTTGCGGACAAAATTTTAACGAAACTGAAGGTGTATCCCGGAGCCGATCACCCGCATGCTGCACAACTGTTTTCTGAAACCAAAAAAGGTAAAGCGGAGGTAAACAATGGCTGAACTTCTTTTTCACGGCGTAGGCAAGAGAAAGACATCGACGGCACGGGTATGGCTTAAACCCGGGAACGGCGATATGTCCATAAATAAAAAATCTTTTGACGCATACTTTCCTATTTTAGAGGTAAGAGAAATAATAATCAGGCCTTTCAAGCTGACCAACACACAGGGTAAGTTCGATGTAGTCGCAAATATTGACGGGGGCGGCTGGTCATCCCAGGCCCAGGCTTTTGCACACGGTATTACAAAAGCACTTATTGCTTTCAATGGTGACCTCCGTTCGGAACTTAAAAAGGCGGGCCTGATAACCAGGGACCCGCGTATGAAAGAACGAAAGAAATACGGCAGGAAGGCTGCAAGGAAGAGATTCCAGTATTCAAAGAGATAATCCATGAAGAGGGTAGCCGTATTAGGCGCAACTGGTTACTCTGGTATAGAATTACTCCGGTTGTTGAGTCTGCACAAAGACGTAGCCGTTGCTGCGGTAAGTGCCGATAAGAACGCAGGTCTTCCCGTAGACAGTGTTATACCGTCTTTAAAGGGGTTTTACAAACTTACCTGCCAGAAGATCGACCAGCTGTTTGACACGGACTTCGATGTTGTTTTTCTTGCCCTTCCGCATGAACAATCGGTTTCAGTCTGCCGGAAGTTTTTAAAGAAAAACACCGTTGTGATAGACATCAGTGGTGCTTTCCGGTTGAAGGACGCCGGCCTGTTCAAAAAATGGTACGGTTTTGAAACCATAGCTGAGCTTTCAGCATCAGCGGTCTACGGTCTTCCCGAGATAAAACGGGAACAGATTAAAAAGGCACGTCTTATAGCAAATCCGGGATGCTATCCTACCGGTGCGATTATCCCTCTTGCGCCCTTTCTCAGGAAGGGAATTATAAAGAATACGGGTATCATTGTAGATGCAAAGAGCGGCGTTACCGGTGCCGGCAGATCACCCTCGCAGGACCTGCATTTCCCTGAAGTAAGCGACGGATTCAAGGCTTATAAGCCTGCATCTCACCGGCATATCCCTGAAATAGAGCAGGCGTTGTCAGAGATTTCACAGGGTACGAGTATTACCTTTGTACCCCATCTTGTCCCGACAAACAGGGGGATATTTACAACGATATACGCAGTTTCTGAAAAGAAAAAAATCACCCTGCAGGAACTCGAGGAAGTGCTCATGGAGGCTTACAAGGATGAACCGTTCGTCAGGATTATACGCTCCCCTGAGCTTCCCAATGTAAATACAGTGAAGGGATCCAACTTTATCGATATAGCAGTTCGTCTGGACGAAAGGAATTCAACCATAATTCTCTTCTCTGCAATTGATAATCTCGTAAAGGGAGCTTCCGGCCAGGCCATACAGAACATGAACCTTTCTCTCGGTTTTGACGAAACCCTGGGGCTTACTCTTCCGCCCGTATTCCCCTAAACTCCCCTATTTCATTTTTCGGGTTAACCAGTGACCGTGAAAAAATCTTATCTTTTATAACCAGTGTATCGGGGAAATCTTACTCTATATCGCTTTCTTCCTCATTGTTACCGGTAGTAAACATATCCTTTTCACTTTCAAGGGACTGCTTTAATGCCTCTTCTTTTTCTACATTCGAAACACAGTCTATGCATAGCTTTGCAAACGGCAGTATTTTCAGTCTTGCAACGGGAATCTCTTCCCCGCATTCTTCGCATATTCCGTAGGTCCCCTGTTCTATCTTGGCCAGTGCTTCGTCTATTTGTTTTAACTTCTTTGTGTCCATAGTGGTAAGAAGGTATTCATATTCCCTGTTCCTGTCTTCCGCTATGGCATCGAGGTCTTCTATTTCTACGGTCTTTTCTGCTTCAAGCGTATTTTTTTTCTTGGTGAGCTCATTGATGATGTCCATCCTCATTTTTTGAAGCATCTTCTTTATCTGTTCATACTCCACATGTATCTTGTGTTGTGTACTCTTTACCGCCATAGTCTTTTTCGTCTTCACTTTTCTTTCAGGCTCTGCCTTTTTCGTCTTTCGGGGACTGATCGACACTTTCTTCGTTTTTAACTTTAACTTCGGTTTCTTTTTCAAAGAAACCTTTTGTTCCTTGACTTTTTTAATCTTTTTTATCTTTTTATTTTTCTTTTTTGGGGCTATCATTTTAGCTCCTTTTTTCTTTAGTAATACTTTTATCAATTCAATCATATAGCTTCTTTCATAGAAACCGGCTCCTGCAACGGTGCCGAACCGTAAGTAACAATATTAATACATGTTTTATCAAAAACAAGCCGCTCTTCCGGACTATATTTGTTACGGCTTGTTTTTATACGTCTTCGCAGGAACCGCGCCTACGTACCGAAACTTCAGCGTGCAGGCGCACGGGCTCCCTTTATTGGCCATGGCATGCAATACAGACTTTGTCCTTATTCATATTGAGGGTCGATCTGAAATCAGCCGGGTGCGGATTGCCTCCGACACCTCCAACCTTGTGGCACTGTATGCAGACTGCGTCTGCACCTCCACTGTGGCATGCTGCACAGGTATTGATATTCTGCCGTGCGAGTCTTCCGTGAAACTGCGGTGAAGCTGTGTTGAATAAGAAGTCCGTCCCTGCAGGATGGGGTGATGCACCATTCGACGACGTATCCGCTGCGACACCATTTCTTATATGACATTCACGGCAATTGGAGGCCGAGTGGCACCTATAACATGACATGGGATCCTGCTGGGCGTCTATCGAGTGTACCGCAAGCCAGTCACCTCTGTGGATCAGCGGTTGCTGAGGGGCCTCGGGGTAACGGATTGCAGGAAGTATCTTTGCGTTGGTGTTGTGACAGTTATCGCAGAATGATATCTGGTGACACTGCTCGCATGATTGTAAGTCGGTTCTTGCAAGCTGGCCGTGATTTTCTTTAAATCCGGCATTATGCGTAAACTGAGACAGGCGCTCAATGGACATTGAGCTGAGAGAAGAATGACACCTGGAGCATTTCAAGGTGTCGTAGTCTTTTTGGTGACACGAAAGGCATACCTGCATTGTTGGAAGGTTACCCGGTTTCGGGCTTGTTTCGAACGGTATCCTGGTGTGACAGTAGGTACAATCATTCTTAACCCTTGACAGGTGCGCCTCATGAGAAAATACTATATCCCTTTTTTCGATAGGGAACGGTACCGCCTTGTCAGGGTTGGTATGACACATGTCGCATTTGTTCTGCGCATCGCTATGACACTGGAAGCACACATCCATTTTTGGTACGTAACTCCCAGCCACGGTCGTCGTGGTATTAATGCCGGCATGACAGGTAAGACAATCAATACCGTTATCGGTAGCATGCAGTTTATGAGAAAATATCAACCTGTCCTTATTCGATGAAAGTACCTTATTGCAGGACAGCGCCGAGAAAACCAGTAAAAAAAGTATAAACACCCATCTCTTCATAATGCCTCCAGTTTATAAACTATATTTTAAACTCAACATAGCGAAACCACCATGCCGTACATAAGGTCCGTCTATTGAATCACCCGACAGGGTGAGTTTTAAGTTATTTATAATGGCCTTGCCGACAGCAACATGACCCGTGATGCTATGACTATAACCGTTGAGCTCGCCAAGATATGATGTGTATATGGCATCTATATTCGCATAGAACCCCATGGCAAAGTTTCTGGCTACGTAAAATCTTGTAGTCAGGTAGTCTGTTGGAGTAGAATCCACCTTGTTGAGTTCAAGTCCTATTGCATAGGGTTGTTTGTCGTAGTTCAGTCTGCCGCCGTAGCTGTATGAATTACCCTCAGAACTGTACATATATTTTGTGGCTTCAATGGCAAGCGAAAGGTCATCGAGTATTCTATAGCCTATATCACCGTTCAGGTTCCTGTATGATTCCGTATTAAACACCCAGAAGATACTTGTTTTATCTATAAGGGATGCAGGATTAAACAGTCCGTACTGTGCATCGATGAACACCTTGCTGACCGGCGTCAACGATACCTTTACCGTGCCGTCGTAAGCCCTCTTGTCCACCATATCATAGTAGTATCTTCCGAACACGTACAGCATATTTATCGGTTTTACCCACCCGTCAAGCCCCCACCTCTCCTGCGATATAGAGTCATTGTTGCCGGCATAAAACATAGAGCCGCCGACACCGAGAAAAGAGTTGTTGTAGAACAGCCTGCCGCCGGTTGTAACGCCCCCGGGTGTATCATGAAGCTCGGAATCCACTTCACTGCCAACAAAGGCATCGAGCCCCATGCCATACCTGCTGTTCAGCATCAACTCCAGGCCGTCATAATGATCGTTCGCTGCTCCAAACCAGCTATAAATCCTGCCGAGTTTTATTCTCACGGGAAGCTGCTTTGGCGTATAATTGAGGTAGCCGTAGGAAAAATCTGTATTCGTCTTATGGGCATACTTATTGGTGAGGAAATCATAGTTAAGCCACCCCGAGGCCTCAATACTCAGATCGTTTTTTAAGACAGGGTACTTAAAGTTCAAGTCCTCATAGAACGGCAGATAGTTGTTATCCGTGTTATTGATCTTTAATTGATAGGCGCTCAAATAGGTGCTTGAGTTGAGGATAAAAGGCGGTGCTGCCGTATTGTCGGAAACCTGGAATGAAGATGGAACAGGTACGGAAGATGAAACAGGCGATGAAGACGGTATGGGTATTATAGCGGAGTCTATACTGTCGGATTGTGCAGCCCTAAGAACTGCAGGGCATATAACAAGTGCCAACAAAAGTATAACCGTATTAAGTATCTTCATCTTACCTCCTTCATTCCCTGTTTAGGTTTTAAATCAAGCATATTCGTGGTTTATTGGCAATGCATATAGGAAATTAGTTTATAAATCAAGCTTTCTTAATCTATAATATTATATTTTTTTATCCTGTACCTGAGAGAGCGCATGGGAATACCGAGCAATGCACACGCCTTTGCCCTGTCTCCCGAACACGATTTTAATGCTTCTTCTATTAAGCCCTTTTCAATGGTGTTCAGCAGGTTATCGATAACACCGTTGAACCTGACCGCTATATCGTTCAGGGTATACCCTTTATCCCGGCTCTCCGTAACCGTATGCATTATATCCGGCGGCAGGGATTCCGGGAGTATAACCGGTGTAGATTCAATGGCAACAGCCCTTTCAACAATATTTTCGAGTTCCCGGACATTGCCGGGATAATAATAGCTCTTCAGTATATCGATTGTTTCCTTTGAAAAATCTTTTATTCCTTTTACGAACTCCTTGTTATATTTGTCGAGGAAGTGCCGCGCGAGAGGCAGGATGTCCTCTTTTCTTTCCCTCAACGGCTTCATCTCTATCTGGATGACGTTCAACCGGTAAAAGAGATCCTCCCTGAATCCTGCATCCTTAACGAGTTCCCTGAGGTTTTTATTTGTTGCAGATATAATTCTGACATCCACGGGATATTCAACAGCATCGCCGACCGGTTTAATCCTTTTATCCTGAATGACCCTGAGAAGCTTCACCTGTGTTTGCAGCGGCAATTCGCTCACCTCATCAAGGAAAATAGTCCCGCCGTCAGCTTCGATGAAAAGCCCTTTTTTATTCTCAACGGCGCCGGTAAATGATCCCCTTTTATGACCGAACAATTCGCTTTCTACAAGGTTTTCCGGTATCGCTCCGCAGTTTATCGGTATAAAGGGCTTATCTTTCCTGATCCCCTGATAATGTATTGCTCTGGCAACAAGCTCTTTACCGGTACCGGATTCACCGTATAGAAGCACGTTTGTCCTGGTGTCCTTCACCCTGTCTATCAGGTTAAAAATCTCCTGCATCACATTGCTGACACCTATAATGTCCCACTTCCCGTCTGTTATGCCGAGCTTTTGTTTTAACATTATGTTTTCATGTTCAATCCTCTGGCTCTCTATCGCACGGCGGATACGCAGCCGCAGGTCGTCATTGTTGAAGGGTTTTGTTATATAATCGTAAGCCCCGAGCTTTATAGCTTCTATAGCCGTTTCAATGGTCCCGAATGCCGTGATCATGATTACCTTGATGTCATGGTGCAGTTCTTTCGCTTTTTTCAAAAGCTCGAGGCCGTTTATTGCAGGCATCATAAGATCCGTGATAATGAGATCAAAGAAATTGTCTTTGAGCAGCAATATTGCATCCGCACCGTCTTTTGCACAGGCTACATTGTACCGTTCCCTTTTCAGGATAAGCTCGATAAATTCGCGCATACTTTTATCATCATCCACCACGAGAATATTTATCATGATGTTTCCTTTTTATATAGTTTCGATTTCATTCAGACTTAATAAAACCACCGGGAGCCTTTTTACAGAGGTAATGTAATGGTAACAACCGTACCCCTGTTCTTTGCACTTTGTATGTTCAACGTGCCGTTATGCTGCTCAACGATGGATTGGACTACCGGAAGACCAAGGCCAGTACCTCCCGGATTTTTGGTCCAGAAGGGTTCTAATGATAATCTTATCTCATTTTCTTCCATACCTTCCCCGGTATCTTTAACCGATAGTATCGCATCATTATTTTTTACAATACAATCTATATCTATACTGCCTTTATCCCTTATTGCGTGAATGGCATTCAGTACAAGGTTGAGTAACACCTGTTTCAATTTAAGTTTATCGGCTCTTATAGCTATGCTGTTTTCTACGGATGTTTGCAACGTAATCAGAGGGCTATAATCATCCCTTCTCGAGATATTCTCAAAAACTTCGTCTATGATCTGCCGTACGATGACACCGTCCTGAATATTGGTAACGGGCCTGGACATATAGAGAAACTCTGTTACAAGGTTGTCAATCCTGTCTACCTCCCGGAATATCAGCTCCAGAAGTTTATCAAATTCGCTGTTGCCTTTCAAATCTTCTATGAGAAGCTGCACGGCCCCGCTGATTGATGCAAGGGGATTGCGTACTTCATGTGCCACACTTGCTGCAAGCCTGCCCGCCGTTGCAAGGATATCGGCCCTTTTCAACTTTGCCTCCATCTTTTTCATCTCGGTCAGGTCCTGGAACGTTATAACGGCACCTATTACCCTGCCGGTATCATCGTGCAGATTCGATATGTTATAACCGGTCTGTATAATGCTGTTGTCCTTTTTCCTGATGGTCATTTCGTTTCTTTTCAAAGGAGAAGCATTAAATTGAATGCCCGACATTATATCGTTTATATTTTTCCCGATAACTTCATCCGGCTTATACCCCGTTATTCTTGTTGCAGCGGGATTCACGGTATTTATCGTATGGTGTTCGTCCAGGGTTATTAAGCCTGAGTCTATGCTGTTAACGATGATCGAGTGAAGGTTTACAAGCTGTTTAAGATCTATACTGCTTATTGATAGTGCCCTCTTTGCCTTTAAAAGATTGCCGCCGAGGAACGCACTTAATATTCCGACGATAAATGTCGTGGAGATATACGTTATCAGATTCAGGAATACATCTCTCACAAGATGCGCTGTGTCGGATGGAGGTATAAAATTCGGGGCCAGCCGGTAAAATTGAATATCCACGAGTAATCCATAGAGTATGGCTGAAACAGACGCAAAGAGGAGCCCGCCTTTTTTTGCTAACAGGAACCCGCCCTCTATGGCCACAAACAGATAAAGGAATGTATATATGCTGTCAATACCGCCGGTTGCTATAACGAGTGCGGAAACGAACACAGCATCCCACGATGTTGATATATATGCTATGCCCCGGAGTTTTTTTTGCTTTCTTAACAAGACTAATTCGGCAAAACTCACCAGGTAAAGGGTAATGACAAGTATAATGAGCGGTGATAACCACGGAGCTATGTGGAAGATAATTTTATGCTGATACGTTAAAGCTGCGCCGCCGACAAGGATTGTAATAATGCCAATCCTTAACCACGTAGACCAGGAGAGCCTGTTTAAAAGCTCCTCCTGTTCTATTGAGAACTCATCGGGCGGCTTTCTGTCTACATTCCTCATTAATGGACTGTACTTGCGATCTTAAAGATCGGAAGATACATGGCAACGACAAGTCCTCCAATAATAACGCCGAGGAACACGATCATAATAGGCTCTATCAGTGCTGTCATGTTAGCCACGGCAGAGTCTACTTCTTCATCGTAGAAATCCGCTATCTTTGACAGCATTGCATCCATATTACCGGTAGCCTCTCCGACGGATATCATCTGAACAACCATTCCGGGAAACACCTTGGTCTGGGCCAGGGGTTCTGCAATGGTTTTACCTGCAGCTATACTCTCCCTTGCCTTCATGATCGCATTTTCAACGACCTGGTTACCGGATGTACGGGCAACAATCTCGAGCCCGTCCATGATAGGCACACCGCTTGACATCATGGTTGACAAGGTCCTGCTAAACCGTGCGACTGCGTTCTTACGGATGATATCGCCAAAAACAGGCATTTTTAATAAAAGTCCATCGATAACAAGCTTGCCGTTACCTGTCCTGTAATAAGAACGGACTGCAACGATGATGGCTACTATACCTATAATGATATATATGATGTAGTGCTTCAGAAAACTGCTCAGATCCATAACAAACTGGGTTGGGGCAGGCAGTGCAGCACCAATGTCTCCAAACATCTTTGCAAAAACGGGGATTACAAATAATAACAGTATCGAAACAGCGCCTGCCGCCACGGACAGAACAACAACAGGGTATATCATTGCACCCTTTACCCTGCCTTTTAATTTTTCCGCCTTTTCAATATACGTTGCAAGCCGTGCAAGAATGGCGTCGAGCATACCACCGACCTCGCCTGCCGCCACAAGGTTTGAATATAGGGAATCAAAAACATCCGGATGCTTTTTTAATGCAGCTGCAAACGTAGAACCTCCTTCAATGGACGTTTTTAAATCTTTAATGGTTTTCTGAAACGTCTTGTTTTCCTGCTGGCCTCCCAGAATGTCAAGACACTGGACAAGGGGAAGTCCGGCATCTATCATCGTTGCAAACTGTCTCGTAAAAATCGACAGCTCTTTTCCTCCGACCTTCTCCTTGAATATATTGAGCTTTCCAAAATCAAAGGCGGCTTTCTTTTCTTTTACGTTTATAGGTCTGATATCCTGCTGTCTGAGCAATGCAATTACGGCAGATTCGCTCTGCGCATCTATGTTGCCCTTTACGACCTCGCCTGTTTTCTTCATACCTTCCCATGTAAAAACAGCCATTGTTTACCTCCGGTTAAAAACTTTTTTGTGCGTTTTGCATCCTCGCCTGCGCCTGAATCCCAGGTGGTAAGGTTGTACCCGCCTGCAGCATCTGCTTCAGCTCTTCCAGATCCGTTGAATACATCGTTGCGTCATCAACAGAGATAAGTTTCCTTTGATACAGATTGAATAAGGACTGGTTCATGGTCTGCATGCCGAATTTTGCCTGTCCCACCTGCATGTGTGAATATATTTGATGAACTTTTTCTTCCCGTATAAGGTTCCTGATCGCAGGTGTCGGTATCAATACTTCCGCTGAAAGGGCCCTGCCGGGCTGATTGTACTTCGGTATCAGTGACTGGGACAGAACACCTTCAAGCACAAACGAGAGCTGTGCCCTCACCTGCGGCTGCTGGTGGGGCGGGAAAGCATCGATAATCCTGTTTATCGTCTGGACCGCCGAATTCGTATGCAGGGTCGCAAGCACGAGGTGACCTGTTTCTGCTGTGTTTAAAGCAGCTTCGATCGTCTCAAGATCCCTCATTTCACCGATGAGTACGACATCCGGATCCTGTCTCAGGATATATTTCAATGCGGTTGCAAAACTCCTGGTGTCTGCGCCGACTTCCCTTTGATTTACCACACAATTTTTATGCGGATGCAAATACTCGATAGGGTCCTCTATGGTAATTATGTGTTCATGCCTATCTTCGTTTATTTTTGCTATTATGGAAGCGAGTGTTGTGGTTTTTCCGCTGCCGGTCGGCCCTGTAACAAGTATTAACCCCCTTGCCTTCTTCGTAAGCTCTGCGACGACAGGAGGCAGGCCAAGTTCTTCAAAACTCAGGATCTTAAAGGGGATCGTCCTGAAGGCCCCGGCAACTGCACCCCGCTGCATAAACATATTTGCTCTGAACCTGCTCAGTCCTTTTACACCGAAGGAAAGATCCAGTTCGTTTTCTTGCTCAAATTTTTGTTTTTGGGCATCCGTAAGTATACTGTAGCAGAGTTGTTTGGTTTCCGTTGCGGTCAGAGGCGGTACTTTTAGCGGGGTCAACTCGCCATCTATCCTCAATTGCGGCGGGCTGCCGGTCGTGACGTGCAGATCGCTTGCCCCTTTCTCTATCATTACCTTTAACAACTGGTGCAGATTAAAACTCATTTTACCTCCGATTTAATCTTTTGCTGTAACCCTTACAACTTCATCTATAGTGGTAAGCCCCTTTTTAAGCAAGTCTATAGCACTCTGCCGCATGGTCATCATCCCGAGTCTTATACCTTCCTTCTTTATCTCATTCGCAGATGCACCTGCCAATACCAGCTCCCTTATTTCCTCTGCTATGGTGAGGATTTCATAAACAGCTATCCTGCCTTTATATCCGGTATTGCTGCACATATTGCAGCCTTTCCCCTTATATGTCTTGGTGGTTTTAGCTTCTGCTTCAGACATACCGATATCCGTAAGGAATTTTTTTTCTATATCAATTTCTTCCTTGCATTTTTCGCATATTTTCCTCATAAGTCTCTGTGCAAGTATCGCATGAACCGACGACGCCACAAGGAACGGTTCTATACCCATATTCAACAACCTGTTAATCGTGCTCGGTGCATCGTTGGTGTGGATTGTCGATAAAACGAGGTGTCCTGTCAGAGCCGCTTTCACCGCTATTTCTGCTGTCTCATAATCCCTGATCTCTCCGACCATGATAATGTTGGGATCCTGTCTGAGGAATGATCGCAGAGAGGCTGCGAAGTTCAACCCGATTTCTTCATGCATCTGCACCTGATTAACACCCGGTATATTGTACTCAACCGGGTCTTCCGCGGTGGACACATTTTTGGAAATTTGATTTAATTCGGAAAGTGCGGAATACAGTGTTGTGGTTTTTCCGCTGCCGGTCGGGCCGGTCACGAGGACCATACCGTAAGGTTTATGCACGGCATCTTTAAAATCCTTGAGCTGTTTTTCATTAAACCCGAGCTTTGTCATGTCAAGCTGGAGGTTTGATTTGTCCAGCAACCGGAGGACGATCTTTTCTCCAAACAGTGTCGGCAGGACAGACACTCGAAAATCTATGTCCTTACCGTCCGAATACCGTATCTTGATCCTTCCGTCCTGCGGTCTTCTCCTTTCAGCTATATCCAGTTTCGACATAATCTTCAATCTTGATGCAATGGCATTCTTTAACGAAAGAGGCGGTTTCATTATCTCATACAGCATACCGTCTATTCTGAATCTGATTCTAAATGTTTTTTCATACGGCTCAACGTGTATGTCACTCGCTCCTTTCTTGATGGCATCGTTCAGGACTGAATTTACAAGTTTTATAACAGGTGCTTCTTCACTTGCCTTCTCAAGACTTTTTACATCTATGTTGTCCTCGTCTCCGATAACCTCATATTCTTCTGCAGCTTCATTCATGATTTCCTGATAATCCGTTGAAACCTCGAAATATTTTTCTATGGATTTTTTGATGGCTGCTTCTGTTGCCGCTACGAATTCAACATTGTATCCGGTCAGGAATTTTATTTCGTCGATAACGGACAGGTTGGTTGGATCGGATGTTGCGACAATCAGGGTCGAGCCGGTCTGGTTAACAGGAATAATAAAGTGTTTCCTCGCTATATTCTCCGGTATTTTTCTTACGACCTCTTTATCTATCTCGAATTCATCAAGGTTTATGGCCGGAACATTATATTGTTTGCTCAGGAAAGACAGCAGTTCCTCATCGCTGACAAATCCTAACTTCGTAAGACTCGAGCCCAGCCTTCCGCCTCCGGTCTTTTGCTCTTCTATGGCCTTTCTTAGCTGTTCAGGCGTTATTAAGTTTTCTTTAACAAGCAGCTCACCCAACCTCGAAGTCATGACATTAACCCCCTTGATACCTATTTTATAGTAGTATACGGAAAACTTGCGAAGGTGTCAAGAATGGTCATATAAGTATCAAAATGGCGGAACAGACAACCAGAAAATACCGGCAAGGTCTTTGCAGTAAGAGCCGCATCTCTGATGTGTCTTAGAGAAGAGCTTGGACATGCACCGGGAAGCTTGAAGAGGAAACAGGGATAAAGGTATTGTTGAGTTCTGCTGTTGTTATGCTTATTATATAACCAAATGGAAGACTCTGCAAAAATTGAAAATATCACGATATTCTGGGGAAAGCACAAAGGTCCGCTGATCTATTCCAATACTTTTGTCGTAGAAGCAGGGAACACACCGATCATCATAGACCCCGGCGGAGAGTCGGATGAACTGAAAAAACTGAGCGATAAAAAAAACTTTATCGTTAACACACACTTTCACGGCGACCACCGGAGGATGAATTATCTGTTCACCAGGAGCGAGTTTTTCGCTCCGGAACTTGATGCTCCGATGATCGAAAGCCATGAAGAGTTTATCAATGCAGTGGGCATAACGGACAAGGAGCTGCGCGAACAGTGGCTCTATGTTGTAAAAACAATATACAATATTACGGAACACAAAATAGCAGGCACCTTCAGGGATCGGGAGTATGTCATAGATAAATCGTACGGCATAAAGACCATAGCTTTGCCCGGCCATACCAGGGGGCACAGCGGGTTTTATTTTGAAAGTGCATCGCTGGCATTGATAACAGACATAGATCTGACGCCGTTCGGACCATGGTACGGCAATGAAATATCGGACATCGATACATTCCTTGAATCCATCGAAAAAGTAAAGCATATCCAGGCCAAGTACTTTATTACGTCCCACTCAAACAGCATATATACAAAAGAGGAATTATTGCCGCTCCTCGACAAATTTGCCTCCCACATAAAACGCAGGGAAAAGGCTCTGACTGAGCTGATAAAAAGCAACAGTGCCTTATCCCTGGATGAGCTTGCAACGTACGGCATAATTTATCCGCGCAATTCTCTGGTCAACAATCCTGCCCTGCTGTTTTTTGAAAAAAAGATGCTTGAAAAGCACATCAAGAAGCTCGGTATAAAAACAGGGGTTTGATTCCTCAAACCACCTGTAAACACAGCGAAACAACGTGACCAATGTGCCCGCAGTGTGATAAAGCGTACAGTCAGAAAGGAGCAAAGACATGAAAAACAATGGTATGTTCGGCGGTATTTATGGCATGGCTTTTATCGGAGCACTGATATACTATCTCCAGCATGCCGCTACAATCTGGGCGGGGGTACTCGGGTTTTTTAAAGCACTGTTCTGGCCTGCTGTACTGATGTACCGGCTGCTTGCATTCCTCAAGATGTAACACCCTCGGTCAGCAGCCCATCTCACCGTATGGAGGATGTTCCGGTGAGGTTTACAGCTTTACAACATTTCACAATATTGAAGTTGTCAACAAGTTGTAAACCCCATGAGAAAAAAACTATTCTTCCCGCCCACGGACGATGGTGTTGTTGAAGAACTCCGCTGTAAACAAGGTGGGTTCTTTATTGATGTGGTGAAATCCAACACACTGTCCATAATATCCACAAGGTTTCTCTATCGTTTGCCCCTTATAACTTAGGATTACCTCAATAAATCAACATGATCTATCGACAAGTTTTTTCATATAAACTTGGCACGGTGTATGCAGTATATAAGATCAGAGGATGATAAGAAAAGGAGGTGAGTAAGATGGTAGCGATAATGGTTGCAATAACAATAATAGGGCTTGTACTCCTGGACATGGTGGTTCAGGGTTTTGAAAAAAAGAAAAGGACAGGCTGAAGTATAGGGGACAGCGGGAAATGGGTTGTTGTCCCCTCTTTCTTATTGTTGTATGAGTTATGAGGACATGATATGCTGAAAATAATAGGGCGTAAATCTTATGCAGGCATTATTGAAACGAAGATCGGAATGATGGGAAAAAATAAGGATTATTATTAAATACAATGAATGAAAACCAAAGTCCCGAGAGACAAAGAAAACCAGCTTTCATAATCCTGTCAGTCCTCGGTTTAATCTATGGAGCCCACCTTCTGTGGAACATCATCGGTTTCACAAGCGCAGCATCGGAAACACAAGGCAGGATCATTACGAGGGACAATTTCACTTTTACCATCCAGTACACGGTTAGCGGCAAAACTTTTCAAATCACCGAAGACCTTCCGTCGACAAAAGGCATGAGCGGCATGAAGAGGATGAAACTCCAGCCCGGGTCTACAGTAACTGTTCTTTATGATCCATCATCGCCGGGAAATGCAAAATGGAACGCAAACCGCAATTGGGTTTTCCCGTTGGCAGTGATCTTCGTTTCTCTCCTTGCCGGTTTTGCAGGGTTGTTTCCCGATATTGCACTCCGGTCATTTGACCGGAATAAAGATACATAGTTTGTTCATGCTCCTCCTCAGGCAAAGACGCAGGGGGTTCACTTATTTCACAAACTTTCCTATGTTCAAATGAATATTTAGATTGAGAGAGAAGAGTTTGAGACGATGCGAAGGAAAACACCAACGAACTGCTTGGTATGCTTTCATAGTCATCTGCGTGGACTACTTCTTATCGGTATGAGAGATAAGCATTCATCGGCAACAGATCCGGCTCCCAAAAGAGCGTTGTTTTACGAGCAGAGACGAACAACTCTTCCCTCTCGTGCGCGTTTCACAAACTTCCCTATTGCAATTTTGGGTCAAAAGTCATTCAAGCTTGACCCAGGCTTCTTTGAAGAGCGACCAACCCGCAGGTCTTCTAACGGCAAGCCTGAAATCATAGGGCTGGACAGGTGCTTTTTTATCCTTGCTTAAAATCTGATGCCGTGATATTAAAAACTATTGTAGAACAACAAAACATATTGATTCTAATCAGGGGGGACGATGATGAAAAGATACAGGGTTGTTTCAGCAGGTATAATCTTATCAATCGCGGCGTTGTTTTCTTATGGATGCGGATCAAGCAATAACAATACGAAGAGCGTAACACTCGGACAGGGATGCAACCCCCTATCAACGGATGATTGTTTTTTACCGTACCCGTCTTTTTATTATTTAACAAGCGACCCTTCAACTGCAACAGGCTGGCGCGTAAACTATCCAAGCGGCATTCTACCGGTCACCAAGCAGGGTGTAGCGCTGAATCCCGCACCCTTTAACACAGAAGACGGATTCAGCCCTGCAAGTCAGATACTCGTATACTTTGCCCAGGGCGTAACACCGACATCATTGCCTTCACAAGGCGATATTACCTCTTCTACGCTTGCCACGAGTCCGATCCAGGTCATTGATTTTACAACAGGCACACGGGTGCCCTTGTTTGCAGAGGTGGATGCGAATGCGCCGTCCCTGCAACAACAGGGGTTAATCATTCGCCCCGCGATACGACTGAATACGTCAACGCACTATGTTGTCGTTATTCTGAACACGGTAAAAGATATTAATGGACAGCCTCTTCAAGCACCTGTTCCTTTCCGGTACTTAAGGGACAAAACCCCTACAAACAATACTATTGTCGAAGGCATCAGAACTCATTATGAACAGCTGTTTTCTTTTCTTACCTCGCAGGGCATTAACAGAAACAACATCGTGCTTGCATGGGATTTCTCGACGGCATCAGACAGCTTTCTCACGAGTCATTTATTATCAATGAGGGACCAGGCACTGGCGATGACAGTAACCGCAGGTATTCCTTACTCATTCTTTACTATGAATACATTTACACCGGGAACCAGCAATCTGTACAGCGAGCTTATCGGTGAGTTTACGGCGCCGACATTCTTAAACTCGAGCGGCTACCTTGTGACAAACAGTACTACAGGATTGCCGCAGTATGTCGACCAGGCCCCTTATCCCCTGGTTGTCCACATACCCGCATGCATAACAGATACGACCACAACCCTTCCAATCCCCATTATGATCTACGGGCACGGTTTATTCGGCAGTGCTCAGGGAGAGATGGACAGCGGTTATCAGGAAGGTCTCATAAACCAGTTGTGTATGGTGCAGATAGGAACGGACTGGATAGGATTGAGCAGCAGCGACGTGCCGAATGCGGCCATTGCGGTCGGTGACTTTAACAAGCTCGGACTGATCACGGACAAGATCCAGCAGGCGCAGATCAATGTTGTCGTTATGACAAGGCTTGCTATCGGCGCACTGAGGAATGACCCGGACTTGCAGTACAACGGGAAAAATATTATCGGAGATACGGTTTATTACTACGGCATATCCGATGGCGGCATCCAGGGCGCAACCTTCATGAGCATTGATCCCGACATAACAAAGGGCGTGCTCGGCGTGGCCGGATCTACATGGAGCCTTATGATCCAAAGGAACCCGGAGTACAATATGCTTGAGCCCATTATGGCAGGCTCATACCCGAATGCGCTGGACCGCATGAAGCTTCTGTCCCTGTCCCAGTACGACTGGGACTTTGCAGACCCGATCACCTTTGCACCGCACACCATCATGGACCCCCTGCCAAAAACGCCTCAAAAGCAGATTCTGATCCAGGCGGGTATAAACGATTCCGAGGTCTCGAACCTTGCAACGAATCTGCTTGCGAGGACCATGGGTCTCCCGGGTTTACAGACCCTGCCCGTGCCTGTTTACGGAATAACCGAAACAACGGGACCGCTTCTCTCTGCTCTGACCTACTGGACAAACCTTTCGTATAACGGACAACCATGCACCTATATTCCGCCTTCTACAAACCAGCCGCCGTCAACGGATTCAACGCTGACATCCTGCGTGCATGAGGCAGTCCGGCGTCTGCCCGAGGTCATTCAGCAGCTCGGATCGTTCTTTGCATCCGGACATATCACGCAAACATGTATGGCGCCGGGCTGTCC
>VFSW01001004.1_pt1 | contig 42034 bp, 32 predicted proteins | sample 5358111 | NCBI WGS metagenome assembly VFSW01 (sample SAMN11554181, study PRJNA540505) | mine drainage metagenome | isolation source: sediment from site ElyBrook_90M | place: USA: Ely Copper Mine, Vershire, VT | collected 2017
AGTCAAAAATAATTAATTTCCGTCATTCCGAGCTCCGCGAGGAATCTTCTCCTCTCAAAACAGAAGATCCTTCGCTCCGCTCAGGATGACTAAACGAAACAACATGGCAAAAATTATAGGCATAGACCTCGGTACGACTAATTCGGCGGTGGCTGTCATGGAAGGCGGCGAGCCGCGCATTCTGGAAAACGAGGAAGGCAACCGCACCACGCCCTCCATCGTCGCCATATCCAAGAGCAATGAACGGCTGGTGGGACTTCTCGCCAAGCGGCAGGCGGTCACCAATCCCAAGAACACGATTTTTTCCGTAAAGCGCCTCATCGGCCGCAAGTTTTCCGACCCGGAAGTCCAGCGCGACAAATCCTGGCTGCCTTACGACCTCCGCGAATCCCAGAGCGGCGGGGTGGAGGTCAAAATGGGCGAGAACTGGTTCACGCCGGAAGAAATCTCCTCTTTTATCCTGGCCAAGCTCAAGGCGGACGCGGAAGCAAAACTCGGCGACAAAGTGGAGGAGGCGGTCATCACCGTGCCGGCTTATTTTGACGACTCCCAACGGCAGGCGACCAAGAACGCCGGCGAAATCGCAGGCCTCAAAGTCCGCCGCATCATCAACGAGCCGACGGCCGCGGCGCTGGCTTACGGACTCAATAAAAAGAAGAGCGAAAAAATCGTGGTCTACGATTTCGGCGGCGGCACTTTTGACATTTCCGTTTTGGAAGTCGGCGACGACACGGTGGAGGTTAAGGCGACCGGCGGCGACACCCACCTCGGCGGCGACGATTTTGACAAGCGCATCCAGGAATACCTGGTCGGCGAATACCGGAAGCAGGAGGGGATAGACATCGCCAAAGACCCGCTGGCCCTCCAGCGCCTCAAGGAATCCGCGGAGCGCGCCAAGCACGAGCTTTCCACCGCGACGGAGACGGAAATAAACATTCCCTACATTTCCTCGGACCAGAACGGCCCCAAGCATTTCCTGATGAAGCTCACCCGCGCCAAGCTGGAATCCCTGGTGCAGGACATGATTGACCGGTCCGTAGAACTGACCCGCGAAGCGGTCACCGCGCCGGCGCCGAAAGGCGCGGGCTTCAAGCTCGGCGACATTGACGAGATAGTCCTGGTCGGCGGCCAGACCCGCATGCCCGCCATGCAGTCGGCCGTGAGCAAGCTTTTCGGCAAAGAGCCGAACAAGAGCATCAATCCGGACGAAGTGGTGGCCGTCGGCGCCGCGGTGCAGGCCGGGATTTTGCAGGGCGACGTCAAAGACATCCTGCTTCTGGACGTTACGCCGCTCACGCTCGCCATTGAGACCATGGGCGGCGTGGCCACGCCCATGATTCCGAAAAACACCACCGTGCCGACTTCCAAGACCCAGATTTTCTCCACTGCCGCGGACAGCCAGACCTCGGTGGAAGTCCACGTGACCCAGGGCGAGCGCCCGATGTCCGCGGACAACAAGACGCTCGGCAAATTCATGCTGGACGGGATTCCGCCTTCGCCGCGCGGCGTGCCGCAGATTGAGGTTTCCTTTGACATAGACGCGAACGGGATTTTGTCGGTCAAAGCCGTGGACAAGGCGAGCGGCAAGTCCCAGTCCATCCGCATCGAGGCCACGACCGCCTTAAGCAAAGAAGAAGTGGAGCGGCTGAAACAGGAGGCCGCGGCGCACGCCGCGGAAGACGCGCGCAAAAAAGAGCTTATTGAAACCCGCAATCACGCGGAAACCCTGGTCTACACCGCGGAAAAAGCGCTCCGCGACGCCGGAGACAAGGTGCCGGCGGAAGTGCGCGCGTCGGTGGAGGCGAAAGCGGAGGAATTGAAGAAAGTGAAAGACGGCGAGGATAAGGCGGCGATAGACGCCGCGGTCCGCGCGCTCTCCGAGGAAATACAGAAAATAGGCCAAGCGTATTATAATAAAACGGAAGGCGACAACCATACCCCGGATGGAAACCAGAATCCCGACGCCCAATCAGGACCTGCTCCCGCAGGTTAAGCCGGAGCGCGAGCCGCTGCCCAAGGGTTTTTTCACGCTCCTCGGCATAGAAATCCTCGCGGTGCTTTTGGCCGGCGCGGCGGGTTACGCCGCGCGCGCGTTTCTCCGCGGCAACTGGGGCATGTATCAGTCCGCGGCGGTTATCGCCGTGTTTTTCGCCGTTTCCGCCTTCGGCACCGTTTTCGCGCCGGTCCGGTGGCGGCGGCTCCTGGTCATCTTTCTCGAAACTGCGGCTTTCGTTCTTTTCTTCGCTGGCCAGGGCTGGCTCATGATTCTCTCCGCCGCGGCCTGCATGTTCGTTTTTTCCGTCTGGGGCGACGAAGCCGCGCGGCGGGAGATGAGCGAGCGCCTGCGCATCCATTTATTGCCGGTTGTGCGCCTTAAAACCGGGCGGGCTTTCACCGGCTACCTCATCGGCGGCATTATCCTTTCCGTGCCCTTCTGGCCGGCCTCCGGCATGCCGCTCGGCCAAGACCAGTTCCGTTCTTTTTATCAGGGTACCGTCGGACTTGTCGGCGGACTTTATCCGGAAGTCAAACTCAACTCCACCGTGAGCGAGCTCGCTCAAAGCTTGGTTCGCAAGGAAGCCGCCGGTTCGTTCGCCGACCTGCCGCCGAACGTGCAGGACCAGGAAGTGCGGAACGCAGCGGACACGATGGTTACGCAGGCCGCCAAGAGTCTCAATCTGGATATCACCGGCAACGAAAGCGTCTCCGACGCGTTCTACAGCTATCTGACCGCGACCATCAGCGGCTGGAAAAACAGCTTCGGCAGTTCCTTCACCGTCATCTGGGCTATCGCGCTTTTCATATTTTTGCGCGGCCTCGGTGCTATCCTGGTCTGGGTCTCCATGTTTTTGACCATCGGCCTCTTTGAGCTCTTGTCCGCTTTCGGCATCTTTGCTACGGTAGGCGAGGCCTCCATGAAGGAAATACTGGTCATAAGCAAAGGTTAGGCACCCGCCTGCCGCTCCGTCATAGTCTACTGCCCGTCATTCTGAGCGGCAGCGAAGAATCTCTGAACCAAATCTCAATGCCCAAGGATTATTACAAAATTTTAGGAGTCAATAAAACCGCGAGCGAGGAGGACATCAAGAAGGCCTTCCGCCGCCTGGCGCACCAGTACCATCCGGATAAGTCCGGCGGAGACGAAGCTAAATTCAAGGAAGTGAACGAGGCCTACCAGGTTCTCTCGGACAAGGACAAGCGCGCGCGCTACGACCGCTTCGGCACGGCGGATTTCGGCGGGGGCGGCTTTAACCCCGGCAATATCAACTGGGCGGACTTCGGCGCAGGCGGTTTCCCCGGCGGATTCCCGGGCGGTTTTGAAGCGGCGGACATCGGCGACTTGGGCGATATTTTTGAAACGTTTTTCGAAGGCATGGGCGTGCCGCGGCGGCGCACCTATCAGCGCGGCTCGGACCTGGAGCTCATCCAGGAAATAACCCTGGAGGAGGCCTTCCGCGGCACAACCAAGCAGATAAGCGTCCGCACCCACATCCAGTGTCCGGTCTGCAAAGGCGCGGGCGGCAACCCCGAAGCCGGCACGCTGACCTGTCCGGTCTGCAACGGCCGGGGGGAAATCAAGGAGGACCGCAAGACCTTTTTCGGCAGTTTTTCCCAGGTGAAGGCCTGCGACAACTGCCGCGGCTCCGGCAAGGTGCCGAAGGAGCCCTGCGCGGAGTGCAAGGGCAAGGGGAGAATTGAAGGCGAACGCTCTACGCACATAGAAATCCTGCCGGGCATCCAGGACGGCCAGCTTATCCAGGTGAAGGGCTTCGGCGAGGCGGGGGAGCACGGCACTTCTTCCGGCGACCTCTACGTCCGCGTGCGGATTAAGCCCCACCCGGTTTTCACCCGCCGCGGGGACGATTTGATTGTGCGCTACGAACTGAAACTGAAAGATTTATTTTTGGGCAAAAAATTGAGCGCGCCGCTTATAGACGGCGGCGAGGCGCACTTTGAGGTTCCGCCGCACTTTGACCTGAAGCAGGCCTACCGCATCCCCGGCAAGGGTATGCCGCGCATGGGCAGTTTCGGCCGCGGCGACTTGCTCGTGGATTTCATCCTCAAAGCCCCGCGCAAATTGAGCGCCAAGGAACGCAAAGCGTTTGAGGAGTTGGAGGACTAGCTCCAGCTTGTCCTTTTGGCGAACCGGTCTCGGCGCGCTCCAGCGGCGCGCCGGCCCTGCTCCTCACCGCCAAAGTCCTTACGGACGCCAAGCTTTGGCGGTTCCGAAAGCTTCGCCGCAAGGACAAGCTTCCGCGGGATAAATGCAGACCGGTTGAAAACACGCACGAAATCTTTTATAATTTTTTTGATTTTTGTATCCTGCCCCCATAGCTCAGTTGGTAGAGCAGCTCCCTTTTAAGGAGATGGTCCCAGGTTCGATTCCTGGTGGGGGCACAAATTTAATCCGTTTACTTTTTTAGAAAGTATGTTAAAGTAGACAACGCTGATGAAGAATAGGAAAGCACTCTGGCTCACGCTAATAATTCTCCTGGCCATCGTCGCGGGAGTTTTTGTCTATCCGAAGGGCTGGGGCGCCTCCGTGCGGCCCTGGCGGCTCGGCTTGGACCTCGTGGGCGGCAGCCAGCTCACTTATAGAGTGGATTTGTCCAGTGTGCCCTCCGCCTCCCGGGATTCGGTCCTGAACGGCCTCCGGGACGTGATTGAGCGGAGGGTGAACAACTTCGGCGTGGCGGAGCCGCAGGTTTATGTCGCCCAATCCGGGCAGGAGAGCGACCTCGTGGTGGAACTGGCCGGCGTCAAAAACGTGACCGACGCCATCAACCAGATCGGCCAGACGCCGTATCTGGATTTCCGGGACGTGCAGGTGAACGGCGCGGGGGCTTCCAGCACCTACGCTTTCATTCCGACCAACCTGAACGGCCAGTACGTGACCGGCGCCCAGCTTACTTTTGACCCGACGACCAACGCGCCCCAGGTTTCCATCAGTTTCAACAGCGAAGGCGCGCAGATCTTCCAGCGGCTCACGGCCGCCAATGTCGGCAAACCCGTGGCCATCTTTCTGGACAACCAGCTCATAGAAATGCCGACCGTCCAGCAGGAAATAACCGGCGGCCAGGCCGTAATTACCGGCAACTTCACCCTGGACGAGGCCAAGCTGCTGGTGGAGCGGTTCAACGCCGGCGCCCTGCCCGCGCCCATCACTTTAATAAACCAGTCCACCACCAGTCCTTCCCTCGGCGCCGATTCCCTGCGCTACGCGGCCATTGCCGGAGCCATCGGCACCCTGCTCGTCATTTTGTTCATGATTTTCTATTACCGCTCGCTCGGCTTTTTCGCCGCGCTGGCGCTCATCATCTACGTCGCCTTGACGCTCGCCGTCTTCAAGCTCGTGCCGATTACCTTGACCCTGGCCGGGCTGGCTGGTTTCATCCTCACCATCGGCATGGCGGTGGACGCCAATATCCTGGTTTTTGAGCGCGTCCGCGAGGAAATGAAGCGCGGCCTGTCCCGCTCCGCGGCCATGCACGAGGGTTTCCGCCAGGCGTGGCCCTCCATCCGCGATTCCAACAGCTCCACCATTATCACCGCCATTATCCTTTATTATTTCACTTCCAGCTTCGTGCGCGGCTTTGCCCTGACGCTCTTTATCGGCGTCTTGATATCGCTTTTCACCGCCATCACCGCCACCCGGCTGATGCTTGACGTCTTCGCGGGGGACAGCAAACAGAAACTAGAATCTAGAATTTAGAATCTAGAAAATGCATTCTCAAAACAAACTACTAGATACTAGATTCTAAATACTAACTACTTTCTCATGTACGACATCATCGGCAAAAGAAAATACTGGCTGGCCTTCTCCGGAGTGCTGGTTTTGGCCGCCGCGCTCGCCATCGGTATTTTTCGCTTCCACGAGGGGATTGATTTCAAGGGCGGGACGCTCTGGACTTTCAGCATGGGCGCGAATCCGGACACTTCTGCCATCCAAAGCCTGATTTCCGGGAAAATAAATTCGCAGGATGTCCGCGCCACAACCGATTCGGCCGACAACGTCATCGTGCGGATGCCGGAAATCCCGGAAGCCGAACACGCCGCGCTCCGGAGCGCGCTCCAGTCCGCCTACCCCAAGTTTGACGAGCTTTCCTACCAGTCCATCGGCCCGTCCGTCGGCCAGGCTTTGCGCACGAACGCCGTCCTCGCTCTCATCTTCGTTCTCGTCGGCATATCTCTTTATATCTCCTTCGCCTTCCGCAAAGTGTACCTGCCGGTGTCTTCCTGGAAATACGGCGTCATCACCCTCCTCACGCTGGTGCACGACGTCATCATCCCGGCCGGAGTGCTCGCCGTTTTGGGCCACTATAAAAACATAGAAATAGACACGAACTTCCTGGTCGCGCTCCTGGTCGTCATGGGTTTTTCCGTCCACGATACTATCGTGGTTTTTGACCGTATCCGCGAAAATCTTTTGAAGGAAAGGTCGAAAGCCGAATTCAAAGATATCGTGAACCGGAGCGTAAACCAGACCCTTGGCCGTTCCGTAAACACCTCCCTGACCCTGATTCTGGTTCTCCTCGCTCTTTACTTTGCCGGCCCCGCCTCGCTCCATTACTTCATCCTGACCCTCCTCGTCGGCGTCACGACCGGCATTTACTCTTCCATCTTCGTCGCGAGCCCTCTCCTTGTCGTCTGGCAGGGCTGGAGCGCCCGCCGGGCCGCCCGCAAAAAGTCGTAAAAAGGGCCGCCTTGACACCTCCTTCTAATAAATATATAATAGATTTAACTAAATATGACCCAGTTTAGCCCTAAAAACCTGGATGCCCTCCTCAAAGACCTGAACGACCGCCAGCGCAAGGTTTTGCTCGGCCGCTTCGGCCTGGAAGGCAAGGGCAAGTCCGGCCAGCTGACCCTGGAAGCCATTGGCGGCCAGTTTGGCATCACCCGCGAGCGGGTGCGCCAGATTGAAGCCGCGGCTCTAAAAACCGTGGCGGAAAACGTGAAATCCGACCCCTCCGCCCAGGCGGTTATCCGCGACGCCAAGCGGGAGCTCAAAGACGCCGGGGGAGTGATGCACCAGAGCCGGCTCATAGACGCTTTGAATAAGAGCTACGAAGGCATTACCGAAAACCACCTGGACCTCATCCTCACCGCTTCCCGCGCGTTTGAGTTCCATCCGGAAACGGATGAGTTCCGCGCCTTCTACGCGCTGGACAAGGAATCCGTCAAAAAGGCGGAGAATTTTATCGCGGCCTGGGTCAAGGAATTGCGCGGCAAGAAAGCCGCCATTTTGAACGGCACTTATCACGCCGAGTTCCGGGATTTCGTAAAGGAAAAGAAAATTCCCGCCGAGCATGCGGAGCAGTACATGAGCATTTCCAAACTGATTCACGTTAACTCTTTCGGCGACGTGGGCCTCACGGAATGGTCGGAAGTGAACCCCCGCACCATCCGCGACCGCATCCATTTGGTTTTGCGGAAGAAAAAGGAACCGGTGCATTTCACGGAAATCGCCAAACTGATTAACGAGGCAAAACTGGACCGCCGGACCGCGCTCGCCTCCACTGTCCACAACGAACTCATCAAAGACCCGCGCTTTGTGCTGGTCGGCCGCGGCATGTACGGCCTGGCCGAATACGGCTACGAGCCGGGCACGGCGCAGGAAGTCATCACCCGCATTTTGAAGCGGAAGGGGCCGCTGAAGTCCGGCGACATCGTGGAAGCGGTGCAGAAAGAGCGCCTCTTCAAGCACAACACCATTTTGGTCAATCTCCAGAACAAACAGCTTTTCGAGCGCCAGCCGGACGGTACCTACAAGCTCCGCGAAGCGTAAAATCAATTCTGTCATTCCCGCGAAAGCTGGAATCCGGTACAGACCAGCGCCCTAACGGGCGCTGGTCTGTTTTTGAATATGAAAAATGGGAGCTGGTCGGGCTCCCATGCCGCGGATTAGGCGGATTTAACGACCGTTTTGTTGTTTGAATCAGTAGGCGAATGGACGGCAAACACGAGCTTTGATCTTTAGGAACCGTAGACGAACGGTCTGCTGTTCGGGCGGGAGCACGCTCACATCTACCTCGACCGGCATTGTGTCGCAGAGAAGCTTGTCAACGGCATCCACCAGCTTGCGCTTGCGGGTCATGACTTGCTCTTCCTCTTCGGCCAGGCGCCGCACCTCCGATTTGCCGAGTAGGCCGATCGCGCTCCTAACTGCAAAAGTAACGAGAGCCAACGCGGTGATGACACTGAGCATCCACCAGAACGCAACGGCAAAGGCGTCCCGGAACTCCCAATGCCGCATAGTAACAATAAGGAACGGTATCGCGAAACCGAGTATCCAGATGAGCGGCGTGAGTAGCCACCAGTAGGCCTCTTTGCGCCGGCGACCCTTGCGATCTCGGAACTGTACCGTGCCGCCGTGGTGGGTATGTCCGCATGCGTCAGTCCGGCACATATGCATCTCGTCGTCCGGGTTCCAGACATCCATGAAGGAATAGCTGTAGTCGCCGATGGATGCTCTCCAGTTCACGCTCATGCTGCTGTTGTCGCTGCGGGAGGTCATTGGTCGCACACCGAGAAGCGCGGCCAGGATTGCCCACAGGAGCCGCGTGAATGTGAAGATCGGCCAGCCGACCAACCACTTGATGATAAGCCAGAAAGCGACGAGCGGCGGCTGGATGGTGATTGCGAAGATCAGCCGCTTCTTGAAATGGCATTCGTCCACTGGCGGTTCGCTGAACATGTAGTTCACCCATCGTGAGAGCCACGCCGGCGGCTGTTTGGCGAAGAATTGTTCCGGCACCGCTACGCTGATACTGCTCTGACATAGCAGGCTGAAGTTGGTCTCGTGACCAATCCAATCCGCGTGCAGTATCAGTCGCTCGCTCGCTCCGCGCCCATAGGTGTATTCGAACAAGTTCTTCTTGAAACTGCTGGGCGACTGGCGGGCAAGGAGAGAGAAGAGATGCTCTTGTTCATCCTTGCCTTTCTTGCTGGTTGAGAAGACCAGTGCGTAGACCGTGTATTGCCCCGCCCGGTTGAAGCGGACGTAGTCCATCATCGCGTCCAGCGGCACTATGCGACGGTCAACCTCACCGGCTCTTTCATGCACCATCAGCAGGAGCATATAGTATGCCAGTCCCTGCGTTGCGCCTTCGCGCATCATCTCGGCGGCGCATTTGTTAATGCACCACCGGAGCGGCATGAAAGCGTCGACTTGCTGCTGTTCGTGATACTGTACCACGAGCTTGATCTCGGGGCGCGGGCGCACGGCCTCGGCGCGTTTCTTGGATTGATTCGCACTCAAGCTGAGCCGCATCATCTGTTTCAGCAGTTCGTCGTAGTTGGTGCCCGGTTTTTGGTCGAGCTCGACGAAGTCGTCAACAAGATATTCAACTTCATCTGCGTAGCGGCTGGCGTTATTCGCCGCCTCGGTCGCTTCAGTGATTTTCCCCAGCGCCGCCGAAAGCTCCGTGAGCGCGGCAGCATCCTGGGCGTACGCCGCGGCGATCTCTGCTTCTGTAATGAGCCGTTTCAGCTCCCGCATAAAGGCTTCAATCTCTTCGGGGGTGTTGTCCTTGGAGTTCGCCATAAATCCTCTTTCTTTCCTGCTGAATACTGATTGCTGGTTGCTCAGTCGGGTTCGTCGTACCACCGGACGAAACGCGCCCGGTAGGCCCTCCAGCCGCGCTCTTTTTTACGGATATCAGAGAGCATGACGTGGAGACCCGGCTCCGGCTGTCTTTTCTCCCGCCAGATGTCCCGCCGCAGAGAAAAGGTGATGTAACAACCCTTCATGCTGTTGCTTGTCGCGACAGCGTAAGGTCCGTGCCGGCCATGAGGAATGAGCTTCTGTACTACGGCCATGATTTCGCCTTGCGTATTATTCACCTCCTTTCAAGGTGCTCTAAACTTCCTGCACATTCTACAATTTATACTTCACTTTGTCTATATGCGCTAATTCGCGCGAATTAGCGCATAACGGAACACAAATTTCCGCTCCCGTACATCCCTTATTCGCGCGAATTAGAGAATAGTTTAATTCCAAAATTTATCCCCATGCGTCAAGTTTGACGGAAACAGGGGAGCGCTTATTTTTAGAGCGTGGACCCGATTGAAGAAAACCGGAAATTCCAGCGCGGCTTTCTGCGCATGGCGCTGATTTTCGTGATTGTCATCGCCATTCCGCTTATTTTTTATGTGGTGTGGGCGAATTACTTCAGCCCGCAGGCGCAGCAGGAAAACAATTCCAACGTAGAGCAATACCAGGCGGCCACCCAGACCTACGAAGCGGCCATGCGCGCGGACACTTACGGCGGTAAGACGCCGGAGGAAACTCTGACTATGTTTATAGACGCCCTCAAAAAAGGGAATATCAACCTGGCCAGCAAGTATTTCCTCCTGGAGCAGAATACCCAGAACCCCAACTACCTGACCCGCAAAAAATGGGAGGATGCGCTGGCGTTGGCTAAATCTGAAAATAAACTTTCAAGTGTTATAGTGCAGCTTCAAAATGTTAAAAAAGCAGCACAAAGCAACGAAAGTGCGTCATTCGAGACTCTAGATAATAACGGTGTTGTAAACGTGTTGGTTGAATTTAAGCTCAATACGTTTTCAAGTGTTTGGAAAATTGAAAGTTTGTAGAGCTTTTCTTTAAGAAAAATTGAGCTCTGCCGTGTAGGGTTAATCTATGCGGCAAATATTTTTGGGACTGGCCCTGGGTGTCCTGCTCGCGCCAAATTTGGTTTCGGCATACGACACCGGGACACACGAATATCTGACGGCAGAGATAATTTCCTCCTATAACCGTAATTTTCCGGATAAGCCCTTGCCGGTCTCCTGGAAAATGTATCTTCTGGACGGTTCCCGGCGCGAGGACGACCAATTCCGGGCGCTGAATCATTTTTACGACCCGGTGCACGACATCGGATTCCACGACGCGGCGCTCGGGACCTGGAATAAATCTCCGGATTGGGCCTCGGGTGAAAATTTGCAAAATCAGAGCAAATATAAAATAGCCGCAGGCATGGCCTCAATTCTCTCTGCGGCGGAAAAACAACAGCTTAACCTTATCTCTACGGAAACCGATTTTGCCTGGGGAAGGGGAATCCGGGCCTACGCCCGGGGCGACGAAGCATTGGCGGCATTCATTTTGGGGCACACCCTGCACCTCATAGAGGATTTAAGCGTGCCGGAGCATACCCGGAATGACGCCCATCCGGGAGATAGTCCCTACGAAAAATGGACAGCGCAATTCACGCTTGCCAACCGGGATGGAAATTTGAATTTGTCTCTGGCGCCGAAAATTTTCCCGGATTTAAATTCGTATTTTTATGAATTGGCGAAATACTCAAACAACAATTTCTATAGTAAAGATACTATAGGAATTGATCAGTTTAATGAACCGCAGTTAGCTTACGTTTCTAAAGATGGAAAATATTTTTATGCTTTCAAGGTTGATAATTCAGGGGATTATCACTTAGCAATATACAAGAGATTTGGCGGAAGTGTTTTATTTTCTAATTCCAAAGATATAGACATAGAAACTGATGATTCAAAAGTCGTTTTGCGTGATTACTGGTCTCATCTAGCTCCCAAGGCCATCCAATACGGCGCAGGCGTAGTGCGGCTATTCATTGAGGAAGGAGAAAAGGCGAAAAACAACCCGAATTTCGTGCGCGAGGACCCGAAATCGCTCTTGGGCGAGATATTGGATGCGAGCCGGAATGTAGTCGTTTCGGCTGTAGAAAATATCCGCGGATTGTTCGCCGGCCCGGGCAAGTTGGCCGATTCCGGCGTTTCCTCCGTGCCGGTGGTGCAGGAGGTCAAACCGGCGGATATATCTATAACCGAACCTCAACCGGCGATTGCATCCGCGCCATCCGCTCCACCGGTTTCAATCGAACAGGATTCACTACCTGCGCCAACCGAGACTCCGACGCCGGCAGTTTTCTCGCCGGAGGTTCCTTCTCCGGAAACGGTTCAAACGGCGTCTCCTGAGTCCGCCGCTCCCACACATATCTTTGTGGCCGTCGGCGGTCCGCCGCCGGCGCCTGTCATATCCAATCCGCCCGCGGACACGTCCGCGCCGCCCGAAGCGAGTTCCACTGATTTTTCCGGCGCCATAGAAGCGACCTCTACCGAAGCCATGGCGACTTCTACGGAACCGGCAGCCACTTCCACTCCGCCTGCGGCTACCTCCACCGAGCCTGCCGCCACCAGCACGCCCATCCAAATCTTTTCTTTTACCGCCACCACCACTTCCAGTTCCACTTTGCGCCTGGAATGGTCCTTGTCCGCAATGGCGACGAGTACTCTCTTTGAACTGAATCCGCCAGCGGAAAATCAGCTCTATTCCGGCACTTCCACTCAATTCGATTATTCCATTCCCGGCATCCGTAGTTTTGACGAAACCAGAAATTTCCTGCTCCGCGCCTCGGATGATATTGGCGCGGAGGCCAGTGCTACAACCACGATTGTTCTTCCGGCGAACGGGACCGCTCCTCCGCCGCCTCCGCCGCCCGGCCCGTCCGAGCCCTCCGGCGTGATTGAAAACTTGACGTGGTATTTGAGCACTTCTACGCGCGAACTCGTAGTTAGCGGCCGGGTTTGGAGCAATAATCCGTTAAATACCTCGCGGATGGAAATAGAATTTCTGCCGCTGGCATCCGGTTTTATGGGTGTGGCCAACCATGCGGGTGATTCCGGACCGACCGGCTCCACTTCCACCGTAGCTTTCAGCGTTCCGGAAGGACAATACCATTTCCAAGCCAGAGTGGCGGATAGTACCGGCACCATTACACCCTGGCTCGGAGAAAACGCAGTGGCAGTTTTATTTCCTCCAGTCCCTGCGAATTTAACCGGAACCTTCACCCAGTCCGATTTTCCGAACGGTTATTGCGGATTCGGCAAAGTCAGCGTGGTTCCATCCGCAGATATTCCGATTTACTCCGTAGAATTTTACGCGGCCTGCGTGAATGGCGATTGCTTGCCGCCGAATACTTTCCGTATCTTCGCGGCGGATGGGACAACTTTGCTTGCGGAAAGCGACGGTGCGGCGGCTAGTTTCGGTTACCCGGACACGTCACTGACTTTCCAGAATTTTACCGGTACCAACCAAACAACTCTCAAAGCAGGGGAGACCTACTACGCGACGCCGTACTCCAGCCGCGGCCAATGCACGGTCAATCCATTTGATGCGGAGAAGAATAAGTTTTGGCTGCGTTGAGTAAGCTGAAGACACAAGTAAAAGCGGGTGTACGGGTCCCGCTCCGCACCCGTTTCCTCTTATGTCTGATTTTGCAGACGGCTTATACAAAACTAAACTTGCCTTTTTATATGATGGTTCTGCGGGACCCGCCTTTTGTGGATCCTTATCACTCCCACAATCAATTCTTTTTGCGTTGAATCAATTTACCTACCGTATTTGATTCCTGCCATCGCTCTCTGTTCCACTATTCTCTAATTCGCGCGAATTAGAGAATGACAGAACACAAACTTCCGCTCCCGTACATCCCTTATTCGCGCGAATTAGCCGCATTGACGCAAATTTTTAATCGTGCCAGAGTATGGGCACAGCTTTTTGGCATCTAAATAAGACTTGGAGAGGAGGTTTCTATGAAACCGGAATATCTGAGTTTTGCAGGCAATTTCGCCGGACCGTATGCGGCCCTGACGCCGGAAGGAAAAGGAGAGGTCCTGCGCCTGGGAGAGAAATTTAAGAAGTTCGCGGCGAGCTTCAAGATTCTCTTTCATCCCTCCGTGGTCTACATGGAAGCCGCCGCCGCCCTGGCACAGGCTCTCGAGATTTCGGGAGAAGGCAGAGTTTACTGCCCGGACGAGTTCGTTTTCACTGCAGGCGTTCCGGAAAGAGCCCAGCTTACCTTCGTCCGGCTCTCCGCCTTGGCGGAAAACCTGGAAAGCGGGCCGCCGGCGGACATGGTCATCTTCCTCGCCGGATTCCCGGTACTCCTCCACCTTTTGGAGCACTTTTCCGGCCAGCGGCAGATCATGAGCCTCGGGAACCTCCAGAAACTCTCCCGAGGCAAGGGCGTTCTCCTGAACCTCGCGACCAGAGAGACCAGGGTCGTCGGCTAGGGGAAATGGAGCAAAAAGAAAGGCGCACGGCAACGTGCGCTTTTTCCGTTAAACAACGTTCCAATGTTCTGCAAAACACTGGAACGAGCCGGGTCCTAGGTTTCCGCCGCATATTTTATATAATTAAAGAACAATGTCCCTCCTTATACGGAACGTCAAAATTATCGGCGGACCGAAGAACCTGCCGGAAAAAAGCGACGTTTTTGTGAGCGGCGAAAAAATCTCCGCCATCGGCCAGTTTCCCGGCAAAACCGCGGACGAGGTCGCGGATGGCGCCGGCGCGTATCTCCTGCCCGGCATCATTGACGTGGATGCGACTTCCGACCACCACCTCACGCTTCTTACGGACCCGGGGCAGGAGGATTTCCTCCGCCAGGGCGTCACGACCGTCATCGGCGGCCACTGCGGGGCGTCGCTCGCGCCGCTTCTCTACGGCGGCCTGGAGGCCATCCGCAAGTGGGCCGACCCGGAGGAGATAAACGTCAACTGGCGCACCGTAGGCGAGTTCCTGGGAGTTTTGGACAAGCGGCCGCTGGGAGTCAATTTCGGGACGCTCACGGGGCATTCCACCGTCCGCCGCGCCGTAATCGGCGAAGATATCCGCGACCTCACGCCGAATGAAATAAAAGTGATGGGCGGCGTCCTGGAGCGGTCGCTCCAGGAGGGTGCTTTCGGCGTTTCGCTCGGATTGGAATACGTCCACACGCGGAGCACGCCGTATGCGGAGATAAAAACGTTTGCGGAACTCCTGCCGCCGCGGCGGGGGGTCTTAAGCGTCCACTTGCGGCGGACCGGCGCGGGCATAGACCAGGCCACGGCGGAGATTTTGAAGCTCCAGCGGGAGACCGGCGCCTCCATACTCCTGTCGCATTTCGTGCCCATCGTCGGCGCGGAAGCGGATTACGAGAAGGCGCTTGCGATGCTTTCCGCCCTGCCGCCGGAGGCGGACGTGCACGCGGATATGTATCCTTTCGCCGGAGTGGTTCTTGCCATCTACCGCCTGCTGCCGGAATGGGCGCAAAACGGCAACCTGGAGCTCATGCAGAAAAATATCGAGGATGCCTGGCTAGCCAAGCGGATTCTATCCGATCTGCCGGAATTGAACCCGGATTCGCTCACAGTGGAGGCGTCGCGCAATCCTATTCTCACCGGCAAGACACTCCGCGAGTTCATGGAAATATCCGGCAAAACCGAGCCCCGGGCGGCGCTTTTGGAGTTAATGCGCGCGCTGAAGCTGCACGGAGTGGTTTCCTGGCGGAACGTTAATGAAACGGTTTTGGAAAAAGCGCTGGACCATCCGCGCGCGCTTATCGGTTCGCATTCCGCCGCGCTAAAAACTCCCGCCGCGGACGACAGCTTCCGCACTTTGCGTTCCCGTAAAACGTTCACTAAATTTCTGGAGCGGGCGGAAAGCCAGGGGAAGCTCACGGAGGCCGTGCGGCGCATTACCGCCGAACCGGCGCGCAAATTCGGCCTAAAGGGGAGGGGAGAAGTGCGGGAGGGCTATATTGCCGACCTCACGGTCTGGTCGGCGGCGGAAGGCGTGAAATGCGTGGCGGTCGGCGGCAAGGTCGCGGTCCGGAACGGCGGGCTGACCGGTACTCTCTCCGGCCGGCCTCTCCGCCGCGGCGCATGAAGATATTCCGCCGATTCAGCGCCCGCGGAGCCCACAGCCCGGATTATCTTCTCCTGGCGGCGGTATTTTTGCTCACCATCCTCGGCCTGGCGGTTCTGACGAGCGCTTCTTCCGACCTCGGCAAAATTAATTTCAACGACAGTTACTATTACCTGAAGCACCAGATTCTGTCCGGCCTGGTTTTCGGCCTCGTTGGATTTTTCATCGCTTACAAATTGCCTTATAAAATTTACCGGCCCTGGGCGTTCCTGCTGCTTTTGATGAATCTGGCGCTCCTCGTGCTCGTTTTTACGCACTTCGGGCGGACCGCCGGCGGGTCCACGCGCTGGCTCATCCTCGGTCCGGTCGGTTTCCAGCCGGCAGAGTTCCTGAAATTATTTTTCATAATGTATGTGGCGGCGTATTTTGCCAACACCAAGATTGACCGGGCCAAAAACGTGATTACCGGAGTCATCCCGTTTTTAATTGTTATCGCCGTCATGGCCGGACTTCTTATCGCCCAGCCGGCGACTTCCACGGTTGTCATCCTGGTTGGCGCCGGCCTCATCGTTTATTTCCTCTCCGGCGCGCGCTGGACGCACATGGCCATGATTGCCGGAGCCGGTGCGCTGGTTTTGGCCGTCTTAATCATCGTCACGCCTTACCGCCTGAAGCGCGTGGAGAGCTTCCTCAACAAAAGCTCCGACACCCAGGGCGCCAATTACCACCTGAACCAGGCGCTCATCGCACTCGGCTCCGGCGGAACGTTCGGCCTGGGCTACGGCCAGTCCACGGCCAAAGTGAACACTTTGCCGGAAGTTATAGACGACTCCATCTTCGCGATCATCGGCCAGGAGCTGGGGTTTTTAGGCACTGCGAGCGTGGTCGTTCTTTTCGGTTTGCTGGTTTTCCGGATGTTTTATCTCGGCTGGCAGATGCGGGATAAATTTGGCCGCCTGCTTCTCATCGGCTTTGGTTCGGTCATCGCCCTTCAGTCGCTCGTAAACATCGGCGCGATTTCCGGCTTACTGCCCCTCACGGGCGTGCCCCTGCCCTTTATCAGTTACGGCGGAACCGCGCTTGCGGTATTCTTAACCATGAGCGGCGTGGCCGCGAACGTATCCAAATACACGTGAGAAAATTACTAATTCCAGAACCACAATGAAAACCACCGTTAAAAAATTACGCATCGCGCTCTGCGGCGGCGGCACCGGCGGACATATTTACCCGCAGATAGCGGTGATGCAGGCCCTTTCCAAGCGCATCACCGACTTCAACCTGGAATTCCACTATTTCGGGCGGCGGGACGCTTTTACCGCAGACCTCCTGAAACAAGGCGCGGATTTCCATCGCCTCGCAACCGGCAAAGCGCGCCGCTATTTCTCCCTTTGGTACCTGGTAGACCTGCCGAAAATCGCCTGGAGCTTCCTGGAGGCGTTCTGGAAGCTTTTCTGGCTCATGCCCGATGCGGTTTTCTCCAAGGGCGGCCCCGGCTCGGTGCCGGTGGTGTTCGCCGCCTGGTTTTACCGCATCCCGGTCCTGATTCACGAATCCGACGCGGCGCCAGGCCTCGGAAATCTCCTGTCCGCGCCGTTCGCCCGGAACATCGCGGTGGGTTTTGAGGATGCGGCCAAATATTTCAACCGCAAAAAAGTTTTCGTAAGCGGCAACCCGGTGCGCGCTTCCATCCTGCAATGGAGGTCGGAGCAGGGGAGCGCCAAGGAGAAACTCGGTTTCCTGGCGGATAAGCCGCTGGTTCTGGTCATCGGCGGCTCGCAGGGCGCGCAGAGCTTGAACGAGCTTGTAGTTCTAAGTTTGCCGCAGATTTTGCCGGTCGCGCAGATTTTCCACCAGACCGGCACGGCCAATTACGCGGACGTGGAAAAATTATCCAAGGCGCAGCTTTTGGATGTGCCGGTAGATGTGGAAAAAACAAGCCGCTACAAATTCATCGCGTATCTGGATGACGAGACGGACGGCACCGCGCTCGCCGCGGCGGACCTCGTGGTCGGCCGCGCCGGGGCGGGTTCCGTGAGCGAATTCGCCGCCTTCGGCAAACCCGCGATTCTGGTGCCTCTGGAAGGCCACCAGAAGGAAAACGCCTACGCTTTCGCCGCCACCGGCGCGGCGCGGGTCATCGAGCAGGAAAATCTGGAGCCGCCCGTTTTGGAAGCCGCCATCCGCAGTATTTTGCAGAATCCCGAAACCCTCCGCCGCATGAGCGACGTTTCAGCCAAATTTTATAAAGCCGATGCGGCGGACGTTTTGGCCCAGGTTTTGGTTGGTTTTGCAGAATAACGGGCATAGATTTCGGCCTATTTTCCTGCTAAAATGACTGCAGACCCCATTTCGATGGGGTCCAATATGGCCATAAATTCGGGAGGTACAGTACGGGTCCGTTTTCCGCCCAGTCCGACGGGGCCTTTGCATCTCGGCGGCGCCAGAACCGCCCTGTTTAACTGGCTTTTTGCCCGCCAAAAAGGCGGAATTTTTGTTTTTCGTATGGAGGATACAGATAAAGAGCGTTCCAAACGTGAATACGAAGATGAAATAATCGAAGCTATCACTTGGCTCGGCTTGGATTGGGACGAAGGCATCCGCAAAGAAAAAGAAGGCAAAAAATACCGCCAAAGCGAACGCTCGGATATATATCGCGGTTACTTGGAAAAACTCTTGAAGGAAAAAAAGGCCTATTGGTGTTATTGCTCCAAGGAGGATCTGGAGGCTCATCGCCAGCTGGATGTTGCCGAGGGCCGCGCGCCGCGCTATAGCGGCCGCTGCCGCAATTTAACCAAACCGCCGGCCGGAAAGAAGCCGGAAGTGATCCGCTTCAAAACTCCCGAAACGACAATCCAGTTCAAAGACCTCATCCGCGGCAGCGTAAAATTCGACACCTCGCTTTTGGATGACTTTGTGATAGCCAAAGATACGAATTCGCCGCTTTATAATTTCGCGGTAGTGATAGACGACGATGATTCCGAGATAACTCACGTCATCCGCGGCGAAGAGCATCTTTCCAATACTCCGCGCCAGATACTCATTTTGCAGGCGCTGGGAATGAATCTGCCGCAATATGCGCATTTGCCGTTGGTTTTGAATTCCGAGCGCGCCAAGCTCTCCAAACGCAACGCAGATGTGGCGCTTTTGGCCTATCGCGACAAAGGCATCCTGCCGGAAGCAATGATTAATTTTCTTATACTCATGGGCTGGCATCCGTCCGATAACCAGGAAGTTTTCACGCTGGAAGAGTTGATAAGCAAATTCGATATCACCCGGGTGCAGAAGGCGGGCGCCGTCTTTAATGAGGAGAAATTGGCTTGGCTGAACCGCGAGCACATCAAGCGCCTGCCGCTCGAGGAACTGGAGAAGGCGGTGGAGCCGTATTGGGGACCGGCGGCCAGAGAAGCCTCGCCGGAGCTGCGGCACGAGGCGCTGGCGGCGGTGCGCGAGCGGCTGACTACGCTCGCGGAGATAAACGAACTGACGGAATTATTTTTCAAACTGCCGGATTATCCGCCGGAACTGTTGGTTTGGAAGCAGGGGAGCAGGGCGGAAGCCAAGCAGATTCTAATGGAACTTGCAGACGTTTTTATGGAATTGCCGGCTTACGATGCGGAAACCTTGCCGAAACAACTAGCGCCGCTCGTAGAAAAATACGGAAAGGGGAATGTGCTTTGGCCTCTCCGGACCGCCTTGTCCGGCCTCCCGGCCTCCCCGGATCCGTTTGTAATCGCCGCCGTTTTAGGCAAACACGAAACCATAGAACGCCTGCGGGCCGCAGCAAATAAGCTCAACGCATGAATTTAAAGCGCGTCTTATCCGTAATTCTTTTGATATATCTTCTTATCGCAGGCGGCGGCGGCCGCTACGCGGCCGCGCAGACGGCCGCTACCAGCACGGACGTCCAGAACCAGATCCAGGACCGCACCGCCAAACTGAACGCTATAAATCAGCAGATACAGGAAACGCAGACTACTTTAAACCAGGTGCAGCAGCAAAAAAGCTCGCTGCAGCGCGAACTAAAAACTCTGGACACTTCCATCCAGAATCTGAATTTAAATATCCAGGCGGACAGTTTGCAGGCGCAGAACCTGGGAGACCAGGTCAAAGGCCTGCAATATGACGTGGAAGCGATGGCCCAGTCCATAACGGATAAGCAAAACACCGTAGTGGAACTCCTGCGGCAGCTGCAGAAAGCCGACGGCCAGAACACCATCCTCACGCTTCTGGGCGACGGCAACTTGACCGATTTTTTGCGCGATTCGGTATCTCTGGAAAATCTCCGCTCCGAACTTTCCATAGAAATAGTCCAATTAAACGACCTGAGTGCTCAGTACAAGCAGAAGATAGGGCAGGTTAACGACGCCAAAGCTCAAGTCGCCATACACGTGGAGAATTTGCAGAACCGGAAGATTATAGTCGCCGACCAGCAGTTGGAACGGCAGGCTGTTCTGACGGTCACGCAGGACCAGGAAGCCGCTTACCAGCAGAAACTGGCGGCTCTGACCGCCCAGCAAAACGCTCTGGAAGATGAAATTACCCAGATGGAAAACGACCTCCTGAAAAATTTCAATATGAGCGTGGTGCCGGTCAAGCGCCATGGCGTTCTGGCCTGGCCGCTCGCAAACATAATCATCACCCAGCATTACGGCGAGCGCTCCGCGCTTTACCGCGGCCACCCGCATAACGGCCTGGATCTCGGCGCGCCTATCGGTACGCCGGTCATGGCCGCCGCAGACGGCGTGGTTATGGCGGTGGACGACAATGACCAATCGGCTTGGCGCAGATATCAATACGGCAAATATGTTTTAATCAAGCATCCGGACAATCTGGCGACTTTATACGGCCATCTTTCCCGCCAGGTGGTTTATCCGGGCGAAGTGGTGAAGAAAGGGGATATAATCGGCTATTCGGGCAAAACCGGATACGCCACCGGTCCGCACCTGCACCTCGGACTTTATTGGGCGCCGTCCATCTCCCTGAAGCGCATTCCGCCGGCCGCCGGCTTGGTGCCCGTCGGCGTGACCCTGAATCCGGAAGATTATCTGCCGTAATCTGTATAATGAAATAAATGCGCTGGAGATTATTGTTTCTGGCAATCATCATAATCGCTGGAATATACCTTTATTTTAATTTTCAGAATTCCGGCGGGGGACAGCTGTTTTCCGGCGGGCAATTCAATCCAGCCGGCGCCAAAACCCTGTTCGGCAGCGCAGATACCTGGTTTAGCGCCCATTTCGGGGTAAGTTTGAGCCAGCTTTTATGGAACGGCCTGCAGCTGGTGCTCTGGCTTTTCGAGTTCGTGTTTAAGATAATCTGGTCGGTTGTCGTGTGGCTTTTCGCGGCAGTGACGAAGAAATAGGTAGGAGCGAAGGCCGTTTTTAGACACTTCAATAGTGTTTGAAAACGGCCGCTATCTTGTTGCGACAGATATATGTCGCAAAACTTGTTTTCCGACAGAGTTATTTCTGTGCGGAAAACGAGGCACATCTTTCACGACACGGGTATATGTCGTGAAAGATATATTGTGCGTCAGGTAGGGGTTTGCGGAACCCTCTTTCCCCTCGCGTCAAACCGGCTTGAAAACCGGGCTTTTGTTTGTCAGCAATTTCATCCGGTTTCAAAATTTTATACGGTATAATAGTTTTATGCGCTTAACTTTAAAAGAAACCCGGCGCGAAACGCCGGATGCGATATCCTTCATCTTCCAGCCGGAAAGACCGCTTAGCTGGCAGGCGGGCCAATTTATGGTTTATCATCTCCCCCATCCCGACATGGACGACCGCAAGGATGAGCGATATTTTACGATTTCAGCGGCGCCGGAAGAAGGCCACGTCATGCTGACTACGCGCTTTAACGATAAATCCAGCACGTTTAAAAACGCGCTGAGAAATCTGGCGCCGGGAGAGACCGTCGAGGCCGACCCTCCGGACGGCGATTTCACCCTGCCGGACCCTACCGAAGAGGCGGTTTTCATCGCCGGGGGCATCGGCATCACTCCTTACCGGGCGATTTTAGAGGATTTGGATAAACGCGGAATGCCTATTCGCGCTACCCTGCTTTACGCCAATCGCGATGACAATTTTGTATTTAAGGACGAGCTGGAAGCGCTGGTGCGCAAGAATCCTGGGTTCAAGATAATTTACTTTGTTTCACCGAACCGGATTGACGAAAATGCCGTACGCCAGAATTCCCCGGACCTGATGAAGCCGGTCTTTTATGTTTCCGGACCGGAGCCGATGGTGGAAGCATTTCAAAAAATGCTCCAGGAACTGGGTATTCCGGCGCCGCACATCAAAACGGACTTCTTTCCTGGCTACGATTGGCCGTAAGCGCGTTTCGTGCTTCAATACGCAGGAATGGAAACCACTGCGTGGAAATTCTTTCTGTCTTCCGGCGAGGCCTGGGCGGCCATGATAACCGACTGCCGCGGCGCGCGGCAAAGCATAGATATTGAAGAATACATTTTTCTTAAAGACGAAGCCGGCGAGCCGCTTTACCGCCTGCTTATGGAAAAAGCCCGCGCCGGAGTGAGGGTGCGGCTAATCCTTGATTCTGCCGGCAGTTTTTCGGTCACTCACTCCCCCGCTTTCCTCCGGGAACTCCGGGCCGCGGGAATTCATCTGGAGATTTTCAATCAGATTGATATCGGCGAGGTGCACAACATCCTCGGCTGGTATTTCCGCGACCATCGGAAGATTCTCGTAGTGGACGGCAAGATAGCGCATATCGGCGGAGTGTGCCTGCAGGCGGATATGCGCAACTGGCGGGACACCCAGGTCCGGATATCCGGCCTCATCGCGCCCCAGTTCGCCTATATTTTCGGAAAGATGTGGGAACGCGGAGTGAGGGGGCACTATATGCGTTTTCAGAAACGCGGGTTCACGCCGGACGGTTTTCAGGTGCTCATAAACGCGCCGCGCCTGCGGCAAAGGTTCGCTTATCACGAACTTTTACGCCGGATGCGCGCGGCGAAAAGGAGAATCTGGATTACCACGCCCTATTTCATACCGAACTATCGCTTTTTCACGACCATGCGCCGGGCGGTGAGGCGGGGCGCGGACGTACGCCTCCTCCTCGTCACCAAATCCGCCCACGATTTTGTGGATCGCGCCGCGGATTTTCACGTGGGACCGGCGCTCCGCGCCGGTATCCGCATTTTCCGCTACTCACCCGCCACCCTGCACGCCAAAGGTGCGATTGCGGACGATTGGGCGACGGTCGGCAGTATGAATATAGATAATTTAAGCTTACTTTTGAATCACGAAGCGAATCTTGCTTCCGTGAATTCCGAATTCGTGTCGGAGGTCGCAGGTATTTTTCAGAAAGACATAGAACAATCCAAAGAAATCTTCCGCGCGGAATGGAAGCGCCGTTCCCGAAAAACAAAACTACTGGAACGCCTGACCTGGCCGGTGCACCGCCTGCTTTGACTTTTATAGCTCGTTGTGGTTAGATGATTAAACTTCGTTTACAATGGGAGGCAATATGACTACGGTAATCACGCCTGCAGTTTCTATGCCTACAAAAGGACGGCAAATCGGATTTACGGGCGACTGGGATGCGGCCGCCCAGGCCATAGCGGAAGCGAATTCCGCTGTAGCCGAAGACGAGACCAAATCCGTCATGTTCGTTTTATCGGGACACTAGATTTTCCACGGCCGGCGTTTCGGCGGTTCGGGCATCACCTATAAAGGAGGCCCGGTCTTGGACGCAACCGACCTCAAGAAGGTTGCCGAAGCGGTTCATGCGGCCCGGGATGGCGTCACGACCGGATTCCTGACCTACCACGAGAAGACCTTCCAGCTCTACTACATGGAGTGGGAGGTCTGGTACGATCCGCGCCGTTAGAAACAAGGCGGGATGGCGATTATGAAGAAGCGGCACTCGGAAGAGGCCGCTTTTTCATTGTTCCTCTCTAACCTATAATGATTCCGTGAATCCAGATTTATATTTAGCCGAATTGGAAGCCGGCGGCCGCAAGGCAGTTCACTTCATCGGCATCGGCGGCATAGGCATGAGCGCCCTGGCACGCTGGTTTTTGGCCCAAAAATGGGTTGTAAGCGGGTCTGATCTGACAGGCAGTGACCTGACCCGGGAACTCAAAAAAGAGGGCGCGAAGCTGGTTTTGGGGCATAGAGGGGGCCTGCCGGCAAAGGCCGGTTTGGTTATACGGACGTTAGCCGTGCCGCCGGCAAACCCCGAATATAGGGAAGCCCTGAGGCGGCATATTCCCGTTTTTACCTATCCGGAAATTATGGGCGCGCTGACCCGCCGCTACCGGACCGTTACGGTCTCCGGCGCGCACGGCAAGTCCACCACCACCGCCCTCATCGCTCTCGCTGCCGTTGCGGGCGGATTGGATCCGACGGTTATCATCGGCACCAAGCTCCGGGAATTCGGCGGCAAAAATTTCCGCGCCGGCGGGAGCAAGCTTCTTGTCCTGGAAGCGGACGAATACGGCCGCGCTTTTTTGAACTACTCCCCTGCCGCCGCGCTCATAACCAATATTGACCGGGAGCATCTGGATACTTACCGCAATCTGGCCGCCGTCAAAAAAACTTTTATGCAATATCTCTCGCAGGCGAGCAGCGGCGGCGCGCTGGTTTTAAACGCGGACGACGCCAATCTGAAGTCCCTGCAAAAACAAATTCGGTCTCTGGCCGCGAAAACCAAAGTGGATGTTTATTGGTATTCGGTTCGCCTGCCAGCGGCGGGGAAGATTAGAAAAATCCTGCGGCTCCCCGGCCTCCATAACCTGTCCGACGCCGCCGGCGCATTCGTTTTGAGCAGGCGGGTGCTTAAAATTCCGGAAGTAAAAATATTGAAGGCACTGGCGGCTTTCCGCGGTTCCTGGCGGCGGGCGGAATACAAGGGCTCTTTCAAACTGGGCGGAACGGATTATAGGATTTACGACGATTACGCGCATCATCCTGCGGAAATCCGGGCAACTCTCCGCGCCTTCCGGGACAAATTTGCGGATTCATCTCTGGTTTGCGTTTTTCAACCGCACCAGGCGGAGCGCCTGAAGAAACTCTTTCCGGATTTCAAAAAAGCGTTTGACGACGCGGATGCGGTTTTAATCTTCCCCGAATACCGCGTGGCGGGCCGGGAAGAAAAACCATCTCCTTTCACCGCCCGTGCTCTGGCTCTGGCTATTCAGAAACGCAATCCTAAAGCGGCTGTGTCCTATGTGGAAAACGAAAAAATATTTTCCCGCCGGACCATCCGGGAAACACATCTCCGTTCATCTGAGCCGCGCCGCAAGGCGGTGGTTATTATGATGGGCGCGGGCAATATCGTGGATTACACTTCTAAGCTTTTATAATGCCCGATTACTTCAAAAACGCGGAAGAATTCAAGCAAAATTGCGGCTACGACGTAAACGGCATCTGGTATCCGCGCGTGACGCGCATCGTTTCCATCAAATCCAAACCGGGTTTGAACGGTTTCTTGAGCGAATTCGGCGCGGCAGGCGCCAGAGCCATAGCGGACAAATCGGCGGAGGAAGGCACGCTGGTCCACCAGGTGGCCGAAGCGCTCATGCTGGGCCGCGAGCCGGAAGTGCCGGAGCAAATTGCCCCGGCGATAAGCGCCCTCCGGTCTTTTTTGGAGGCCAAGGATATAGAAGTGGAGCCGGAAAACGTAGAACGCCGGATAGTTCATCCCGGCGAGCGCTACGCGGGCACGATAGATGTTGTGGCGCGCATCAACGGCCGGCTGGGAGTTCTGGACATCAAAACCTCCCAATCCATTTACCGCGATTACAATTTGCAGACCGCCGCGTACGTGGAAGCGCTTTTGCCGGAATTCGAGGATTTATCCACCCGCTGGATTTTGCGCATAGACCAATCCAGCCGCTGCAACATCTGCGGCGCCAACCGCCGGATCAAGGGCGGCCGGGAAAAAATACGCCCGCCGCGCGGCGGGATGGCCTGCGCGGAGCACGAATGGTCGGAAGTGGAAGGCATAGTGGAGGTGCAGGAATTTCCGGAATGGAAATCGGATTTTGAGGCGTTTTTGGGCGCCAAAAAACTCTGGGAGTGGGAGCACGAACGGTGGCTGAAGAGAATCGGCTATTTATAACTACCTTTCAGCTCCAGGCCCTTCTTGGCCCGCGCCTCATCGTTTTCATTTAGCCAGTATTTGCGGAGGCGCACCGCCTTCGGCGTAATTTCCGCAAGTTCGTCTTCGCCGATATATTCAATCGCTTCCTCGAGCGACAGAGTGCGCGGCACTTTTAAAAATTCCATGCCGCCTTCGCCCTTGGAGCGCATATTGGAAAGCTGTTTTTCTTTGCACACGTTCACCCGAAGATCCATTTCCTTGGCGTTTTGGCCGACGATTTCGCCCATATAAACCTCTACTCCGGGCCCCATGAATAGTTCGCCGCGCTCCTGCGCGCCCATAAGGCCGTAGGCGCGGGTAATGCCGGACTCCGACGCCACGAGCGAGCCGTGGGGATTATTTTCAAATTCTCCCTTGTACTCCTCGTATTCCTCAAAAAGAGAATTCATGATGCCCAGTCCTTTGGTGTTGGTGAGGAACTGGTTCCGGAAACCAATGAGTCCGCGGGTCGGCACCAGGAATTCCAAAAACGCCGTGCCGCTGTCCACGCGCAGGTCCACCATAAGTCCTTTGCGCCGGCCCATATCCTCGATGACCGTGCCGGTGAACTGCTCCGGCACTTCGATATTCACCCGCTCCACCGGTTCGTATTTAGCGCCGTTTTTTTCGTGGAAGATTACCTGCGGTTTGGAAACCTGAAATTCGTATCCTTCCCGCCGCATTTTTTCGACGAGTATGGCGAGGTGGAGTTCGCCGCGGCCGGAGACTACCCAGGTATCGAAAGAATCCGTTTTTTCCACTTTCAGCGCCACGTCCGTTTCTATTTCATGAGCCAGCCGTTCCGCCAAGTGCCGCGAAGTCACATATTCCCCTTCCTTGCCGGCGAACGGCGAATTATTAACCATAAAATTCATTTTGACCGTGGGTTCTTCTATCTCAATCGGCGGCAAAGGCGCGGGATTGGCCGGGTCGGTAATGGTCTCGCCGATGGTTATATCCGGAATGCCGGCAATCGCCACTATATCCCCCGCCTCCGCCGCTTCCGTTTCCACGCGGGCGAGGCCGTCAAAAGTCATAACTGCCGTAAGCGCGGCTTTTTTGATATTGCCCTGCCGGTTTACATGCGCTACCGGCACATTTTTCCGGAGCGTGCCGGAGTAGAGGCGGCCAACAGCGATTTTGCCTTTGTAATTGTCATAAACCAAACTCACCGTAAGCATCTGGAGCGGCTGGCCCGCATGAATTTCCGGCGCCGGAATGGTATTGAGGATGGTTTCAAAAAGCGGTTGAATATCAGTCATTTTTTCCAGATCCGCATCCCGTCCGGCTTTGCCCTGGATGGCCGAGGTGTAAATTACCGGGAAGTCCATCTGACTATCGGAGGCGCCAAGCTCCACGAACAAATCGAAAGTCCGGTTCACCGCCCAATCCGGACGGGCGCCGGGCTTGTCTATTTTATTGATGACCACAATTACTTTGTGTCCGGCCTGAATCGCTTTTTTAAGCACGAACTTGGTCTGCGGCATGGGGCCTTCTTTGGCGTCCACCAAGAGCAAGGCGCCGTCCACCATGCGCATAATGCGCTCCACTTCCCCGCCGAAATCCGCGTGACCGGGCGTGTCCACGATGTTGATTTTGGTGCCGCGGAAATTTACCGCGGCATTTTTGGAGAAAATAGTTATACCCCGCTCCCGCTCCAGCTCGTTGGAGTCCATTATAAGAGCGCCTTCTTCTATGGTCTTATTCAGCTTTCCGCCGGAGGCGGATCCGCCTTTGGCGGAAAAATCCCGGGACTGTTTAAGCAGGGCGTCCACCAGAGTGGTTTTGCCGTGGTCTACGTGAGCTATTATGGCTATGTTTCTTATGTCCATAAATTTTATTGCGAACGGAGACGGGAAAGGGGCCGGGAAAACGGGAGTTTTTCCGTGGCGGATTCACGGAAACCGAGGGGTTTCCGGGAGCGGGTTGCCGCACAGCGGCTCGCGACGTCTACCTGAGCTATTATGGCTATGTTTCTTATGTCCATTTTAATAAAGAAAAAACGCCCGAAAGGCGCACTAATCTTACATTAAAGTCTTAAAATTGGAAAGAGCTCTGAAGGTTTTACCTTAGAGCTCTTATTAATGTCAGGAAGGACGGTTCCCTATTTGACGTTACCCGGACGGTTTTTTCGTCCTATCAAATCTGAGTCTCTGCGCCTCTGGAAGACAGCGCGCAGACCATCAGCGCTCTTTTGTTCTACCATGCACACCAAGAGGTGCGACACGGCGGAACTCGCTCTGACCCGCGCACCGCTCCCAAGCGGCTGCGCTCCTCAAATTGACTGTAACGTGTGGGATGCTCGGTTTCCCGTCCTCTTTGCCGAAGTGTGCCTTACGTTTCCGCTATACACACTTCTTAGAGTGGTCCTGTACTCAGGACAATGCCGAAGCTTGCGTGCTCCTGCACACTGCCGGAAATTTGAATTCCGGTTATACGACACCTTGCGGCGCCGCACTCATAGGAACGGTATAACCCGCTCCCACCGTTTAGTTCTTTCCGCCCTGACAGCGTAAGAACTTCGATTTTCAAGGAGCTCGTCGCTCCTTCCCCGCTCCCAGACTCCCCTTTCGGTTTGTCTAATGAGCGAAGCGTGAAAAGAAGTTTACTCCCCTCCCAAAGCTTGTCAAGCCCCCTCATCTGAATTTTAGGAAAGCATTTGGTATAAAATAAACGGACCACTTTGTAAATATAACTTAAGGAGAAGACATGCAACCGCGCGCGCAGCTTTTATAAACCCAGGAAATTCCGTCCGCGCAGGTTCTTGTGGTAGCTCACGGCAAAACGGTGCGCTTCGTCCCGCACGCGGATAAGCGTTGTCAAATCCAAATCTTTCAATCTCTTAGGGATAAGGCCCACCACATCATTGCGCTTTCTTTCCGGCCCCTTAGCCATACCGATTACGGGAATTTCCAAGCCGGCTTTTTTAAGTACGTTCCGCGCCGCATTAACTTGGCCTATACCTCTGTCCACGAGGACAATATCAGGCAAGGGCCACTTCTCCTTATTCTCAAATTCTTGAGAATTCGAGAATAAAGAACGGCGGAAGCGGCGTTCCAAAATTTCCCGCAGCATGCCCACGTCCCCGCCTACCGGACGGGCAGGATTCGCGCCTTCCACGGTGCGGATTTTAAACTTGCGGTATTCGTTTTTATCCGGTTTGCCGCCGGTGAAAACCACCATGGAACCGACCGCGTCCATGCCGGAGATATTGGAAATGTCGTAGCCCTCTATTCTTACCGGTTTTTCCGGGGTTGGTTCGGCGATTTTATCCTCGGCGATAAAGGCGACATCCTGGATGTGGCGTAGGGCGAAAATCTGCCGGCGAAACTCTCCCGCTTTCTCAAAATCGGCCTTTTTGGCGGCGGCTTTCATTTCTTTTTCCAGGTTCTTGATTATCCGCTCTTTTTTGCCTTCAAAGAACAAAATGATATTCCGGATGTTTTTGCGGTAATCCGTTTTGGATATGGCGCCGATGCATGTGCCGGGACAAAGCCCGATTTCATAATCAAAACAGGGCCGCGCCATTTGGCCGGTTTTATCCGCCGGATGCACGCTGTAAGGAAATATCCGCCGGATTATTTTAATCGCCTCCCGTAGAGCGCTCGCCGAAGTGAAAGGGCCGAAACGCTTTGCCGCCTTATATTGCTCTTTGCCCAAATCCTGCCCGCGGGCCAAAAGCACGCGCGGGAACGGCTCCTTGGTAATCTGCGCGTAAAGGAAACTCTTGTTGTCCTTGTCTTTGATATTGAACGGCGGTTCTGCTTTCTTTATTAATTCCGCTTCCCGGATGAGCGCCTCGATAGCCGTGTCGGTTTTCTCGTAATCGACTTCAGCTATTTGCGAAACCAGCCGCTCGATACGCGCATCGTGCGGCCGCAGAAAATAGCTGGAGACGCGGCGCTTTAAATTCGCCGCCTTGCCGACATAAAGCAGATTACCTTTTTTGTCCCGCATTAAATACACTCCGGGCGTATCGGGGAGGGTTTTATATAAGTTCGAGATGGATTTGGCCACGTTTATTGTGTCATTCCGAGCTTGCGAGAAATCTTCGCGCCTTACAGAAGATCCTTCGCTTCGTTCAGGAGGACAAATATAGTCTGACAGGAAATAGCATAGTCCGCTTTAAGCGGGAAAATCAAACTTAAAATCCCCCGTCCGGGGGATTTTAAGTTGTGATCTTTTTTAGGCTTGCGGCACAGTTCCGGCCGGAGGCGTCACCGGCTGAACCGGCTGTGCGGGCGGTTGAACCGGAGACTGAACCGGCTGTGCGGCAGGAGCCGCTGGCTGGGGTTCCGCAGGCGGAGTTACCGGCTGCTGCGGAGCGAATTGCTGATTTTGGACGTCCATTTTAATTTTGAATTGATTTCCGTTGCCTTAAAAAAGGCGGAGATTCGACTTTGGTTTATTTTATCCTCTGCTTCTCCGGGGCGCAATGGTTTCGGCGCCGATGTTTTGACCGGAGAGCAGAACTGCTATCCCAAAACCTTGCGCAGGTAGCTGCCGGTAAAACTTCCGGCCTTGCGGGATACCGCTTCCGGCGTGCCTTCGGCCACGATTTCGCCACCCCGCTCCCCGCCCTCGGGCCCCAGATCTATCACCCAGTCCGCGGCCTTGATGACGTCCAGATTGTGCTCAATCACGACTACGGTATTGCCGCGGTCCACCAACCTCTGCAGGACTTTCAATAAATTATCCACGTCGGCGAAATGCAGTCCGGTGGTCGGTTCGTCCAGCAAGTACAAAGTTCTCCGCGTATCCCGCTTGCCCAGTTCCGCCGAAAGCTTCACCCGTTGGGCTTCGCCTCCGGAAAGAGTCGTGGCGGACTGGCCGAGCTCCAGATAGCCCAGACCAACCTCTTCCAGAATCTGCAGGCGGTCGTGGAGCCAGGGAATATCTTCAAAGAATTCCGCGGCTTCTTCAATCGTCATTTTCAAGATCCCGTAAATGTTCTTGCCCTTGTATTCCACTTCCAGCGTTTCCCGGTCAAAACGCTTGCCTTTGCAAACGTCGCAGGGCACGTAAACCGTCGGCAGAAAATGCATTTCAATCGCTATGACGCCATGGCCTTCGCAGTTTTCGCAGCGCCCGCCCGGCACGTTGAAGCTGAACCGGCCGGGCTTGTAGCCGCGCACCCGGGCGTCATCGGTGGCGGCGAAAAGGTCGCGGATGAAAGTCCAGGCGCCCACGTAGGTCGCCGGATTGGAGCGCGGGGTGCGGCCAATGGGCGACTGGTCCATATTCACGATGCGGTTTATGTATTCCAGCCCCAGGATGCCGGCGTGTTTGCCCGGTTTGTAATTCGCGCCGTTGAAGCGGTTGGCGACGGTTTTATACAGTACGTCATAAACCAGGGAGGATTTGCCGGAGCCGGATACGCCGGTTACGGCTGTCATCCGCCGCAGGGGAATGGCGGCGTCTATATTTTTCAGATTGTTGGCGGAGGCGCTTTTTATCTTCAGGAATTCATTGTCGCGGGTCACTTTCCGCCGTTCCTCCGGCACCGGAATGCTTTTTTCTCCGCGCAGGAACTCCAGTGTGAGCGATTTTTGTTTCGGATCTTTTAAAATATACGGCAGTGCGCCGGCGGCCACGATTTTGCCTCCGTGAATGCCCGCGCCGGGCCCCACATCCACGAGGTAATCCGATTCGCGGATGGTTTCCTCGTCGTGTTCCACGACGATTATGGTGTTGCCGAGGTCCCGGAGGTCGTGCAGGGTTTTGATTAACTTGGCGTTGTCCCGCTGGTGCAAGCCGATGGTCGGCTCGTCCAGGATGTATAAAGTTCCGACCAGGCGCGAACCAATCTGGGAGGCCAGGCGGATCCGCTGGGCTTCGCCGCCGGACAAAGTGCCGGCCTTGCGGTCCAAAGTCAGATATTCCAGACCGACGTTCACCAGGAATTTGAGGCGCGCGAGAATCTCCCGGAGCGGTATCTCCGCCACGATGTAGGCGCTCATGCGCGCTTCCTCCGCGGATTCGGATTCTTTCCTGCCGGTCTTCCCGCCGCTCAGTTTTTGCTCAAATTTCTCAAAAAATTCGCGGGCGTGTTCTACGGACAAGGCGGCAACCTGCGCGATGTTTTTATTCTCCAGAAGTACGGCGAGCGCTTCCGGCCGCAGGCGCTTGCCGAGACAAACCGGGCAGATTTTTTCCGACCAGACATCTTCCGTGCCCAGGCCGTGGCAGGCTTCGCAGGCGCCAAAAGGACTGTTGAAGGAAAAAAGCCGCGGTTCTATTTCCGGAAAAGAAAATCCGTCTACCGGACAGGTAAATTTGGCGGACAAAGATACTTCTTCGCTGGTTACAACAGTAACCACATCTTCGCCGTATTTGAGAGCCGATTCCACCGCTTCCGCCAGGCGCAGGCGGCTGTCTTTAACGCGGAAATCCACTTCTGCGGGAATCCGGTCCACGACCAGTTCAATCGTGTGCTGTTTGTAGCGGGAGAGGGTTATTTTGTCGCGCAGGGAATGCAGCTTGCCGTCTATCCGCACCTCCCGGAAGCCGGAATTTAAAAAATCGTAAAGCATCTGGTAATACTCCCCTTTCCGGCCGCGCACCACCGGCGCCAAGATTAAAATATTTTTGCCACTTTGGTCCTTGCGGGTGAAATCAATTATCGTATCCACGATTTCCTCGGCCGTCTGCCGGGTTATTTCCCGGCCGCAATTCGGACAATGCGGCTTGCCGGCGCGCGCGAAAAGCACGCGGAGGTAGTCGTAGATTTCGGTAATGGTGGCCACCGTGGAGCGCGGATTTCCGGAATGACTTTTCTGGTCGATGGAAATGGCCGGGGACAAACCCTCTATTTCATCCACGTCCGGCTTATCAAATTTGCCCAAAAATTGCCGCGCATAGGCGGATAAAGATTCAATATAACGGCGCTGGCCTTCCGCAAAAATCGTGTCGAAAGCCAGAGAGGATTTGCCGGAGCCGGAAAGTCCGGTAAAAACCACCATTTTATCGCGCGGAATCTCCAGATTTATATTCTTCAGGTTGTGCTCCCGCGCGCCTTTTATTTTAATTTTATCAGGCATAAAAATGGGCCAGATAGCCGAAAAGGGCCTCGGTTTGAGGTCATATGGGGTATAAGCCCGGTTAGATTATACGCCGGATTTCCGAAAAACAAAAGAAGACACCTTGCGGGTGTCCCCTTCTGATGAATCGGATCGTGTCAGGCGTTATTTTCCGCGTCCTGGCGGAAAAGAGCCCGGCACTCCGGACAACTGCGGATATGAAACTCGTAGAGCTTCACCTCCGCCGCCCGGATATGCGGTAAACGGCTTCGGTCGGCCGTCTGCAGACGAGTGTGAATTTTCGCGTGGTCTTCGGGCGCCAGGTCAGTTCGCCGACTGTCCATCGGATGCCTCCTGCAGATGATTTTTCAGCGCGGATATCCAGTAGCCGCATACTCTCCGCGTGTATATCCAGCCGGAATAGACGGCTAGAGATACGGCAAGGCCAAGCGAGATGAGGCCAAGCCAATCGAAGAAGCCGAGAATGCCCGCGCTTTGCTCCATGACCCCGTCACCCAAGGTCAGCACGGCTAAGGCTCCCATGGCCAGCTTCTCGCCGAGCGAGAGCGTGTCGTAGGCCACGCCGAGCACTGCGCCGAAACCGACCGTGGCGATGGTCAGATAGTCGATGTCGCGCAGCACCAGCCCGGCCACTCCGGCACAGGACACTCCGAAAAAGAAAACGAATGCGAGCATGATGCCGCCTTTGCCTTCCTGGGTCAGGTCCATGTTCCCTCCAGAAATAAAAAGTGTTTACCGGGAAAGTTGTCGATGAAAATCTGTATATACTATAAAATACATAGGCCGTAAAGTCAATGTAAGTTGCGGGCGGAGACCAAAAGAGAGTTTCCGCCGGCGGAAATTTTTACCGTGCCGTTTTGGTCGGTGCGGAATATCCTTGCTCCGCCGGAAATAAGCCTGCTTAACGTATCCGCCGCCGGGTGGCCATAGGTGTTTTTCGCGCCCACTTCAATCACCGCGATTTTCGGCCGGACTGCCGCCAAAAACTGTCCGCTGGAAGAATACTTGGAGCCGTGGTGGGCCACTTTGAGAATATCCGCGCGGATATTCTGACCGGCAAGATAATCTTCCGCGGCCGTATCTACGTCCGCGGCAAGAAGCGCTTTCCAGCCGGGCGCGCGGATCATTTCCACCAGGCCCGTGTCATTGAGTTCGCTTGAATTCCGGAACTCTGCCGGAGGCCAGACCAGGTCCACTTCCGCCTCCGTTGTTTTTACCCGGTCCCCGGCCCCGAGCGTAAGCAGAGGGATGTTTTTTGATTTTATTTTGGAAAGCAGGCCGGTCCACTCGGTCACGCCCGGCGAATCCGTGCGGCCGTTCACGATAAACGCGCCGATTTCGTATTTATCCAGCAGAAAATTGTAGCCGTTGAAATGGTCCAGCTGGGGGTGGGAGATGAGGGCCAAATCTATGCGCTTCAATCCGGGCAGGGCGGCGGCCAGCGCATCCAAAATCTTGCGGTCCGGACCGGCGTCGGTCAGCATCGTCAATTCCGGCGAGACCAGGACTTCGCTGTCACCCTGCCCCACATCCAGAAAATAAAGCGCGGTATCGCCCGGACCGGCCAAAACTTTCTGCCACAGCAATAAATCCGCGCCGCAGAGGGCGAAGAGGACCAGTCCGGCGGCGATTTTATTTTTTTCGCGCATAGGCAAAAGAGAAAATTCCCAAAGCGCAGGCGTAGGCGGCGACGGCCCAGGCCGGAATAAGCGCGAGATTCACCGGCGCGGACAAGCCGGCAAAAAAGTGCATTAAACCCAAAACCAGCTTAAGGAGCGGTTCGGAAATCACGCCGAGGATGCCGGCGGCAGACGGGCAAATGTACAAAACTCCGAGCAAGGCAAACCCCAGACCCATCAGCACCGGTATGAGCGGCAATATAAGGATGTTGGCTGGAAACGCCAGCCAGGAAAAATTGCCGAAAACTGCGGCGATTACGGGCAAGGCCGCAAGCTGGGCGCCCAACGTCATGGCGGCAAATTCAAAAAACCGCGGCCATTTGCCGCGGAAATTGGCCGCGGCTTGGATGGCCGGCGCAACATAAGCTATGCCCAGCAAACTGGCGAAGGAAAGCAGGAAGCCCGCCTCAAAAAGCGCGCCCGGATTCCAGAGAGTCATCCCGAACGCTGCCCAAAGCATGGCCAGACCGAAACTGCCCGGCCGTCCAAGCACTTTGGCGAGGAGCAAGGCCAGGCCCATGACGGCGGCGCGGACAATGGAGGATTCCGCTCCGGCTAAAATGGAAAAAAGCAAAACAGCCGCGGCAACCAAGAAAAACGCCTGACGCCGCGAGAGCAGGCCGAGAAAAAGGCTGTGTACGGCCAAAACCAAAATACTGATATTGTAGCCCGACAGCGCCACTAGGTGCGTAGTACCAGAAAGTTTCATATCCGTCTGGAGGCCCTCCGAAAAATCATTCCGATAACCCAAAAGGACGCCTTCCATAAACGAAGCTTCTTTGGCCGGCAAAGCGCGCCGGATTAAATCCAAACTGGCGGTTTTGACGCGGAGGAGCGAGCCGACCGCCGGATTTCCCCGGCCGGCGGCGGTTATTTCCAAACCGCGGAACATGATGCGCGGCAAGTCTTTCTCCGCGGCGGCGGGGAAGATACTGCCCTGGCCGCGCAATTTGTCTCCGAAATTCACCTCTTTGGCGGCAGGAAACCAGGCGAGCATCCGCCCGCGGTGCGGCGGATTTAATATTATCTCCGCCTGCGAGCCGGTTTTAGTAAATTGCGGTTCAGTTACAACGACTGCCGAAAATTCCCCCGCCGGCAGATTCCAGCCGGAATATTTCAGACGGAAGTACGCACCGTAATACGCAATCCCGGCAAGAAGAGCAGGCAAAATAACAGGCGCAATCCAAATCCGCCGGTGCGTGAGCCACGCCGCAACGCCGAGCGCGGCGGCAGCCAGCCAGAAATAAAAAGGCGGCAGGCGCCCGCCCGCAAGCGCCAGTCCGGATAAAAACGCAGCTATCGCCCACCCCGCGACTTCTGCCGCCGCCATGCCTCAATTTTTGCATGGTCGCCGGATAAGAGCACCTTGGGGACAATCCACCTGTCCCGGGCCCGGCCGATGGATTTTTTGCCCTTTTTAGGGGTAAATTCCTCCGGGCGCGTATATACCGGGTAAGAGCCCTTAACCTCCTCCAGGGACTCAAATTTGCCCAAAAAACCGGGTATAAACCGGGCTACGGCCTCTATCAGCACCATCGCCGGGAGTTCTCCGCCGGAGAGAATGTAATTCCCCATGGAAATCTCCTCGTCGGCAATACGGCCCGCCACCCGCTCATCCACGCCCTCATAGCGGCCGCAGATTAAAACCAGATGTTTCTCCCGGGACAATCGCCGGGCGGTTTTGGAATCAAATATTTTGCCGCGGGTGGAAAAAAGAATCACGCGCGGTTTTGCGCCCTGGCTTAATTTTCGGACCCACTTATAAACCGGCTCCACTTTTAAAACCATCCCCGGTCCTCCGCCGAACGGCCGGTCGTCCACCTTTTGGTGTTTATCCGTTGCGGCGTCGCGCAAGTTATGCACGCGCAAATCCAGGATTCCGCTTTGACGGGCGCGCTTGATGAGCGATTCCCGGAAATACGAATCAAACGCATCCGGAAAGATGGTTAAAATGTCCGCCCGCAGCAGAGGGTTAATCCTCTTTTTCGTCGTCTTCGTCCGGGCTGGCATTGTTTTTATCCGCGTGCAGGGATTCGGAGATGGCTTTGCGCAGTTCGTTCACGTCCACTTCCGGATGGGAATATTCCCGGTGCGGCGCGCCGGAGGGCTTGCCGGAATTAAGTTCGGACAAAGACATCTTGGGTCGCGGCTCCGCCAGAGTTTGCGCCGCCGGCTCTTCGGTAAAGATTGCAGGCCGCGGGCCGGGCGCCGCGGAACGCTCTATCTGGGGTCTTTGCTGCGGCCGGGCGGGCGGCTGGGACCTGGTATTTGGCCGGGGGCTGTTTTCGTGCGAACGGATTTCGGCGTAGCGGGGCGGCTGGTTCCGTTCGGAATCCGCGCCGGATTCTTTTTTAGAAGACCCGGCGGGGCTGAATTCAATGCCCAGGGCGGCCAGAGCGTTCGTATCCGTAGACGCCTGCCGCTCCGGCGCCCGGCGGCGCACCGGCTTGATCGTGCCGGCTTTGATGCCCGCCAGGCATTCTTTGCAATAAACCGGCCGGCCGGGCTCCGGCGGGAAAGGCACTTTGGTTTCCTTGTTGCAGTTGGAGCAGAGCACGCGGTACATATTGCCCTCCTGCACCACGCCCTTGGCCATTACCTCTTCCGTCGGTTCGCCGGCGGAGGGATTGCTCATGCCGGTCCATTTCCGGATTTCTTCTTCCACGATATAGCGCGGGCGGGCGTATTTCTTGCGGGAATGCTGGATAACCTCTTCTTCCGGAGAGGTAGTTTCCTTGACATGGAAGGGCGGGAGGGTAGTCGCGGAAAAAGGCCGGGAAGTCATGCCGTTAACCATGAGGCGCAGATAAATATGGTAGTTCGGCAGGTTCACGATGTCCTGAATAATGAACTCCGGCTCAAATTCCGGCTCCAGGAATTCCGCGTCCGCGGCACCCACGCGAAAAGCAATCATGGTGCCGACGTTGCCGAAAATGGCGTCGCGGACCTTGGTGGACTGGTCGGTCACGAGCTGGCCCACGTACTGGTGGGCCACGGTGAGGTTCAGGCGGTATTTGCGCGCTTCAGAAAGAACTCCGGCGAAGGAATCGGTCACGAAATTCTGGAACTCGTCCACGTAAAGATAAAAGTCCACCCGCTCCTCTTCCGGGATGCGCACGCGCTCCATGGCCGCCAATTGCATCTTGGTGATGAGCATGGCGCCCAAAAGCGCGGAATTGTCCTCGCCGATGCGGCCCTTGGAAACGTTCACCAGGAAAATTTTCCCGGAGTTCATGATGTCAAAAATATCAAAAGTGCTCTTGGCCTGGCCGACGATGTTGCGGATTAAAGCGGTGGACAAAAACTGGCCCACTTTGTTCTGGATTGGCGCGATGGCTTCATTCCGGAACTTGTCCTGCCAGCCCTCGTATTCGTGTATCCAGAAGGCCTTGACCACCGGGTCCTGGACGTTGCCGATAATCTGCTGGCGGTAGTCCTTGTCCACCAGAATGCGGTTGATGCCCAAAAGCGTGGTATTCGGCGTGTCCAGGAGCGCCAAAATCGCGTTATTCATGATGTATTCCATGCGCGCCGACCAGACGTTGGACCAGATTTTGGTGAAAATGCCCATGAGTCCGGAAGCCACCAGATGCTTGTAGCGCGGGTCCGGCAGTTCGAGCACGTTAAAGCCCAGGTGATACTCGTCGTCGGCCGGATTGAAATAAATGACGTCTTCCAGGCGGTTTTCCGGAATATTTTTCAAAACACCTTCCACCAGTTCGCCGTGCGGGTCCACTACCGCGAGACCCTCGCCGTTCATAATGTCCTGAATGATTAAATTGTTGAGCAGAGCGGACTTGCCGGTGCCGGTTTTGCCGATGACGTAAATATGCTGGCGCCGGTCGTTGCGGCGAATGCCGAAAAGCTGGTCCCGCCCGCGGAAATCGGTCTTGCCGAAATACACAACGTCTTTTTCCGGGTCTATGCCCATGTGGGCTAATTATAGCTTAGCCGATAGTGGCTAGCCACTAGCCAATAGTATGCAAAACAAACTTCGGATCGTCCCGTTATTGGCTATACCCTAGTGGCTATTGGCTATTCATGCCACTTCCGCGTTGTAGCACGCCTCGCAGTAAAGAATTTCTTTGCGTTTTTGATCGTAGGCCGTCTGGAATTTATTGGGGCAATGTTCCGCGCCGTGAAAATGTTTTTCGCGGTTCTTATATTCTCCGTCCTCTGAATTTCCTCCGCCGCACCGGCAGGCGGCTTCCCGGAATTTCGGCGGATTCACGTGATTAAAGCGCTCTTCAAAACGGCAGTCCCGGCACAGGCGAGGCAGAGGCAAACCGACCAACCTGTAAAATTTCAGTTCCTTTTCAATAATTCTATAAGCCCTGCCGCACTTTCCGCATTTTAGAATTTGCTTCAAGATATCGTCCTGCACGTCATCCGTGGAGTCCGGCAGGTCCGCGGCGGATAAAGTGGTCTCGAATTCGCGCGCTTCCGGTGCGCGCCAGACGTAGCCCTGTTTTTCCGCCTCCGGCTTAGCTAAAGGAAAAAAGTCTCTGGTAATCGGTTCGTTGTAAGCGTATGGAGAAAACTCCGGCGGCCAGAATTCCCCGTATTGATACAGCCTGCCCCGGGCATCCGTATACGGCGCTTTGTTCATGTGCCGGATTATTTTTTCCCGCAGCTCGAAGTAAGCTTCTTTGGAATACTGTTTGTTGAATATGCAATATTGCTTTTTCTTCAGGCCAACACAGGCGAAAAGGTCTTCCGAGGAGCGGCAGAAGGCGGAATATTCCACATCCCGGCACCCGGGCCAGCATTCCCAGGCAAAGCGGATGCGGCTGCATTCCTCGCCGCAGGTCACGCATTCGTACATTTCCGAGGAGCTCTGGCCCCAATTGGTGTAATCGTACGAGTCGCTCGCAGGCGGATAAATGAACTGGCTATAGGCCAAATCTTCTCCGCCGTGGGTGGAGTAGCAAAGTTCCAGATTTTTTGAATTTTCTATCTGCTCGCCGGTGGAGTTTACGCATTTCCAGCTTAAAGCGTATTTAACCGGATGCTTCCGCCAGAATTCCTGCGCTTTCTCCTTTAACTCGGCCACGGTTCGGTAAGATTTCAAATCGTATTGCGCTATGGCTTTCTGATAGTCGTTTTTGGAATAAGGTTGGTTGAAAATATAATATGATTTCTTGCGCAATCCCGCGCAGCCGAAACAATTGTTGCAGCCAACCATGTCCCGGGAAAACCATATATCCGTGCAATCGGTGCAATCAACGGAAAACATGGTGCGATAGCATCCCTCCAAAAGCACCGACCCGTAAGAAAGCTGGGTATTGTAGGCCTGATACAAATCCAAGCTATCCTTAACCGTCCAGCCCGATACGACATAGGCCGAACCTTCCACTTCCACCCCGGTAAAACACAGATAAGAATCCTTGAAATCGCTGGCCTGGTTGCAATATTCGGAATTAGTCATGCGCAAAGTGCTTTTTGCCGGCCAGGGTACGGAATATAAAAATTCCCGGAATTGCTCAAAAAACGGACAGCTGAAATCGTAGTCCCGGCCATATTCCAGCGGGTCCCAGCCGTCAGAATCCCAGAATTCTAAGTCCCAAACCGCCGCCGCGGCGGCCGGAGGGAAGGTGGCAAAAACCTCCTCGCCGGTCCGGTTGTTCTTGCGGCGGAAAAACTGCCGGTCGTTGCGCCATATGAACCTTCTTATCATCCGGCACTCCTGGCACCAGGTGGGCGGCGGCACCTTTATTTTTTCATAGAACGTAAAATCGTCCGGTTCTATGGTGAACCCTAACTTACAATTCTGACAAATTCTTTGTTCAGAGTTCATAGAAGTTTTTGTCCCCCCTTGGGGGATCTCCCGCAGGGAGACAATTCCGGCAGATTTTATTTTCGGAATTTATGCAAACTCGAGATTGTTAGCAGGTTGTATTTACGGTGTTATACAACCTCGGCATTGTAACAATTTTCGCAATAGACGATTTCCGGCCGGTCCGGAGCGTAAGAGGTCTGGAATTTGCTTGGGCAGATCTCTGCTCCATGGAAATGCTCCCTGGTGTTTTGATACGTGCCGGAACTTGTTCCGCATTGGCAGTTGCGGGCGTAAAATTTAGCGTGGTTCCGCTGGGAAATGCGTTCGTTGTGGCGGCAGTCCGCGCAGGTATGCGGCAGCGGCAAACCGATTTTGCGCAAGAAGTTTAGTTCATCCGGAATAATCCGGTATCCCTTGCCGCAATTGGCGCATTTTATTACTTCTTTGCGGATGGAATCAGGCGCATCTTGGATGCTATCGGGCAAGACATCTGCGGCCATAGTGGTCTGAAATTCTTTTTCCGGAGGATCCACCCAGACGAATCCTTGCTTTACGGCTTCCTCTTTGGATAAAGGAAAGTGTTCCGGAGCGATGGAGTGATTGTAGGCAATCGGGGCGAAGGCGGGCGGGAAAAACTCGCCGTATTTGTAAATTCTTCCCTGCTTATCCGTGTAAGGCATATCATCCATATGCTTTTTGATTTTCGGCACCAATGCTTCATATTCCTCTTTGGAATAGCGTTTGTTCAGAATGCAGTATTGACTGTCGCGCATGCCGACGCAGCCAAAGCCGTCTTTAACTCTTTGGCAGAACATGCAGTATTCCAGATTTTCCACGGCGCTCCAGGTCTCAAAACAGAATTTTAAATTGCGGCCGCCCCAGCCGCTGACCGAACATTCGTATAGCAACTCGGCCTTGTCGCCGAAGAGCGAAGAATCGTATATGTCTTTGCCGGGCGGCACCTGTAAATACTGGGAGAACTTTATATCCTCTCCTTCCCGGATAATATAGCTCTCGGTTACGTTTTTGGAATTACTGATGTATTCGCCGGAAACACGCGTATTCTGCACGCCCTGCATGAATTTGTAAGGATTTTTTTGCCATAAACCTCGCACTTTGCCGCGCTGTTCCTGAAGACTAGACCAGGAGAAGAGCCGCATGGCGGCAATTTTTTCGATATATTCTTCCTTGGTGTATTGCTCGTTGAAGATGCAGTATTTTTTCATGCGCAGGTTGGCTGAGCCGAAACAATTGGAACAGCCGGTCATGTCCCGGCAAAACCACAAATCAGTGCAATCCTCGCTGTAATTAGAGTTGAAAAGCAAATAGCAATTTTTAAGACCGTCGGCGTTGCCCGAATATTCGCTGTTAACCATATTAAGCCGCGCGGCGGCGGCTTTGGGCACGACCTTTATAAGTTCCTGAATCTGCTCCAAAAACGGACGGTTCCAGTCTATTTCCCGGCCGTAAATCTCCGGATCCCAGGCATCCGACCGCCACTCGTCATCATCATAAATCGTGAAACCGAATTCCGGGGCATAAAGCGTTAGAACTTTCTTTCCGGAAAGACCGCTCGTAGCCCAGAATATTTTGCGCTCGTTCCGGAACGCCATTCGCCTCTGCATGCGGCAGTTTTTGCACCAAGTAGGCGGCGACACATCCATTTTTTTATAAATATTAAAATCCTCCGGTTCGATGGCGAACTCCAACTTACAATTCTGACAAATTCTTTGTTCAGAGTTCATAGAAGTTTTTGTCCCCC
>VFSW01001005.1_pt1 | contig 42028 bp, 36 predicted proteins | sample 5358111 | NCBI WGS metagenome assembly VFSW01 (sample SAMN11554181, study PRJNA540505) | mine drainage metagenome | isolation source: sediment from site ElyBrook_90M | place: USA: Ely Copper Mine, Vershire, VT | collected 2017
GCGGCATGACCTTTCGTGCTTTCCGGATCACCTATCCAGGACGCCGCCTGATACTAACCACCTACACCTATCCGGATGGCAAGCTTGAGCAGTATCTGATTGCGCCGGCAGATTAAGAATGAAGACCACAACGAGTCCGCCGTGCGGGTCGCGCGATGAGTCCGGATCGACAGCCCCTTTTATGTTTATTGGGCGGCGCGATGGACGACTTCGCTGTATACGCGCGCCACAACCTCCGGATCATAGATGCTGCAAAACCACTTCCATGCATTCCGCGCAAGGTCCTACGAAGCGCCACATCTTCACTGAGCCGTTCGACAATCATCGATAACGCCTGGCTATCTCCGCGCGCAATACAACCTGCTGTTCCATTGTCGACAATCTCACGCTGCACTCCCCGATTCGGCACCACGGGAACCGGCCCATGCGCCATCGCCTCGAATTGAACGATGCCAAAGCTTTCAACGAGTGATGGCATGAGAAAAGCATGGCCCTGGCGCATCAAAGTCTGTGTATGGGCGAACGGCAACGCACCGTGCACCGTGAGATTGGGAATCTAGGGTGCCGGAACAGGCCCATCGCTCTGACTTGAAACGACCGTAAGATGGATCCGTTGACGAATCGCAGGAGATAGGGTAGCGAAAGCGTCGTAGACGCGTGCAAGGCCCTTGCGCCGCGCTTCCTGCCCTACAAAGAGAAAGCGCAGCGGACCGGCCTCATTCAGCTTCACTTCCATCTCCGGCTCTCCCAGATGGCTTACATTCAGCAGAAAGAACAGGATGGCGACAAAGCGACTCGCGATCCGCGGGAACCATGAACTCAGGCGAAGGCGCTCGGCCTCACTTGAAACCTGCGTAAAGCGAGCCTGCAAGAAGCCCTTCTCTTTCTCTGCGATTTGAGCAGCGAGTTGCTCTTCGGTCACGTCGCTTACCCGCTGCATTTCAGGGTCGAGAATAGAGTTTTTCCAGACGATCGGCACCGAATCTGCGTGATGGGGAAAATCATCATGGCAAATGACAATCTGGCAGCCAGTTCGAGAAAAATCCTGACGATCAAGCACTGGACCATGTGCGGGCTTTGATTGCAGGCGGAGCCGGCGCGCTACAGTTCCTCGCAGATAGAGGAGATTGACTTGCAAACCAAGGCGCAGAGATTGCGCAGGATAAAACCTGCATGACGGCTCAGACTCAGTGATCCGTGGGATGGCGAATCGCGTGTGTCGCCAGTCCGCATTCCGCGGCCTGATAAACCACTTCGGGCTTTGAATGTACACGCTGACGGTTGGATTCCGATCGGCTGAGCCACTCATAATCCGGAGAATAACAGGCGAACGGACCCTCAGTAGCCTGTGCGCCGTTGCGTCTCAGAAGTCAATCAGCGATTACTCGATCGCGAAAGAGGAAGACGACTTGCGTTTCGACTCTCGACGCCAGCTCGGCTTTCCTCAAGCGTTCAGAGTCGCAGCATTGCTGGTCAGCCGCCGCCCCAGCCGGATGCCCGGCCTTTCGATGAATCTCCAGCTTGCCAGCGCGACTGCAGGCAGCAGCGCTGCGCCGATCCAGCCCCAATGCGGCACGAGAAAGAACTCCTGCCAGACGTAAATGCTATAGGAGATGACACCGAGGAAGCGGAGATGACCCCACTCCAAGATGCGTGAGACCGGCATCGAAGGATTGAGTGCGGTTGCGCTTAACATGCACGCAATCACAATGGACTCACTCGTCGGCACCAAACAGTGATACGCGTGGACCATCCACGCAAAGATGGGAATCATCAACCAGATGAGCACGGCGCCGGCCTTACGGATGCGTTCCCGGTTGGCAGGCACATCCAGCAGTAGCGCAAGGATGCAGCCGACAAGAAGCCCATCCGCGCGAACCTCGGTGCGCACGCAGCTGAGCTGATAAGTGTAGAGGTTCCAGTGCGTGAGGCGATACACACTGCATCCAACGGCCAGCAACCCCGCAACAGGCAAAGCCCTGCGCTTGCCCAGCAACGTCAGCAGTGGCGGCCAGGCCAAGTAGAACTGTTCCTCGATAGAAAGAGACCAGAAATGCGTGGTGAGGGCGCTCGAATTCAGTTCCACGGCAGGGCAGTAATTCCTGAAGAAGAACAGGCTCGACCACAGGTCGCTGCCGATGACATGCAGGCGCGTGAGCCGGCCGAACAGGACCATCGTCGCCAGATAGAGCCACGCAGTGGGCATGAGGCGAAAGAACCGGCGCAGGTAGAACTTTCTCAGGTCGATGCGCTCGTATACCAGCAGAGTTGACGTGATGAGATAACCACTCAACACGAAAAAGATTGCCACACCGTGCATACCGAGGTAGCGCAATTGGAAGCCGACATCTTGATAGCGGAACATCCCGTCTTGCAGATGGGTAATGCAAACCATCAGGATGGCGATGCCACGCCATCCATCCAGCGTCGGGATGTAGTTCTTCTCCGTTCGAACCCGTGAATCCATCTGAGCCGCGGCCTTCTTTCCCATCTTAAAGTGCGAATTCGCGTGCTGGCTGACTCAAATTTCCAGCCGAGCCAGCCAGTGCAACACCCCGCATACGCGCACCGCTCCCAGAACGCCCCTGCCCATCGCTCATGGCAAGGCGCACTGGGCCCGCAGCCGGAAGACGTTACACTTAAAGATGACCTATGTTTGAAAATCTCAGTGACAAACTCCAGCGTGCTTTTAAGACCCTGCGCGGCCAGGGCACGCTCACCGAAGAGAACATCGTTGAAGCCCTGCGCGAGATTCGTGTGGCGCTCCTCGAAGCTGACGTCAACCTGAACGTCGTCCGCGACCTCATCGAGCACATCCGCGCCAAGGCCGTTGGATCTGAGGTGATGACGGCGCTCTCGCCCTCCGAGCAGGTCATCAAGATTGTGCGCGATGAGCTGATCGAGTTGCTGGGCCGCGACACGGCACGCTTTAAGTTTGCTTCGCAACCGCCTACGGTCATCCTGATGGCCGGCCTGCAGGGCTCCGGTAAGACCACCACCAGCGGCAAGCTGGCCGCGTGGCTCAAGAAGGGCGGCCACCGGCCCATGCTCGTCTCGGTCGACGTCTACCGCCCCGCCGCGCGCGAGCAATTGAAAGTCGTCGCCAAATCCATAGAGGCGCGCCTCTACGAGGGTGACCTGAAGGGCGAGCCTGCAGGACCGAAACTGGTCGAACGCCTCGCCAATGAAGCCCGCCGCGAGGCCCGCAATATGGGCTGCGATACGCTCATCGTAGACACCGCCGGCCGACTGCATGTGGACGAGGAGCTGATGAGTGAGATGGAGCAACTTAAAAAGCTGCTCAACCCACAGGAGATTCTCTTCGTCGCCGACTCCATGACCGGCCAGGACGCGGTCAACTCCGCGCTCGACTTTCACAAGCGCCTGGGCATCACCGGCGTTGTGCTCACCAAGATGGACGGCGATGCGCGCGGCGGCGCGGCGCTCTCGATTCGCCACGTCACGGGTCAACCCATCAAGTTCATTGGCGTGGGCGAAAAGCCCGATGCCTTCGAGCCCTTCCATCCTGACCGCATCGTAGGCCGCATTCTCGGCATGGGCGACATGATGTCGCTCATCGAAAAAGCCGAGGAGAAGCTGGACCGCAAGAAGTCCGAGGAGCTCGCGAAGAAGGCGCTGCTCGGCGACGGCTTCTCCCTGGAGGACTTCCGCGACCAGTTGCGTCAGATCAAGAAGCTCGGCTCGATGGAATCGATCCTCAAGATGATGCCCTCGGTCGGCCCCTTTGCGGGCATGCAGCAGGCTGCCAAGAACGTCGATGAAAAGCAGTTTGTCCGCCTTGAGGCCATCATCAATTCCATGACGCCGAAGGAGCGGCTGAACCACGAAATCATCTCCGGCTCGCGCCGCAAGCGCATTGCCACCGGCTCCGGAACAACCGTGCAGGATGTGAACCAGCTTCTTCGCCAGTACGCGCAGATGGCACGCATGTTCAAGCAGATGGGCAAGGGCGGACTGGCAAAGAGCATGATGCGCGGCGGCATGGGCGCGCTAGGCATGGGACGGCAGAAGTTCGGGCGATAGAAAGATGAACTCCCTTCAGGACCAGCTCGACGAGATCACGGCCAACACCCGCCACCTGGTGCAGGCCGAGCGGCTCGCCATCGGTGAAAGAGCGATTGCAGAATTGTTCGTTTCCGGTATCGAGGAAAAAATCCTGCCGGTCGGCGCTGCGGCTCCAGAGTTTATGCTAAAAGACTCCAGCAACAAGGCCGTGTGGAGCCGAGACCTGCTTGCACTGGGCCCGCTGGTCATCAAGTTCTTTCGAGGGCGCTGGTGCCCCTATTGCATGACGGAGTTGGAAGCCTGGCGTGATCTCTATGGCCAGATCCGCGAGCATGGCGCGCTGATGGTCGCCGTGAGCCCGCAGACGCAGCGCCAGAGCGACTTCATGGTGGGCCAGCACGGGCTGCCCTTCCCTGTACTGCACGACGCGGGCAACACGCTCGCCGAGCAGTTCGGCCTGGTCTACACCTTGCCCGAGTACCTGCGCGACTACTACCGCTCCATCCTCGTCAACATCTCCTTTGTCAACGGCGATGAAAGCTGGCGGCTCCCCTTGCCCGCGACCTACGTCATCGCAAGAGACCGCAAGGTCCTCTTCGCCGAGGCGCATGCCGACTTCCGCGTGCGCCCCGAGCCGGAGGAAGCGCTGGCCACGGTGCTGGCGCTGCACGGACGTTAGTTCCGTTCACTTCCCCATCTGAACTTCGATCAGAAGTCGTGCGCGTTCTTCCGTCACCCCCCGCAGCAGAAACACTTTGCTGCGCGACAATTCGCCGGAAACAAGCTCCACGCGCGCCCTGGGAAGGTCAAAGGTTGCGGCCAGAAAGTGCACCAGCGTGTCATTGGCACGGCCCTCAATGGGTGGCGCCTGCACGGCAATCTTCAGCTGCGCCGCGGTGCCCTCGCCATAGACGCCGACGATCGCCGTCTTTTTCGCGCCGGGCTGCGCGCGGATGGCCAATGTAACGCCCCCTGCGACGCCGCGGAGCATCAGGCCGGCCCCGTGTAGGGTGCGCGCTTGCCGAAGAGCGCCGTGCCGATGCGAATGCGTGTTGCGCCCTCTTCAATCGCTAGCGGATAGTCGCCGCTCATGCCCATCGACAGCACATTGAGGTTGAGCCGCGGATGCGCCTGCGCCCAGCGGTCACGCCACAGGCGCAGGCTGCGGAAACAGGACCGCGTCTCGACCTCTGGCGCACTCCACGGCGCGATCGTCATGAGGCCCTGCGCTTCGAGGTGCGCAAAGTCAGGCAGGCGTTCGAGCACTTGCGCCGCCTCGGCTGATTCCGGATCGATGCCGGCCTTGGTCTCCTCCGCGCTCAGCTTCACTTCGATCAGTACCGGCAGGCGCTTGCCCAGCTTGCCCGCTGCTTCATTGACCCGCTCAGCCAGCCGGAGCGAGTCCAGCGAGTCGATGCCGTCGAAGAGTTCTGCGGCGCGCGCGGCTTTGTTCGATTGCAGACGACCGATGAGGTGAATGCGGACTGCCGGATTGCCCCAAGCCTCCCGAAGCGCCGCTGCATGCGATGCTTTCGCCGCAAACTCCTGCACGCGATTCTCGCCAAAGAGCGCTAGGCCCAGCGCCGCCGCTTCAGCCATGGTCTCTGCCGGATAGGTCTTGGAGACGGCCATCAGCTCTATCTCGGCGCGCACACGGCCGGCCTTGCGGCAGGCGGCGTCAATTGCCTCTTCGACACGCGCGAGATGGTCTGCCAGGGCCGTCATTGCGCTTTCGTCCGGTCCGTTCGGCACGCCTCAGTGTCCGTGCTCTTCGAGGAATTTCTCCACTTCCAGTGCCGCCATGCAGCCCGAGCCAGCCGCCGTGATCGCCTGGCGGTAGCGCCGGTCCTGCACGTCGCCGCAGGCATATACGCCGGGCACCACAATCCCGTCGTGCGTGGTGAGCACGTTGTCCTTGGTGCGGATGTAGCCATCGGCATCGAGGTCCATCTGGCCGTGGAACATCTTCGCATTGGGTTCGTGGCCGATGCCGAGGAAGAGTCCGCTGACGGGAAGCGTCGTCGTGTTGCCGTTGGTCACGTCGCGCAGGCGCAGGCCTCGTACTTCCTGCTCTTCTACGCCCAGCACCTCTTCCACTATGGTGTTGGTGCGCAGCTCGATGTTCGGATGAGCGATGGCGCGCTCCAGCATAATCTTGCTGGCGCGAAAGGTCTCGCGACGGTGGAGCAGGGTGACCTTGCTGGCAAAGCGCGTGAGAAACAGCGCCTCTTCCATAGCCGAGTCGCCGCCGCCGACCACGGCAATCTCTTTGCCGCGGAAGAAGAATCCATCGCAGGTGGCGCAGCTTGAGACGCCGTGGCCGATCAGCGCCTGCTCGCTGGGAATGCCCAGCCACCGCGCGCTGGCGCCGCTGGCGATAATCAGCGCGCGCGTGCAGATGTCGCCCGCCGAGGTGCGCAGCGTGTACGGATGCTTGCTCAAATCGACCGAGTTCAGGTGCGCGAGCTGGAAGGTGGTGCCGAACTTGGCCGCCTGCTTCTTCATGTTGTCGATCAGCTCCGGCCCCTGAATGCCTTCCGGCCAGCCGGGAAAGTTCTCGACCAAAGTGGTGATGGAGAGCTGTCCGCCCGGCTCATGCCCCTCAAGAACGAGCGGGTTGAGCCCGGCACGGCCGGTGTAAATGGCGGCGGTGAGTCCGGCGCAGCCGGAGCCAAGAATGACGGTATCGCGTGTCTCGCTCATGAGTTATCCAAAGTTGATTCTAGACGGTCCGGTCCGCCCGACGGGGAACGCAGCGAAGCCCGTACTTCATTATGATGAAGCACATGGCCAATCTGACTCTGATTTACGGTTTACGTCTTCTACCCGAGGGCGAGGTGACGGAGATCCACGATGCAACGCTCAAGCTGGCGAACGGCCACGAGGCACACGTCACGATGCACGTGCTTGAAGGCTCGCGCGAGCAGATTGAGCAGCAGCTCAGGCAAAGCCTGGACGCATTCTTCGATTTCTATCCCGAGATTTGAGCCCGTGCGACGCTGTTCAGCGCGCTCCTACAGGCTCGGCATCGGCGATGCGGGCAGAAGTACGGTTCTCCCTGCGTCCGTCACTGCTGCGTTTCACGCGGAGGTTGTCCAGCGCGTAGTCCACATAGCGCGGCTCAAAGTGGGGTGGCTGGCCCATAAATTTGCAGGTCGCTACCACCTGGTCCACAATGAATTTGGGCTGATAGGCCGCGAAATCCAGTTCCTTTTCGAACTTGAGCACATGAACAATGTATTCAAGGGCAGAACTGCTGAGAATCATGCCCTGCCGCGCTGCCTCTTTCTCGAAGATCTTTCGGTAATTCTCATAAGAGGGTGAACCAATCTCGATCTTGTAGGGCAAGCGCCGCAGGAAGGCGGGGTCCATCAGATCTTCCGGTTCCAAGTTTGTGGAGAAGATAATCATCTCTTCAAACGGAACACTGAAAGTCTTGCCGGTGTGAAGTTTCAGGTAGTCCACGCGATTCTCGAGCGGCACGATCCATCGGTTGAGCAGGTTGGTCGGGCTTACAAGCTGGCGGCCGAAGTCGTCAATAATAAAGCAGCCACCCAGCGCCTTGACGTGCAGAGGGGCCTCATAAAAGTTTCCCACTTCGTCATAGCGCAGGTCCAGCATGTCGAGGGTCAGTTCGCCGCCGGTCACAACAAAGGGCCGCTTGCATGGCACCCAGCGCGCGTCAAATGCCTCGCGGCGAAAGATCGAGCTGGGATCTTCCTGTTCCACATCGGTCATGCTCAGAGAATGATGTATCTGCGGGTCGAACACGCGGATGATCTGGCCCTCGACCATGATGGCGTAGGGGACATAGATCACATCATTGAAGACATTCGCAAAGCAGTGCGCCACCGAGGTCTTGCCATTTCCCGGGGGACCGTACAGCAGCATGGCGCGCCCGGAGTTGAGCGCCGGGCCACATTGCTCGATGATGCTGTCATCAAAAGTGAGGTCGCCCACCGATTTGCGAATGCGGTCAAAACTGACGATTTCATTGGTCAGCTTCTGCATGTTGACTTGATCGTTGAACTCATCCAGCGTCACCGGCGCAGGCCCGGTGTAGCGCAGGCGGTTCAGAGCGTCGATGGTCCAGCGACGCCCCTCGTCGGTAAAGCTGTAGCTCAGGTCAATTGGATTATCGGCCTGGCGCGAGCCGAGCGTCTGGAGCAAATTGCGGCCCAACGCCATCTGGATCAGGTCAATCACAATGTGATACGGGAGCTTGATTGCCTCCACAAACTGCCGGGTCGTCTCCAGCCGGTCGCGGTAGATCAGTTTCAGCAGCAGTCCCATCAGGTCGATCTCGTCGATCCCAATGTCTTTGATTTCAGACGGTTCCTGGGGAATCCGGTGCAGGAAGGACTCGAGGGTGGCTTCGTCGATGGCACCCATTGCGACAAGGTTGTCCCCAAGGCGTCCGCCCAGAGTCATGACGCGACGTGCCGCCTCGGCAACCTGAGCTTCGGTCACCAGTCTGGCTCGAATGAGCAAGTCACCTAATCGAAGTCGAGTCGAAATGGCCGTCTCCTCCTGACCCAGCTGAGTGCTTCCCAGCGCCGCACAGCGATTTGAACGCTGCCGGCTTTGCTGTGCCAATTCCAATGCTGTGCCTCCTACTAAACAGCGGTAACCACTGGAAAGTAACTCCCACGGAAGTGGAATCAGACTCCCACCAAGATGGGGGCCACGGCGCGACCTCACGCCGATGGCGAATTCAACCGAGTGGGTGGCGACTGTCCGGAGCGGGATGGGGAAACTCTAATGATTCAAATCGCCGGACGGTGATCCTCGTGCATTCGCTTACCGATGTCAGGTGTGCCTCTTCCCGTCCATCCGGCGGCAACCTGAGCACCTCCTTTTGCCTCGCCGTCCGTACTCTGCTGCTCGCTCCGATCGAGGCAACTGCCGGGGGTCGACGCTACGTCGCGGGCGTCACCGACTCGAATCCGGCTGTCCTGGGCAAGCCGATTCACTGGGCGAACGGCGAGGTGCGGTATTTCGTCGATCAGGGCGCCCTGAACGCTACGGTGAGTATCGACCGCCACTTCGACCCTGGACGGGACGGTCGTCTTCGCGCTTGCGTCGAAGCCCGGAACGGCCACCAACACAGTCGGCACAGCCGCCACTGGAACAGCAGCACCCTTCTCTTGCCATCGAGCAGCATCCATAGCACTTGCACACTTCGAAGGCCCTCCCCGGGGTCCGCGTCTCCTCGCCATTGCGCGGTGTTTTCAGGGTTGTTGTTTTCGTTTCGTTTAGTATTCTGTTAACACATCCTCTTCGCTTCGGCGTGCCACGTACAACCTTATGACTCCAGTCGCATGGGCGGTTGACGATCTCCGGGACCAGTATCTGCGCGAGATGGCGCTTGTCCGGCAGACCTACGACCGTACCGGCGACGGAACAGCGGCCATCCGCCGTCGCTCCGCAGTTGTCGATCGGATCCTGATCGAGATGTGGCGCCGGGCATTCACCGGCCAGACCGCTCAGAATGTCGCCCTGCTTGCCCTCGGCGGCTACGGCAGGAAAGACCTGTTCCCCTTTTCCGATATTGATGTACTTTTCGTCTTTGCCGATGACAAAGCCGAAGCACAAGCGAAAGATACCGTCCGGGCGATCATTCAGGGCATGTGGGACATCGGACTGCGCGCCAGTCCCGCGTCGCGCACCGTGAAAGAGGCCGGGCGCTTCGACCCCGACAACCTCGAATTCACGCTGGCCACCCTTGATCGCCGCTTTCTCGCTGGCTCTTTTCCGCTCTACCAGCAGTTGCACCAGTCAGTTTTTCCGGGGCTGGTTCTAAGCGAGTGGAATACCATCACCCAAAAGCTCGGCGAGATTGCCCGCGCCCGTCACGCCAAGTTCGGGAACACCATCTTTCACCTTGAGCCCAATCTCAAGGAGTGTCCCGGCGGCCTGCGCGACTATCATCTTGCGGTCTGGTTCGCTCTGCTCTTTCATCTGAAAGAGACCAAGGAGTGGCCGCGTCAGCGCGGCGGCGTCTTCCAAAGCGCTCGCGGCGATGCGGAAGCCGCCTTTGACTTCCTTGCGGCCGCCCGCTGCTTTCTGCATTTTCGCCACGGGCGTGACGACAATACGCTCGACTGGCAGTCCCAGGACGAGGCGGCGACCAATTCGATCGGCCTGGAGACGCGCGGCACAGCGGACCCTGCGTACTGGATGCGGACTTACTATCGCCATGCCCGCGTCATCTATCGTCGCGCCGTGTTGCTGATGGAACACCTGCCCGCGCCGGTGAGCTTCTACCGTCAGTTCCGCCGGCGGCGCACGCCGATCGCCGGCACCGATTTCATCCTCGACCAGGGCCGCATCGACATTCTTCCCGGCGCGCAGTTCAGCGACACCAGCGCCATTTTGCGGGTCTTTTCACTCATGGCCACGCACGGATATGCCCTTTCGCAGGCCGCGGAAGATCGCATCACGGACGCGCTGCCTGCGCTTGCGATTCACATTCCCGAGGGCCCCTACCTCTGGAACTCGCTGCGCGAAGTCCTGCTTGGGCCGCACGCCGCGCATGCGCTGCGCACGATGCATGCCCTCGGCATTCTCGAGATGCTAATCCCGGAGTTCCACGGTATCGACGCGCTGGTCATCCGCGACAGCTACCATCGCTACACGGTGGACGAGCACACCTTCCTCACCATTGACAACGTCCATGGACTGCGCCAGCCCACGCACGACTACGAACACCGCCTGGCGCAGCTACTACCCGAAATCGACCGGCTCGATCTCTTCCTGCTCTCCCTGCTCTTGCACGACACCGGCAAGGGCCGCCGCTCTGGTGAGCACACAGGCCAAAGCGTTGAACTGGCTGCGACCTTTCTGGCCCGCCTCGACTTCGATGCCGAAGAGCGCGAAGAGGTGCTCAAGCTCATCCGCCTGCACCTCGAAATGTCGAACGCGCTGCGGCGCGACATCTTCGACCTCGAAAACATCCGCAACTTTGCCGACAAGGTGGGCAGCCCAAGCCTTTTGAAGATGCTCACTCTGATGACCTTCGCGGACATCAAGGCTGTGAACCCCGAGGCTCTCACCCCGTGGAAGGCCGAAAACCTGTGGCAGCTCTACATGGCAACGGCGAATTTCATGGACCGCTCGGTCGATGAAGTGCGTTACCACGCGGCGATTGACCCCACGCTGCTCAACCGCATCCGATCCATGGTGCCGGCATCACAGTACGATGCACTCCGGCAATTCCTTGAAGGCCTGCCGCAGCGATACCTCCAGACCCGCCTCCCCGAGCACATCCGGAATCACTTCCAGCTCGCCTTGAATCTCGACAAGGACCCTGTGCAGCTCGATCTACGGCCGCATCGCCAGCTCTTTGACTTGACCGTGATTGTGCGCGACCGCAGCCGCCTCTTTGCGGACGTGGCCGGAGCACTGGCGGCCTGGGGCATGAACATCGTGAAGGCAGGCGCCTTTTCCAACGACGCGGGCATCGTCGTGGATAGCTTCCAGTTCACCGACGTATTTCGCACCATCGAGCTGAACCCCAGCGAGAAGGACCGCTTCCTCGCGAGTCTGCATGACGTGGTTGCGCAGAGGATTGTGGTGGAGCAGTTGCTCGAAGGCCGCCGCCATCTGAACCAGAGCGGAAGCGCAAAGGTCGAAGTGGCCACTCGCCTCCAGTTCGATGCGGACTCATCCTCCCATTCCACACTGCTTCAGGTCATTGCGCAGGATGTGCCCGGCCTGCTGCGTCAGATTGCGCTGACGCTCAATACCCATCAATGCAACATTGAAGTCGCGCTGATTGACACCGAGGGCGAGACGGCGATTGACGTTTTCTATCTCACCAGCCAGGGCAAAAAGCTGACAGAAGATGCGCAGCGAGTGCTGGCCGCCGATTTGAGCACCGCGATTGACTCAATGCGCCTGCCGGTCGCCTGATCATCGCGCAGGCGGACGATCTCTGACACACGAAGGCCCGTAGCGGCGATTCCGCTAAGAGCCACATACCTATTCAGTTAGTGATCGCCGTGGCCGCCGCCGTCCCCTGAGCCATCTCCCGAGCCACTTGAGCTTGCGGACCCACCTGATGAGGCACCTGCCCCAGCGGCTGAAGCAAGCTGCGAATTTGCCTTATCGAAGACATTTCCAATGCTCGTGGCTACGGGCATTAACCCAGCGGTGGCGCCAAAGGCTACAAAGCTGATCAACAGGACATATTCGACCAGGTCTGCACCTTCGTCGTCGCTCGCGAGTTCTTTCAGCAAAGCAACCAGTCTGGTCTGCCAATTCATATTCTGCCGACCCTTTCCTAATTGCCTGACCCGCCCTCTCAACAGCATTTGGTGCTCGAACAACGCTCGAACCAAGAACTGCACCTGAGAGACCATTTACTGCGAACGAGTGTTACGCATCGTCGAGATCGTGCGAATACTACTTTCTGGTACGGTACTTGCATCCGGCAATCGCACTTCAGGTAACGTTCGATCTACTGCAACTCCAACAGCCAATCCAATCTGTCCAGAGAATGCGGGGCATCCTTCCCACTTCATCGCCCCGGATACAATAGAGAAGAATCGTTTCGCGAGGCTGATATGGCATCCCTCCTTGATGCAATCGACATCAAGCGCAAGACCTACTTTGAGTTTGAGAACGCTCCCTACTACTGCATGGATGTAGAGGTCTCCACGCCGACAGCGCGCGGCGGCCAGACCCTTGTCCGCGTCAAGATGCGCAACCTTCTGACCCGCGCGGTCTTTGACAAGACCTTTAAAGCGGGCGAGAAGTTCAAGGAACCCGATCTTGAAACCGTTGAGGTCTCCTATCTCTATTCCGACAATGAAGGCTCGCACTTCATGGATCAGGAGAGCTTTGAAACCATCACACTGGCGGCAGATAAACTCGGCGATGCGCTCGACTTTCTTGTGGAAGGCGCGCTGCTCAAGCTGGATAAGTTCAATAGCAATCCCATCGGTCTGCAACTGCCGGAGAAGGTCGAGCTCACGGTGACCTACACCGAGCCAGGCGTGCGCGGCGATACGGCATCGGGCGCGGTGACAAAGCCGGCTCGCCTCGAGACCGGCATCGAGATTCGCGTGCCCTTCTTCATCAAAGAAGGCGAGAAGGTGAAGGTCGCAACCGAAACACGGGAGTTTGCAGGTCGAGCCTGACGTTGATTCCGCGAGTCAGGCCGCGGATGGACAGTGCGTTTCAGTGCCTCGCCAGCAACAGCATCAGCACAAACAGCGCGACCGGAACCAGCGCGACTGCTCCATACATAATCCAGCGCCGATCGATTTTTCGGCGCTGCATATTGTCCCCGGAACGTCCGTTGCGCTCCTCTACGCCCACCAGTTCCTGGTGCTCCAGCTCCCACGCCATCTCGCTCGCTGTGGCGTAGCGGTGTCTCGGCTCGCGTTCGAGCGCCCGAAACAGAACCTCCTGCAGCTCGGGCGTGATGGCGCTGTTCAGCTCGCGTGGCGGCTTGGGGTCCCGCTGCAGCCGCGCATTCAGCGCCGCCAGCGCATTTTCGTCAGTGTAGGGAACACGGCCTGTCAGCATCTCGTACAGCATGGTGCCCAGCGCGTAAATGTCGCTGCGCTGGTCGCCGCGCCCGCCCTTCACCTGCTCGGGCGAAACATAGTCTGGAGTGCCCAGCGCACCCGTCATGTTCACATAAGTCAGCCGGCGCGCATCTTCCCGCATGGCGATGCCAAAGTCGATGAGCTTGATGCGGTCCTGCGCATCGACCATCACGTTCTCCGGCTTCAGATCGCGATGCACGATGCCATGCTTGTGCATTGTATCGAGCGCCTCGCAGATGGCAAGGGCAATCCGTACCGCGCGATCGACCGGCAGCACCCGAACCTCGTTAAGGATGCTGCGCAACAGCCTTCCCTCCACCCACTCCAGCACCATGTACCTGCGGCTGCGCTGTTCTTCGGGGTAGGTCTTCACGATGCCGGGATGATCCAGCATTTGCCCTATCTCTTCCTCGCGCTTGAAACGCTCCAGAAGAATTGGGTCCGCTTCCATCTCCGCGTGGGGAATCTTGATTGCGACCGATTTTCCATCATTCAGGTCGGTGGCGCGATAGAGAACCGACATGCCGCTTCGGGCGACGGCTTCGTCCATCCGGTAGTGATCCAGGACTGCTCCGGGTTCAAGGGCGCTCATGCTCGCTTGCATTGCTTCATCTTCGATTCTTGCATGCCGCGCCGTAGGAAAATCATAAGGAATGAGAGGACACGAAAATCTTTCTTTGATCCCGCATCCGGCCGGCACTCTTCTGCCCCGCCGTATTTTCCCGCCTGGGTACGTCCGCGAAGCACTATGATGGAAGGCGATCATGCGCCGCATTCTGACCGTGCTGCCGGGCTGCATTCTTTTTGTGACTGTTGCCGTTCCTCCTTTTGCCCGCGCATCCGCCAATCACGAAATTGCCCTTGCCCGTCACGTACAGGAGACAGGCTTCCTCAATCGCACTCTGCTGGTTCGCGGCGTTCCTTATCGCTTCCAGGTCTATGTGCCGGAAGACTACCGCAGCAACGACCATCGCCACTGGCCGATTCTTCTCTTTCTGCACGGGCGCGGCGAGCGGGGCTCCGAGGGTATGTGGCAGACGCAGATCGGCCTGCCCGCCGCCATTCGCGACCACCCGGAGCGATGGCCCTTCCTGGTTGTCATGCCGCAGTGCCCGCAAGGCCGTTATTGGACCGATCCCGACATGCTGGACATCGCCATGGCTGCGCTGGACCGCGAGATCTCAGAGTTCCACGCCGACGCCGAACGCACCTATCTCACGGGCCTTTCACTGGGCGGCTACGGCGCTTGGGAGCTCGCACGGCTCTACCCGCAACGGTGGGCCGCTATCGCGATCGCCTCGGGAGGCATCTTCTGGAGCTATGCTCCGCAGCGGTGGAAGCAATCTGCGATCCTGCCGGGTCAGTACTCCCACGCCCTCGGGCGCACGCCAGTCTGGCTGTTTCACGGCAGCGACGATCCGGTCGTCCCCGAGCGCGAAGACGAGCTGATGTATCAGGCATTCAAGGCTTCCGACGGGAACATCCGTCTGTGGATCTACCAGGGTCTCAAACACGATTGCTGGACGCGCGCCTTCGACGAGCCGGAGTTGCCGCGCTGGCTGCTTGATCACCGCCGCGAACCTCATTCCGAGGCCACGCCGCATGCAGAACGCATCGTCATCCCTCTTCATCCTCCAGCCCTGCGCCTCAGCCCGCAGCAATTGGACAGCTTTGCCGGCGAATACTACGACGATCATGGACAGCTCGCGATCATGCTCTTCCGCCAGGGCGATCAGCTCTACCAGAAAGACATCCACGGAGCCATCAGCGAGCTTGCAGCCGAGTCGCTCTCCACGCTGTTTTATCCCAACGGCGGCAGCACAAGCCGCATCCGCGTGGAAAGGAACGCCGAGGGTGTGATTACCGCGCTCGTCTATCGCGACGATCGGCACGAGGAGCGGTGGGAGCGGCGCTCGGCTCACGCCGGCCAAAGCAGCACGTCGTCGTGGTAAGAAAGGGAACACAGCAGTCGCCTTTTGCGTATCGTAAGCAATTGGGTCGGGATGGCAAGCAGTCGTGCAGATTCCAGCCAGGGAGGGAAGTATGTTTTGCAGCGGATGTGGTCAAGCTTTGCAGCAGGGACAAACAGCCTGTCCGCAGTGTGGACGACCGGTTGCGCCCGTCATGCCCCCGATTCCTCCGATCCCCAATCTCGAACTGCAACTGCAGACCTACGCTGGGCGCATCCGCGCGCTGAGCATCGTCTGGTTCGTCTACGGCGGGCTGTCGCTTCTGATGGGGTTTGCCGGCATGACCTTCCTTCACGCCTTTCTGAACGGGGGCCTCGGTCCGTGGTCGCACGGTCCCATGGGAGATGGCCCGTGGAGCCAGCCCTGGTTCGGTGCTGCAATTGTCCACTTTGCCTGGGCAGTGATTCTTGTCCGCTCCGCGCTGGCCTTTGTCGCAGGATGGGGCCTGATGGAACGCACCGAGTGGGGACGCATTGTGGCGATCATCGCGGGGATTCTCTGCCTGCTGAAGGTGCCGATCGGAACAGCCCTCGGCATCTGGACCCTCGTAACTCTGCTCGGCTACCGGAACTCAACCTTGTACAACGAACTCGGTCCCCAGGCCTGACTCGCTGCTGGACTACAATGACTGCATGGGATTTCCGCAGAATCGCATGCGCCGGCTGCGTCGCACAGAGCCGCTTCGCGCTCTCGTTCGCGAAACAACGATTGAACCGGGCGACCTCATCTATCCCCTCTTCATCTGCCCCGGAACTGGCGTCCGCCAGCCCGTTGGGTCGATGCCAGGGGTCTTTCAGCTCTCCATCGACGAGGCTGTGCGCGAAGCCGAACAAGCTGCATCGCTCGGTATCGGTGGCCTGCTGCTGTTCGGCCTTCCCGATACAAAAGATGACCACGCCACAGGCGCCTGGAGCGACAACGGCATCGTGCAGCAGGCGCTGCGCGCTCTGAAAGAAAGCTCCGCCGCCGGCAAGCTCGTACTCATCGCCGATGTGTGCCTCTGCGAATACACCAGCCACGGTCACTGCGGCATCGTGGTGCAGACACCCGAAGGCTTCGAAATCGACAACGACCCTTCGCTGGCTCTGCTGGCGAGGACGGCCACCAGCCTTGCCAAAGCCGGAGCGGATATTGTGGCGCCGAGCGACATGATGGATGGCCGCATCGCCGCCATGCGTCATGCGCTGGATGCAGCAAGCCTCACGCAGACGCCCATCCTCAGCTACGCCTCCAAATTTGCGTCAGCATTCTATGGCCCTTTCCGCGAAGCAGCCGAGTCTGCGCCGCAGTTCGGTGACCGCCGCTCGTATCAGATGGATGGCGCGAACCTCCGTGAGGCGATGGTTGAGATTCAACTCGACCTCGACGAAGGGGCGGACATGATTCTGATGAAGCCCGCCATGCCCTATCTTGACGTGGTGCGTGCGGCGCGCGATCGCTTTCAGGTGCCCATGGGCGCCTACCAGGTTTCAGGCGAGTACTCGATGCTGCAAGCAGCCTTCGAAAAAGGCTGGCTGGAGCGCGATCGCGCTATCCTCGAGTCGCTCGTAAGCATGCGCCGCGCAGGCGCCGACTTCATCGTCACCTACTTTGCGAAGGATGCTGCAAAACTTCTTTAGGATCAGTTCACCGTCCCGTTTGTGCGCAGATCTGCGAAGGAGCGTGTCAGTTCCTTCCGTGTGAGCACATCGCAGTCCATTCACGATCGGGGTTGACTGCATGACGACGCTTCAAGTTCTCAGTGTTCTGTTCGCCACGGCGGCGCTCTTCGGCATGCTTAGCCGAAGCTGGCTGAGGCTGCCCGTCACTATTGGCACAATGCTGCTCACGGTCATCGTCTCCATGGTTCTTGCATCGGCGCGAAGTTTTGCTCCTGGACTGCATGCATGGGCTTCGGATTTCGCCCGCCACATCGACTTCCAGAGCATCATTCTCCACGGGATGCTGCCACTTCTGCTTTTTGCAGGGGCCTTCCTGCTCGACATTGAGCAGCTCGCCCGCGAAAAGCTCGCCGTTTCGATCCTCGCCATCGCCGGCACGGTAGCCTCCACCTTTGCCGTTGCCGCCCTGATGTTTCTTTGCTCTGGACTTCAGCTCAGTTGGGTGCAGTGCCTCGTCTTTGGAGCGCTGATTTCGCCTACGGACCCTATTGCTGTACTGGAAATGCTGCGTCGTGCCGGGGTATCAAAAGTCGTCCGGGCACAACTTGCCGGCGAATCCCTTTTTAACGACGGAATCGGCGCCGTACTCTTCCTTGGCATGCTCCAGTTGGCTGAAGGTGGCCACTCCACGCCGCTGTACCTTGCCTTTACGCTCATCCTCAAGTCAGGTGGCGCGGTCCTCCTCGCCATTGCCGCAGCCTGGCTCGTGTCGACCCTGATGCGGCGTGTGGAGGCTTACCAGGTCGATATTCTTTTCACCATCGCACTGGCTCTCGGAGGATACGTCCTCGCAGATCTGCTTCATCTCTCGGGTCCACTCGAAGCGGTCGTCGCAGGCATCGCGCTGCGCTTCTTCAATCGCCGGCAATCTTCGCACCGCGTTGCCCATGAGCAAATCGACCGGTTCTGGGAGGTCATCGACGAGATTCAAAATTCGGTGCTCTTCGTTTTACTGGGCCTCGAGACACTCGTCATCCCAATCGACTGGACAAACCTTCGAAATGGCGCCTCCGCAATCTTCTCGGTCACTCTCGTTCGCTTCGTCGTAGTCGGTACAATCCTTCTCTTGATTCGTGCGTTACGCCGCGAGCACGAAAGCTCCGCTTTCGCGCTCGCGTGGGGCGGCTTGCGCGGCGGCCTCTCCATCGCCCTTGCACTCTCCGTGCCTGAGGCGCTCGGTCGCTCGTGGATGCTCAGTGCGACCTACCTTGTCGTTGTCTTTTCCATCCTCCTGCAGGGTGCATCCATGAACTGGCTTCTGCATCGCCTGCAACACCGCCATTTGCCTGCCTGATACAGGCTGCTCATCATGGCTGCACAATTCGCTTTGCGCAAAGCCCGCTCTGTGTTTTTCTGTTGATACCCGCCTATGCTCAAGCCGCTGGAACGCTACTTTGAGTTCAGCCATCTGGGAACCAACTGGCGCACGGAGATCCTCGCCGGCGTTACCACCTTCCTCACGATGGCCTACATCGTCCTCGTCAATCCTGCCATCCTGGCCGCAGCCGGATTGCCGATCGCAGCCGTCACCGCCGCCACGTGTCTGTCTGCCGCATTCGGCTCGATCCTCATGGGTATCGTTGCCCGCTATCCCATCGCGCTGGCGCCGGGTATGGGCCTCAACGCTTACTTCACCTACACCGTCTGCCTCAAGCTGCACATCCCCTGGCAGACGGCTCTGGGCGCGGTCTTTCTTTCCGGAGTGATTTTTCTGGCCCTGACCGCCGCTGGAATCCGCCAGATGATTCTCCGCTCCATTCCACATGAACTCTACGCGGCCGTCGCCAGCGGCATCGGTCTCTTCATCGCTTTCATCGGCTTCCGCAGTGCCGGCCTCGTCATCAGCGACTCCGCCACGCTCGTCGGCCTCGGCAGCATCCGCAGCCCATCCGCGGCGTTGTCCCTCTTCGGCCTTGCCGTGATGGTCGTGCTCGAGGTGCGCAAGGTCCGTGGCTCCATCCTCATCGGCGTGCTCGCTACCACTGCGCTCGCATGGGCGCTCGGCCTTGTCCACTGGACGCCTGCTCCGGGAGGCATCCACGCGCTCGCGGCTAGCGCCTTCCAACTGGATCTCCGCGGAGCCTTGAGCAAGGGTCTCTTCGAAATCATCTTCGTCTTTTTCTTCGTCGATCTCTTTGACAACCTCGGCACCCTCGTTGCAGTCACCAAACGCGCCGGCCTCATCGCTCCGGATCACTCCATTCCCCGCCTCAACCGCATCCTCTTTGCAGACGCGACCGCAACCATCTTTGGCTCCCTTACCGGCACCTCCACCGTCACCAGCTACGTCGAATCCACCGCCGGTGTGGCTGCCGGTGGGCGGTCCGGCGTCACCGCCATCGTCACCGGCCTTCTCTTTCTCTGCGCAATGGGAGCAGCGCCCTATGCCGGCGCAGTGCCTCAGGCCGCGACGGCGCCAGCACTCATCCTCGTTGGCTCCATGATGCTGACCACCATTTCGGAGATCCACTGGCACGACCCGCTGGTTGCGATCCCTGCATTTCTCACGCTCGTCCTCATCCCACTGACCTACTCCATCGCCAATGGGTTGGGCTTCGGAGTGATCGCCTGGGCTGTCCTTCACATCGCCACTGGCCGCTATCGGCGCAGAGATTGGCTGCTCTACATTCTGGCTGTGCTGTTTCTGCTGCGATTCATTTACCTCGGCGCGAGCTAGCTCTTGCATCCTGTCGCACGCCGGCGCGTATACTCATGCGCGAGGCAAGACTCGCAATGGATTTATCCGCACTCATTCAGCCAAGCCTTCTGCATAGCACGGTCATCCTCACCATTCTGCTCGCCTTTGCCGGCTATCTGGTCACATTTCTCAGCGCACGCATGCTCGCCCAGCGGCGCGACAAACTGCGACTCGTCAACAAGCGGCTCAATGAGTTCTACGGACCGCTCTACGTCGCTTCGGAAGCAGGCGACATCGCCTATCGCTCCTTGCTCAAGCGCCAGGGTAAGGCCAAAAGCGAGCCGATCCGCGACGAAGACCTGAAGGAGTGGATGCTTTGGATGACCACCATCTTCATGCCGCTGAACGATATTCGTGAGCGCATCATCATCGAGCGCGCCTACCTCATCATTGAGGAAAAGATGCCCCAGTGCCTGCTCGATTTCGTGACGCATGTAGTGGGCTACAAAGCCGTCATGGCCAAATGGGCAGAAGGCGACTACACAGAGCGCCGCTCCACCATCGGCTGGCCGCCCGAGTTCGATGTCTACGTCAAACAGTCCTACGCCGCGCTCAAGGCCGAGCAGACGCGCTTGCTTCACAGCACGACGTGGCGCGTCCTGCAACGCCTCTTCCATCGGCGGCGCACTTAGAATCGATCCGCTTTGCACTCACCTGCATCTGAACCAGAGAGCCAATCTCGGTTGTCACTCGTATTCCGCAAGCGCAACAGACTTCTGATCGGATGCTCTGCCGCTCTGCTTGGTTCCCGGCTCCACCAGAAGCCACAATGCGCCGCCGACTGCCGCCAGCAGCGCCGCGCCGTCAAATGCCGCGGTCCAGCCAAGATGGGCCGCTATATACGGAGTCAACGAGGCGGTCACTGCGCCGCCAACCTGCCCGCCCATGTTCATCACACCAGAGACCACACCGGACCGATCGCCCGAGAGGTCTGCCGTTACGGCCCAGAAGGAGCTCTGCGACAGATACAGTGCACCCGCGCCACCGGCGAGGATCAGGCTCGCCATATAGGGTCCGCGCGCATGCACGCCGACGGCGAGAAACAACGCCGTCAGTGCCATCGCAACGACCGCGACGCCGCAGCGCCCCAGCCGGCTCCCATAGCGGAGGGTCATCCAGTCGCTCAATGCCCCGCCCGCCAGGCAACCCAGCGTCATTGCCAAGAACGGAATCATCGACAGCATCGCATCGGTCTGCACATTCATGTGCCGCACCTGTGCGAGATACAGATAGAACCAACTGAAGAAGATCCATGCCACGTAGCCATACATGAAGTAGCTCGCGGTCATGGCCAGAATGCTGCGATTGAAGATCGCACTTCGCCACGAACGATGCGCGGTCGCCGGCCGATGCTCCGCGATTCCGCGCGTCGTCGCAATCAGTTGTAACTCCTGCCTCGAAACGAACGGGTGCTCTTCTGGCTTGTCGCGAGCCAGGAGATACCAGCCCAATGCGGCCGCGGTCCCCACGATTGCGCTGAACCAGAAAGAACTCCGCCACCCAAGATGCGTCACGATCCAGGTCAGCGCCGGCACGCTCAACCCTGCGCCGGCTCCCACACCGGCAAAGATCCAGCCATTCGCGCGTCCGCGCTCCACCACGGGAATCCACGCCGCAACAAACTGGCTTCCTGATGGATACATCACAGCCTCGGCCGCGCCCAGCGCAAAGCGAATCGCAATCAGCAGTGCCAGCACATGACTCAGGCGCGCATCCACCATGGCGGTGAGTGCGGAGAACAATCCCCACCAAAGCACACCTGCCGCCAGCACCCGCCGCGGGCCGTATCTACACGCCAGCCATCCTGCCAGCACCTGGAACACAGCGTAGCCCACCAGAAATGCGCTGAAGACCCAGCCGAGCTGAATGTTGTCGATGTGCAGCGCCTCGCGAATTCCCTCGCCCGCGATGGCAACATTGGTGCGATCCATATAGGCCACGGCACTCAACAGGAACAGCCATCCCACCAGCACTCCACGCACACCAATGCGCTGCATCCACGCCATTCCCCGTGTTCCCTTCTTGCTGCCGTCATCGCAGCGCGACAGACAACGATGGATGAGCGCCGCTTCGCAAGCGAACCTGCGCTCACACGCAGTTAAGCGCGCCCTTCGGCACCCATGCTCTTGAAGCGTTCACTATATCGGTTTGAGCGAAGAATTGGCACGCACAGACACCGCAGCAGCCACGAGAGCTCGCACAGCTGGGTTTGGAACCACGTCATGAAGAGAGGAAGCAGCTTGAAACTGGCCAATTCAGCGGCCGAGGTACTGGCGGTACTCGGTCTCAATCACGCCTGCCGCGCGCGCAAGGGCGAGCTTGGCCACGTTGTACTGATAGATGCTCTCCACCAGATTCGCCTGCGCCGAGGCCAGCGTTGCCTGCGCCTGCACCAGCGGCAGGTTGTCGTCCACGCCGGCCTGCACGCGCGCCGTTTCATCGGACAGCGCCTGCGTGGCGAGCGCCACATTGGACCGCGCGACATCGACGAGCTTCTGCGACGCCGTCACATCCAACATGGCATTGAGCACCTGCTGGTGGATGCGAACCTGCAGATCGTCCAGTTGCGCATGCACATTGGCAAGCTGTGCTTGAGCGGCATCTTCATCGCCGCGCAGGCTCGCCTCCTTGAAGATAGGCACGCTCAACGTGCCCGCTGCCACAAAGTTGCCGTGCGTGCCCGCGCCGTTCACCGTGTCCACACCCCAGAAGCCGTTGAAGCTCAATTTCGGCAGCCTCTGGCTGCGATACGCTGCGTGAACCGCACGAAACTCCACAAGCTGGTTCTGCAGATTCTGATAATCCTGGCGGCTCTTGTACGCCGTCGTCAGCACTTCCTGCTCCGTCTCATCGGCCAGATCGCCATACGGCGCCGGATCCGTCAACTCTATCTTCTGCCCAGGATCAAGCCCGATCTCGCGCTTGAGCAAGATCAGAGCCTTCTCGTGCGCATTCTCCGCCGCTATCAGCGCCTGCTGCTGCGCCTGCAGTTGCACGCGCGCCCGAAGCTCATCCAGGTTCGATGCCGTACCGGCTTCGTGGGCTTCGTGGGCCTGGTCCGCCAGAACCTTGTCCGCAGCTTCCTGCGCTACCGCGTCATCGACCTCGCTGCCCGCGGCAATCGCGCGGAGATAGGCGGTCGCAACAGCCTGCACCACATTGCCCCTCGCTGTCTCCTTGGCAAAGTGGAATGAGCGCACCGTCGCATTGGCCGCACGCCATCCTGCAATCACAGGACCGGAAAACAGAGTCTGGCTGAAATTGATCTGTCCCTGCGTCAGATCATCGCGTGTAATCAACGACACGCCTGGCGGCAACACGCCACCCGGAAACAGCGATCCGAAATGCTTCAATACGCCGGGCCCAAATCCCTGCGCCGCCAGATCATGCTGGAAGACGCCGGTTCCTCCGCTCAACGTGATCGTCGGGAGAAACTCTTGCAGAGCAATGTTCTCCTCGCCCCGAATCGCCTTTTCCGCATTCTCCGATTCTTTGAGCCCGAGGTTGTTCTCCAGACCCAACCGCACCGCGTCGTCCAACGAGAGCCGCGTCGTGTTATCCGTGAGCGGATAGGCAGTCACACTGCCGAAGAACGGATTCTGTGCGGACGTGGGATTCGTCGTCTGCGCACGCAGCGAAACGCCCGCGCCAACTAGCGCCGCCAGCGCAAACAGCGCCCATCCTCTCATTCGCCCGCAAGGCAAGAACACACTCCTGCTCACATCCATTATTCTCTCAGATGAGCGGCGCGCCCGAAGGATTCGTTTCTGCGATGAAAATCTCAGCAGCCGGTGCCGGCGCTGGTCAGCGCCTCTTTCAGCCCTTGCATACTCACGCGGCTTGATGCCTCCGGCGTGCCTGCGCCGCGCCAGTGCGTCTCCAAGCTAACCGCATCGCGATAGCCATCGCGGTCCAGCGCGCGTAGCTGCCCCACCCAGTCCACGACGCCCTGGCCTACGGGAGCCCACTGCCACTTGCCGCCCGGCTCGCGCACCACGCTTTTCGCATGGCAATGTCCGATGCGCCGCTTCGGCAGCAGATCATAGCCCTTGGGATATGGATCACTACCCGGAAACGTGGCCGCATTGCCCGGATCCCAATTGAGCATGAAGTTCTGCTCCGTCACTGCTGCCAGCGTCGCCGCTGCTTCAGCACCGGTCGCCGTGTTGCAGCTCATCTCGTTCTCCAGCAGGAGAATCATCTTGCTCTTCGCGCAACGCTTCGCTGCTTTGCGCAGCAACTCGTTCATCTCCGCGCGGTACGGCTTCACATCATCCAGCCGCCAGAAGTCGAAACACCGGATGCGATCCGTACCAAGCGTCTTCGCCAGATCGATGCAGTGCTCGAGCAGCGCATCCTGTTGCTTGAATTCGTCGTCCGCATGGAACTGGTCCCGCCGCTCGCTCTGCTTTGATAGCGGGGCACCCGGCCAATCCACTTTATAGAGCGGGCTTGCAATATCCGTGACACGCAGGTTGTATCTTGCAAGAATCGCCCGCGCCTCGGAGAGTTCATGCGCATCCAGCTTCGTCAGGTTCTTGTTCCACATTCCGCGGAGTTCAATCCACTGCAGGCCAAAGTCATGCGCCGCCACATAGCATGCATGGTCAAAGTCCTGCGAGATCTCGTCATTGATCACCGCCACGCGGAAAGGGCAACTTGCCGCGGCGCGCGCGGGAATCGCCGCCGCCGCACCGGCTGCTCCCATTCCCGCCAAAAATCTTCTGCGCGAAACCATCATTCTCATCTCCTCAGCTCTTAGATCTCTGCGCGGCTATTTTGCTGCGTACACCTTCGTCTTACCCGTGCGTGTGTTCGTCACGCTGAAGCTGCCATTCGCGTGTGCCACCACCTTCAGATACGCGCCGTCACTGCCGCCCTTCAGGTTTGCAATCAGCGCGTCGGGGCTGTTGTGCGCCGCGTCGGAGTCCTCTGCCGTGTGCAGCATCCAAAGGTCCTCAAGTCCTGGGCTCTCATGCACCGTCTGCCATGCCTCCGGACTGCCCGCCTTGTGCGCGCCGTTGTTCATGATCGCCACACGCGGATGAATCGCATCCACGAAGGCTCGCGTATTCGACAGGTTGAAGCCGTGATGATTCACCAGGTACAGATCCACATGCCCGATGAGGTTGTCCGGACACACCAGCGGAATCTCCTTTGCCTTGGTCAAATCGCCCATATCGAGAAACCGGAACTTGCCATAGCGCACCAGGATGCCGACCGACCGCGGATTCTCTGTCTGATCCAGTGTCCATTTCGGCTCGCTCGCACACCAGGGATTCGGCTCCGGCTTCACCCCCGGCACCGCCGCGATATGCTCCCCATCCGCCGCAAGCACAACAATCGACAGCCCCGGCAGGTTGATCGCGTCTCCCGGATGCACCGTTCGGCGCGGGGTGCCTCCGATCGCCTTGATGTAGGCTGCATAGTCGTGCCGCGTAATGTCGCTGTCCTCGCGATTCTCGCCGTGGTCCAGGAACTCGCCCACCTTCACGCGCTGAACCAGGTTCGGCACGCCGCCCACGTGGTCGACGTGGAAGTGCGTAATCAGCACATAGTCGAGCTTCGTCACGCCCGCATCCTTCATCGCCGCCTGAATACGCTGGACGTCGCGGCCATTGTTATCGGGCATGCCGGCATCGTGCAGGCCTTTCTGATAGGGGTCAGGGCCGTGTCCGTTGACGCTCGGCCAGCCGGTGTCCACCAGCATCGACGCGCCCGTCGGCGCAACAAACAGTGTGGATTGCCCGCCCTCCACGTCAATCGAGTAGATGCGCAGCGCATTCGCTGCCGCCTGCGCCATGGCGGCCGGTAGAGCGGCCAGCAGCATGCACGCCGCTGCGAGTAGGACTGCGTTGACGGAAGCATGTCGAAGGCGCGAAGCGCGACGAAGAGAAGAGAAGAGGGATTGGATCGCAGTTTTCATGTCCGCAAAAGTGTACTCGACGCGCCGGTTCGCGCGAAACAGGGCCGCATCGCTGGTAGAATAGAAACTGCCGCAGTGTGCGGTGATTCACCTGATTTTCATCTCCCAATGGCACGGCCCCCGCGCCAAACCCAAGCAAAGGAACACCGCCCCTGTGAGCCAGACGATACGCAATATCGCCATCATCGCCCATGTTGATCACGGCAAGACAACCCTGGTAGACGCCATGCTCCGTCAGTCGGGAACATTTCGCGCCAACGAGCAGGTCGCCGATCGGGTGATGGACTCCAATGAGCTGGAGCGCGAGCGCGGCATCACCATCCTTGCCAAAAACACTGCCATCCACTACGGCGGCGGCAAAATCAACATCGTTGACACCCCCGGCCACGCCGACTTTGGCGGTGAGGTCGAACGCGCCCTCAAGATGGTCGATGGCGTCATGCTCCTTGTTGACGCCGCAGAGGGCCCTCTGCCGCAGACGCGCTATGTGCTCGCCAAGGCGCTCGAAGCCAAGCTGCCGCCCATCGTCGTTATCAACAAAATTGACCGCCCCGACGCGCGCCCGCAGGAAGTTCTCAACGAGGTCTACGATCTCTTCATCGATCTCGACGCCGACGAGCACCAGCTTGAATTCCCCGTGCTCTATGCCGTCGCCAAGGCCGGCACAGCCACCACGGACATCGCCGCTCCGGGCGTTGATCTTCAGCCGCTCTTTGAGACCATCGTCAATACCATTCCGCCCGCCAAGGGCGATGCCGACGCCGCGCTGCAAATTCTCGTCACCAACCTCGACTACTCCGACTACTTCGGCCGCATCGCTATCTGCCGCGTCTTCCAGGGCACGCTCCGCGCCGGGGAGGAAGTCAACATCTCCAAACGCGACGGTGCGCTCCAGAAGACCAAGATCACGAAGCTTTTCACTTTCTCGGGACTCAAGCGCATTGACGTGGAGGCTACCGAGATCGGCGACATCGTCGCCGTCGCCGGCGTCGAAGGCATCACAATCGGCGAGACGATCACCGGCATCGAAAACCCTGCGCCGCTGCCGCTCATCGTCATCGACGAGCCGACGATCGCCATCCAGTTCAGCGTGAACAACGGGCCCTTTGCCGGTCGCGAAGGCCAGTACGTCACCAGCCGTAACCTGCGCGAGCGCCTCGAAAAGGAACTGCTCACCAACGTCTCCATCCGCGTGGAAGAAACCGGCTCACCAGACAGCTTCAAGGTCCTTGGCCGCGGCGAATTGCAACTCGCGATTCTCATCGAGATGATGCGCCGCGAAGGCTACGAGTTGATGGTTGGCCGCCCCGAGATCGTGACCAAGATGGTGGACGGCGTGCGCATGGAGCCCGTCGAGCACCTCACCATCGACGTGCCGGAAGAGCACACCGGCGTCGTGATTGAGAAGCTCGGGCCGCGCAAGGGCGAGATGACCAAGATGCATAATCACGGCTCGGGCCGCGTCCGCATGGAGTTCCGCGTGCCCAGCCGCGGCATCATTGGCCTGCGCAGCGAGATGCTCACCGAGACGCGCGGCACCATCGTCATGAACGCGCTGTTCGACGGCTACATTCCCTACCAGGGCGAGATTCCGCAGCGGCCCACCGGCGCGCTCATCTCTGACCGCCAGGGACCCACCACGACCTATGCGCTCAATGGCTTGCAAGAGCGCGGCATCCTCTTTGTCGGGCCCGGCGTCGATGTCTACGAGGGCATGATCGTCGGCGAGCACTCGCGCGACAACGACCTCGACGTCAACGTCGTTCGCGAAAAGAAGATGACCAACATGCGCGCCTCGTCTGCCGATGAAGCCATCCGCCTCGTTCCGTACAAGGCGCTGAATCTTGAGCAGGCCATCGAGTTCATCGCCGATGACGAACTCGTCGAGGTCACGCCCAAGTCGCTCCGCCTGCGCAAAAAGATTCTCCAGGCCAACCGGCGTCCCAAGCGCTGGGAGAAAGCTCTCGCCTGAGGTTTCGCGCCAGATAGAAGGGCCGGACTGCTCCCAGCACGGCCCTTGCTGCATCCCGATGCATTAGTGGACGGCCGCACCCTCCGGCGCCTTGCCCGGCTTGTTCTTGCTCAGCAGGAACGACAGCACGATCAGCCCAATCGACATCCACGACAGCTCCATGTAGACATCCTGATAGCCCTGCATCTGGGCCTGCATGTTGAGCTGCCCGTAAATGGACGCCATCGCCATCGCCTTGCCGTTGGCCGCGCCAAAGTGGCTTGAGAAGAAGCCCGTCATCGCCTGTGTCTGCTGCTGAAAGGCGATCGAAGCCGACTGCATCGAGCTCTGCAGATGCTGCTGGTGCCACATCGCGCGGCTCGTCACCTGCGCATTCGTAATCGCAATCAGAATGCTGCCGCCAAGGTTACGGACGAAGTTAATCAGGCCCGCTACCTGGTTGCTTTCTTCCTTCGGCATGCCGATATACGCCGCGTTCGTAATCGAGATAAAGCAGAACGGCAGCGGCAGCATCTGGATGACGCGCAGCCACGACGCCTCCGCAAAGCTCATCTGCAGATTTGTAACTGCCGCGGCATACCGAAAGGTCAGCACGAGGAGCGTAAAACCAATCAGCGTCAGCGTCCGCGCGGAAAACTTGCCCGTAGCGATCCCAGCCAGCGGCATCACCACCACCAGCGTCAACCCGCCTGCCGTCAACGCCAATCCCGCTGTCGTTGCGTTATAGCCCAGCAGCTCCTGCATGAACTGCGGCTGCAACACCGTGTTTGCATTGAGCACGCCGCCCACCAGCATCATCAGGAAGCAGCAGATGGCGAAGTTGCGGAACCGGAAGAGCTTCAAATTGATGAGCGGATTCTTGTGCCGCCACTCCCACACTGCCAGCCCAATCAGCCCGCCGATAAACATCACCGCAAAGAAGCGTATGAATCCCGAAGAGAACCAGTCATTCTCTTCGCCCTTGTCCAGCATGATCTGCAGCCCGCCCATCGACAGCGTCAGAAAGGCCAGCCCAAGGTAATCCATATTCCGCAGCTTCGAAGGGTCCGCCTTGATCCATGGCGGATCCTCCACCATGCGCGTCACCAGAAAGAATGCCAGCATCCCAATCGGAATGTTGATGAAGAAAATCCAGCGCCACGAAAAGTTATCCGTGATCCAACCGCCCAGCGTCGGGCCAATCGAAGGCGCCAGCACCGCCACCAGCCCATACAGCGCAAAGGCCTGTCCGCGCTTGTGCGGTTCAAAGGAATCCGCCATGATGGCCTGCGCCATCGGCTGCATGCCGCCGCCGCCCGCTCCCTGAATCACGCGGAAAACGATGAGCAGTGGCAGCGACGGGGCGATACCGCAGAGAAAGCTTGCCACAGTAAAGATCGAGATGCAGAAGACGAAGAAATTACGCCGGCCCATCAGGCTCGATGCCCACCCGCCCAGCGGCAGCACAATCGCATTCGACACCAGATAGCTCGTCAGCACCCACGTGCCCTGGTCGGTGCTCGCCGCCAGGCTGCCCGCAATGTGAGGCAGAGCTACATTGGCAATCGAGGTGTCCAGCACCTCCATGAACGCCGCCAGCGCCACCGTCATGGCAATCAGCCATGGGTTCACGCGCGGCTTCCACTTCGCGTGCAGGTCAATCGGATTCGGGTTGTCGACCTGCTTGCTGTGGGTCTCGGCGCCGGCCGGCGATAGGGTCTGCGTCTCGGGCAAATCTACTCCTTTGCTAATTGGCTCCGCTGCCCCGAGATTGGTTTCGGGGCAAGGGGATGGGGGCATTTTCAGCTCGCGCCGTCTGAGAGTTGAAGCGAAAGGTCCACACCTACCCGCCGTGCAGTGAACCGGCCGAGCGGTGCATCGATGCCATGGCCAACATATCGTAATCTCCAGTTTAGATTCTGTGCCCCGCCCCAAAGGTGCAGCGATTTGTCAGCCCGCTCAATGTGCAGGGGAAATCCTCGATGCGCCCGGCGACCGCCAGCCCACCCAGGCCACCCCGAGCGCTACCAGCTGCATCGACACAATGAACGCCGCGCACGCGGGCCAACGGCCCAGCGACCAGAAGTACCCAGGCAGAACGCCAGCTGCGGTTCCGCCCACGTAGTAGCAGGTCATGTAAAGCCCCGCTGCCGTGACGCGCGCCTCAGCCGGCGCAGCCTCGCGCAAGTGGCTCTGCGCGGCCGTTTGTGCAATAAAAACGCCGCTACAGACCAGCGCCAGACCCGCTATCACCCACGGCAATGATGGAATCAGCGTGAGAAACACGCCCGCAATCGAGCAAAGGATCGCTCCGCCAATCCCCATGCGCAGCCCAACGCGCGTTATCAGGTAGCCAGCCAGGGGCGTCACTACAAATCCAATCAGGTAAACAAAAAAGAGGGAGCTCAGAGCCGCAGTGGATAACCGGAATGGAGCAGCGGCCAAGTGGAAAGTAATCCAGGTAAAGACCCCTACCAGGCAAAACAGCACGTTGAATCCCACGGCGAATGTAGCAGCGAGCCGGCGATTCCGTAACTGCTCGCGTACCTGCAAGGCAAAGGGCAAGCCGCGCCGCGTAGCGGAGATCCTTGCATGACTGCCGGCCGGCAGCCACAAAGCTACCGCGCTCGCGCCGAGAAGCCCTGCTGCGCCTAGCGCAATAAAACTCACCCGCCAGTTCCACCTGTCTGAGATTAACCCCGCCAGCAACCGCCCGGTAAAGCCGCCCAGCGCGGTGCCGCTCACATAGAAGCTCATCACCAGCGCCACGCGCTCGGGCGGCCACTCCTCGCCGATGTACGTAACCACCACAGCCACAACGCCAGGAACCGTCATGCCCTGCAGAAAGCGCCAGAAGACCAACTGCGTGAGCGAGGTGGAGCTTGCCGCCAGCAAGGTCGGCACGCAGATTCCCAGCAGCGACCCGACGATCACCCGCTTGCGCGGCAACCGCTCCGCCAGCGCGCCAAAGACCGGGGCCGACAACGCCACCCCCAGCGTCGCAGCCGACACCGTCAGCCCCACCGCTATCTTGGACGCGTGAAAGATTCCCTCCAGCAGAGGCAACAGCGGCTGCGTGCAGTAGAGTTCGAGAAACGCGCACACCCCGCAGAGTGCCACAGCGACGGCGGCCCAAGGGCTGGGTGCGTTCCGGCTTGGCGATGGGGAATCCAATGTTCAGAATAATGCAGCCGCGGCTTCCCCATTCCACCCGCCGCGCCCTGTCGATATACCCTGAATGGAGATGGGCCCGTCTTCCCCACAGCAGCCCCCGCCGGCAACTCCGCCCCGTCGCGGGATGGAGGCGTTTGCATCGAGCGATTTCCGCCGCTATCAGTTGGCGCGAGGAGCCGTGATCCTCGGAGCCGAGGCCCAGTCTGTCGCCGTCGCGTGGCAGGTCTACTCCATCACCCATCGCGCGCTCGATCTTGGCTACACCGGCCTCGCGCTTTTTTTGCCGGGGCTTCTCTTCCTTCTTCCCGCCGGCCACATCGCAGACCGCTTCGATCGCCGCCAAGTCATCCTCGTCTGCTATGGCCTGCAAGTCTTCTGCACCCTTGCCCTCTTATTCTTTGCGCGCACGGGCCTCCCATCGGTTTATCCCATCTACGGCGTACTGTTTCTCATCGGCACCGGTCGCGCCTTCTCGGCTCCGGCAAGCTCCGCACTCATTCCTCATCTCGTCCCGGAAAAGCATTTCGTCAACGCCGTCACATGGGGCGGCGCCATCTTCCAGTTCGCGAACATCACCGGCCCCGCTCTCGGCGGCATCCTCTTCACCCTGCCAATCGAGCGCTGGTTGCCTGGCAGTCGCATGGAGGGCGAAGCAATCGTCTACACCTTCACGATCGCAACGCAGTTCTGGTTTCTCGCACTCGTCGGCAGCCTCAAGATTCGGCTCGGTCGCATGGAACATCGCGAAATCTCGCTCAAGGTGCTTCTTGCAGGCTTCCGCTACGTCTTGAGCCTGCCTCTGCTCCTCGGCGCATTCTCGCTGGACCTCTTTGTCATGCTCCTGGGCGGTGCCGTTGCGCTCATGCCCATCTTTGCCAGCGAAATCCTCCACACCGGCCCGCGCGGCCTTGGCATGTTACGCGCTGCCCCTGCGATTGGCGCCGTCAGCATGTCCCTGGTCATGGCACGCTTCCCCATCGGCCGCCGCGCCGGTCGTCGCATGTTTATCTGCGTCAGCATCTTTGGCGTGGCCACAATTCTCTTTGGACTCTCGCGCAACCTGTGGTTCAGCCTGCTGACCCTCGCCATCGCCGGAGCGGCAGACACCATCAGCGTCATCATCCGCGGTTCCCTTCTCCAGCTCGCCACCCCGCCGGAGATGCGGGGCCGCGTCAGCGCCGTCAACTCGCTCTTCATCGGTGCATCCAATGAGCTCGGTGAATTTGAAAGCGGTCTGACCGCACAGTGGTGGGGAGCCGTGCGCGCCACCATCTTCGGCGGCGTTGGCGCGCTCGTGGTCGCTGTCGTCTGGGCCGGGCTGTTTCCCAGCCTGCGCAAGGTCGACAAGCTGAGCTCAGAGGCATTCCGCCCACAACAGGCAGAAGCTCTCAAAGCCGCCGCCGAGGATTAACAGACCTAAGCTTCTGAAAATCGATCGGCTTCGTAATGGCCGTCACCCGCAGATGCCGCGCGATCTACCGAGCCGTCTCAGTTTCGGCAGCGCCTTCCACCAGAAAGAGCCGCGTCCGCGCGGCCTTCTTCCGCAATGGCGCAATGGCTTTGTATTGAGGGGAATTCTCAAACTGCTGCGCTACGGCCAAAGTTGGAAACTCAATTACGATGAATCGCCCCGTCGGAGCCTGCCCCTCCAATGGAATCACTCGTCCGGCACGCACAATATATTTCCCGCCAAACTGAGCCACCACAGGCGTCACGGCTGCAACATAGTCCTTGTAGGCAGCCGGTTTCGTCACCGCAATCTCCGCAACCGCATAACCCTTCGGCGGAGTCGCAGCAACACCATCCGCTCCCACCAGCAGAGCGCAGATGCAGATTGCAACGAGCAGAATCCTCACCTTCATGCGGCCTCATCTCCTGGTCCGAATCGAGAAGCCAGCGCACCAGTCTAACGCTGCAACAAATCAATTGGCTTCAAAAAGTCCGTCACCCGCACATGCCGCGCCAGCGTAGGATGCTGCCGCTCGAGCGCTCGGTACATCTCCCACGCCACGCGCCGGTAGCTGAAGTGCCCCGCAGGCCCCGACCGCAGCTCGCTGATATATTGCGCCTCGGCAAAATCCATCTTGAAGAGGCACCGGATTCGCGTCGCCAGCGGCAGCACATACAGCGCCGACTGGGCCGCCTCCGGCGCGTTTCCCGCCGCAATGCGCGCGCTCGCCGCCTGCGCCGCATCCGCGGCTGCCTCGTAGTCCTCCAGCGCGCCCGCTTCAGCCAGCAGGTTCACCTCCGGCCCCAGATCGCCCACCACTGGCGTCTCGTACCCATGCGCCGTCGTAAAGCCCTGCAGAATCTGCGTCACCCTCCGGTGCCTGTGCATATCGCGGAAGCCGCCCACATCCATCAGCACATCAAACCGCAGCGCAGCTCCTGCATGAAACGCGCGCAGCAACTCGTCGTGTTTGCCGCGATGCTTCAGCCCCAGTTCGATGACCTCATTCACCCGCGCCTCGGGCCATGCAGCCACCGCATCGCGAATCTGCCGGTAAGGAGAATGGCTCGCTGAATAGAGCAGCGTTGCCGCTAATTCCACTTCCAGCGACTCCGTCCGCTCCACCAGGTCCACCAGCGGAGCCTCGGCAATCGCCAGCCCACCCAGCAGTTCCTTCGCCGCCTGCGCCAGATCCGCCTGCGTCTGCATCAGGTACGGGTTCGCCTCGGCATACTTCACCAGCGTCGGCGCAGTCTTCACCTCGCGCGTCAGCAGGTTCGCCGCCTCGGCGGCCAACTCAGGCTGCCCGGCCAGCTTCTCCACAAAGGCCGCGCCCGCAGCTCCATTCACATTCCACGCCGCGCCCATCGCCGACTCGCGCAGCTTCAGTCCCAGTTCGCGCACCTCCGACGCCGGGTGCGATAGTAGCCGCGAAACCTGCGTCTCCAACGTGCGCGCATTCACAATCTGCCCTAAAGAGGTATTCGTCGCCAGGGGAAGCAGGTACCGCGCCACATCAAACGCCCGTGCCTTCAGCGTTCGCGCATATACCTCCGGCTTCATTGCCTCGGGGCGCGCCACACGCTTCTCCAGCGCCGCCAGCACCGCCGCAGTCGTCCGCTCATAAGCCGCAAACAAGTTCTCTATCGTCTCCCGATAAAGCTTCGCCGACTCGGCATCCGATCCAAAGCCAGGGAAATACCACCCCGACTTCAGAAAATTCTGGTACCGCGTCGACCGTTCCTGGCCGTCCCAACGCTGCTCGTCCACCAGCACAATCGCAGCCAGCAAACTCAGCCGCTCCACAGCGATCGCGATGTGCGCCAAATCGGCAATCGACCTGTGACCGTACTGAAAATAGAACGTATTCAGGAATTGCTCGGCCCGCTGGGCGCTGATCTCGGTCAGAGACTCCCGCATGGAAAGCGCCGACCGCGAATATTTGGCCATTGCATAGGCCAGCACTTCGGGGTCTGCCCCATGCACCGCAAAGACTTCCGTCTGATTACGTGCGTTTCCGCTCGAAAAAGATTCACTGGACATCTGTATAGGCTCGCGAACAGAATACGACATGAGCGGGTAGGCGTTTTCCTGAGCCCGTTTGTTCGCTCTGCGAGTCCAATGGTTGCGGGGGAGAAAGGGCTCCATGCGGGAGATCAAAGTGCGTACGTCACAGAGACCCCGGCCATTGCCTTCGGGCCATTGGATCATGACCCAGCGATGGAATGACCTGCTTTTTGCCCACTGGCCCGTTGCCGTCGCTCAAATCGCCCCTCATCTGCCTGATGGCCTTCAGGTTGACACCTTCCAGGGTTCGGCATGGCTCGGCATTGTTCCCTTCTGGATGGACCGCATCAAGATTCGCGGCGTTCCGCCTGTCCCTACCGCCCGTCAGTTCGCCGAGCTCAATCTCCGCACTTATGTCCGTGATCCGCGCACTGGCGCGCAGGGAGTCTACTTCTTTTCGCTCGACGCCGCCAGTCTGCTCGCCGTCGCCGTCGCGCGCGGCTTTTACCACCTGCCGTACTTCTGGGCAGAGATGCGCATCAAGCAGCGTTCTGAGCGCGAATTTTCCTATTACTCCCGGCGACGCTTCGCCAGCCGTCCGGTGCTCTTCATCGCTCGCTATCGCGGCCTCGGTCCCACGCGCCGTCTCGTCGAGAGCCGTCCCGGCTCGCTGGAACATTTCCTCACCGAACGCTATTGCCTCTTCACCCACGACCGAAGCGGCAACCTCGTCCGCGCCAACATTCACCACGTCCCCTGGCCTCTCGAAGAAGCCGAGGCCGAGATCCACCGCAACGACCTGGCCGCCTCCATCGGCATCACCCTTCCTGACACGCCCCCTGTCCTGCACTACTCCCGCCGCCTTGCTGTCTACGTCTGGCCCGCAGAACCGGTCCGTCGTGTTGTCCACGCGGCCAGCACTTCGATCGCCACCGCGCCCTCAAGCTAGTCCCTCCCTCCGCGCACATATAATCAAGCAGAGCATCGCGCCGCAGCACCGCCACGCACGGAGCACAGACATGAAAGCCTTGCAGGGAAGGATTGCGCTGGTCACGGGGGCCAGCCAGGGAATCGGACGGGCCTGTGCCCTTGAACTCGCACGCGCCGGAGCCACCGTGGCCCTGGCAGCACGCAGCGCCGACAAGCTGGCCGCTCTCGCCGATCAGGTTGCCGCCGCCGGGGGCCTGGCCGCGGCCTTCACCCTCGACGTTGCCAGTGAAGAATCCCTCAAGTCCGGAGCAAGGGCCATCCTTGACCGCTACGGCAAGATCGAAATCCTTGTCAACAACGCCGGTATCACCCGCGACGGCCTCATGATGCGCATGAAGCGGGCCGACTGGGACGACGTTCTCGGCACGAACCTCACCGGCGCTTTCCTGCTTACCCAAGCCCTGCTGCCGGCAATGCTTAAAAATCGCTGGGGCCGCATCCTCAACATCACCAGCGTCGTAGGGCGAACCGGTCAGGCCGGTCAGGTCAACTACGCCTCCTCCAAGGCGGGACTCATTGGCTTCACTCGCTCGCTCGCCCGCGAGGTCGCCTCCCGCGGCATCACTGTCAACGCCGTCGCCCCGGGCTACATTGAAACGCCCATGACCGCCGTCCTCGACGACAAGCAACGAGAAGCCATGATGGCCACCATCCCCCTCGGGCGCCCCGGCACACCGGAAGACATCGCCCAATCCGTCGCCTTCCTCGCCTCGGACGCCGCCGCCTACATCACGGGCCACGTCCTTGATGTCAATGGCGGTATGTTTATGGGTGGATAAAATCGCCTTCTGCCTTCCCGGCCCTCGCAGGCAACTGAAGTTTTCCGTCCCGGCGCACGATGAACCCTGAGAGGGGACAGATGACGCCGCAAACCGCACCCCCATCGCACACACTCCCGCACTCCTTGGAAGCTGGCGCATCCCTCCGCTACGTCGCCCGTCAGCCCATACTCGACGCGGCGGGCAAGCTTTATGCGTACGAACTGCTCTTTCGCAACGGTCCTGAGACCGCCTTCCGCGGCGACGTCGAGGTCGCCTCCCGCACCATGCTGGACAACACCGTCCTCTTCGGACTCGAGTCGCTCACCGGCGGCTTCCCGGCATTCTTCAACTGCACTTTTGAGGTCCTCACAGGCAGCTTCATCGAGCTTCTTCCGCCTTCCCTCACCGTACTCGAGGTACTCGAGACTGTTGAGCCCACGCCGGAGCTCATCGAAACTTGTCGCAGACTCAGATCCAGCGGCTATCGCATCGCTCTCGACGACTTTGTCTGGGCGCCACGCTTTGATCCGCTCATCGAGATCTCCGATTACATCAAGGTGGACTTCCTGCTCTCCGGTCCAGCCGACCGCCGGAGTCTCCTCCAGCGGCTGCGCGGCAAGCCTATCCGCCTCCTAGCAGAAAAGGTCGAGACCGAAGAGCAGTTCCAGCAGGCCCGCGCCGAGGGCTTCACACTCTTCCAGGGCTACTACTTCTGCCGGCCCACCCTGCTCAGCAGGCGCACTGTACCCGCAAACACTGTGGAGTACGTCCACATCCTGCAGCGGCTCCAGGAACAACCCATCGACCTCAAAGGGCTCTGTCCGCTGATCAAACGCGACGCCGCCCTCACCTATCGCCTCTTGCGCCTGGTCAACTCACCCCTGTACCCGCATCGCGACGAAATCCGGTCGATCCGCTCCGCCATTCTCACCGTGGGAGAGGTCGCCTTTCGCCAGATCGCCTTGCTCGTCATCACTAGCGAACTCGCTGCGTCGTCTTCCGGCGAACTGATCCGCATGGCGCTTGTTCGCGCCCGCTTTTGCGAACTGGCTGCGGATCGATTGCACCTTGACCCAACCGAACAGTACCTGCTCGGCCTGTTCAGCCTCCTGCCCGCCATGCTCCGCGCCCCCGCCGAAGAAACCGTGGCAATGCTCCCATTACGCTCCGGTATCCGCGAGGCTCTGATGGGCAATGCGACTCCCGAGCGTGTGCTTCTTTCCTGGATTGAGGCGTACGAGCAGGCGAACTGGCTCCACTGTGACACTCTCGCCGCACAGTACGGCGTGCATCCCGACATGTTACAGAACTCCGCGCACCAGGCCATCACCTGGGCGCAGTCCATCCTGCTGTCTGTCGGCTGACGTGGAATTGCTACTGTGGCGGTTCGCTGCCATGCGGAAGCACTGGCCCTCCGCGAGGCCGCGGCATCGACGGGCGGCGCATCACCGCAATTGTCTTTGCCGTAAACACTCCATGCACGCGCATTCCCTCGATGCGCACTGCATCGCCAACCTCCAGTGCGCTCACAGGGAGCACCGACTCCTGCCGCTTCAGGGCAGTCGCATCCGTCAGGGCAACCCGCACCGACGCCGGATCCATCACCGTCTCCAGCGTCAATTCATTTCCCGAAATCGCTGTCACCCGCCCGGCCGCCCATGTCCTACCGTACTCTTTTGCCCGCTTCTGCGCCTGCCTGGCGCACACCGGGTCCAGCCGCGCGATCACCACCGCGCCCACATCGTCCGTCTTCGTATCCACGCGACCGCCCGCCACAATCACATCCCGCCTCTGGATTGCCTCCGGCTTGACAGCCTGCAGCGTGCCTTCCATTTGCCCGGCCTCCGCCATGGCGAGACAGTCCACCGGTTGCGCGACGTTTGCCGGCAGATGCTGTTCCACCATCCGCGTGTTGGCGCTAAAGTACACGTCGGCGCGCACGCCCTTCTCTGTCTTCACGGAGTAGTGATCCGAATGAACAGCAGTCACCGTGCCCAGCAGGCCGCGACCATCCTTGCCCAACACGTGCCATCCGCCTTCCGCAACGCTCCCTTGCGCATGCAGCACGCTGCCCGCCATCAGAGCCAATCCCATCGTCCAGATCCATCGATTCCCTGCGCAGATTCTCATGCGGATGCACATCTCCCCTTGCAGTGTAGTCCTGTGCTACCTGCTCCCGTGCACGACAAATTTCAGTAAATTCCCATTCTGGCGTTCGCGGCCGTCCGTGTTTACGCTGGTCACGGTTCAATGCGCGCCGTGTTCCGTCACCAGCGCTTCAAACGCCGGCTGTCCGTGCAGGCCGGCAAACTCCCGGTCCGCGGCCAGCTTCTTCGGATTGGTATAGCCTTCAATGAGCGCCATACGCAGATAGTCAATCGCGCAATCCATCCTGCCCGCCTGCGCGCAGCCCCGCGCCATGTAGTAGTTCATCGCGCCCCGATCCTGCAGCGACGACGAATCCTGCACCCGCGGCGCTTCGCTGTTCTCGAAGATGTGCGGGTCCAGCGCGAGCGCAGCCCTGTATTCCGCCGAGCCTTTCTTGTAGTTGTGCTCCGCCATCAGCGCCGTTCCCAGATTCTTGAGAATCATAGCCGACTTTGGCGTGATGTGCAGCGCAGCATGATACATCCGCTCGGCGTCTTTATAGCGTTTCTCCGCGTCGTAGATCGTGCCCAGGTTGTTCAACACATCGGCGTTCCGCTTGTCGAGCTTCAACGACCTGCGGTAGCAGGCGCTGGCGTCCGCGGGGTCCAGCATCAACTGGTACGCAATCCCCATCTTGTTCCAAAGCGCAGCGGATTTGTTCGGCTCGCTCTTGTACGCTTCAATCGCCGCCTGATACCGCTTTCGCGCCATCAGCGTGTCGCCTTTTTCTTCTTCCGAGGGCTTTGTCTGCGGCATCGTCACCGGCGGCTCGGGAACGTGATTGGATGCATCTTCCATCGCGGTGGCATTCGGCGTGGCGCCCTGCTGGGTGGATTCCGGGCTTTGCGGGGATGCGGAGACGCTCAACAGCGCCGCCAATGTGACGGCTGGGAGAAATGGGGAAACCCCTAGCTTGCTCATATCCCCTCCTTGAGAAGAAATGAGGGCGACAAGCTGGTCGACATCGTCCATAGACATTACACCACCGTTCTGGGAGCAATCGTCAAGCGTGATACCTCCGTTTTTCACGCGAGCTGAACACATTTGTAAGCCCCGAAGGCCACTCCGCTCATCGGATAGACTGCAGTCTGCATTCGCATCCAGACCACCGGAGAAGTTCCAGCCATGAGCACAGCCGCCTCCGCACCCTCGCTTGCCGGTCTCGCCGCCCGCTTCCGCCAAATCCGGCGGCAGACCCTCGACTTGTGCAAGCCTCTCACGCCAGAGGACATGATGGTGCAGTCCTGCCCTGAAGCCTCCCCGACCAAGTGGCACCTTGCCCACACCACATGGTTCTTCGAGTCGTTCATTCTGCGCCCGTATGCATCCGGCTACCAGCCCTTTCACTCCGACTTCCACTGGCTCTTCAACAGCTATTACCGCAGTTTTGCCGCGTTTCCTGAGAAACATCTCCGCGCCTCATTTTCCCGCCCGTCTCTGGACGAGATCCTGCGCTATCGCGCTCATGTCGATGCCGCCATCAAACGCCTCATCGAGGCCGATGTCCCCGCCGAAGCCCTCAGTCGCATCGAACTCGGCGCGCACCACGAAGAGCAGCACCAGGAGCTCCTCCTCACGGACATCCTCAACGCCTTTTACGCCAATCCCCTGCACCCGGCCTATCAGCCAGCTCTGCCTGGCGCAATGCGCCAAGCTACGACCCCGATGCGCTTTCTTGCCTTCCCGGGAGGCCTCGTCGAGTGCGGCCACGCCGCCTCCGGCTACTGCTTTGATAACGAGCTGCCCCGACACAAGGTCTGGCTTGAGCCATTTACCCTTGGTTCGCGCCTCGTCACCAACCGCGAATTCGTCGAGTTTATCGCCGACGGCGGCTACCGTCGTCCCGAGCTGTGGCTCTCCGCAGGCTGGGACGCCGTAGAGCAGAATGGCTGGCGCGCTCCCCTCTACTGGACAGAGCACGACGGCCTGTGGACGCTCTTTACCCTGCGCGGCGCGGTCCCAATTGGTCAGGCCGCCCACGCACCCGTCGCTCACGTCAGCTTCTATGAGGCGGACGCCTACGCCCGCTGGGCCGGTTATCGCCTGCCAACAGAATTTGAGTGGGAGGCAGCAGCCTCAGCCGCTCCTAACCGCGGCAACCTGCTCGACTCCGGCCATCTCGCCCCCCAGCCGGCCGCGGAAGCAGAGCCCCCCGGACCCCTTCAGCTTTTCGGCGATTGCTGGGAATGGACCGCCAGCGCCTACATCGGCTATCCCGGTTTCCGCCCGCTCCCCGGCTCTCTCGGCGAGTACAACGGCAAGTTCATGAGCGGCCAGATGGTTCTTCGCGGCGGCTCCTGCGCCACGCCCGCCGACCACATCCGCGTCACCTACCGCAACTTCTTCGCTCCGGAGACGCGCTGGCAGTTTTCCGGCATTCGTCTCGCAGAAATGTAACGGCCCGAAGCCCCGATACATCCAATTCAGCACATGGCCCTGACTGCTCCCCTCCCCGCCGCCCGCAGTGAACGCGTCGCCTCCGCCGTGCGCGCAGGGCTGACCGCACATCCCCGCAGCCTGCCGCCCTGGCTCTTCTATGACGAGGCCGGCTCCCGTCTCTTCGAGCAGATTACGCAGCTTCCCGAGTACTACCTCACGCGCACCGAGAGATCCATCTTCAGTGCGCACGCCACGGCCATCGTCACGCAAGCCGCCGGAGGCGAGCGCCTGCGCGTGGCTGAACTCGGCGCCGGATCTGCCGATAAGACGCGTCTCCTGCTTGGCGCAGTGGCTGCGTTGCAAACTTCCGTCCTATATGAGCCGGTCGATGTCTCTGCCACAGCCCTCGACCACGCTGCCCAACGCATCGCGCTGGAGATGCCCTCCGTCACCGTCGCACCGCGCGTCATGGACTATACCCATCGCCTCGCGCTCGATACCCTGCCGCCCGACGAGCGTTGGCTCGTCCTCTACATTGGCTCCAGCATCGGTAACTTTGAGCCCGATGCCGCGCTTCACCTGCTCCGGCAGACCCGCGCCGCGCTTCGGCCCGGCGATGCCTTCCTGCTCGGTGTCGATCGTGTCAAGGAAGCCGCCACTCTGCTCGCCGCCTATGACGACGCATCCGGCGTCACCGCCGCGTTCAATCGCAACCTTCTGGTCCGGCTGAATCGCGAACTCGATGCAGACTTTCGCCCCGAAACCTTCGCCCATCGCGCCGTGTGGAACGCCACGGCCTCGCGCATCGAGATGCACCTCGAAAGCCGCATCGCCCAGCCGGTCCACATTCGCGCGCTCGACCTCACGCTCCACCTGGCGGCCAGCGAACGCATCCACACCGAGAACAGCTACAAGTACCAGGCTGGCCAGGCCGAGGCTCTGCTCACGCACGCCGGCTTCCACCCGGAATGCAGCTGGACCGATCCCAACGCGTGGTTTACCGTCCTTCTCGGTCGCGCCGTCTAGCGGACCGCCAGAACCACGGGGTCCACCGCCACCTTCATCGCGCCGCAGTTTGCGAGAAACTTCACCATGCTGCCCGTCAGCGTCTCGCGCGGCTCACGTACAGCGCCCGTAGGCCTTCCAATCGCTCCCGCACGCGCCAGTTGCATCACGCCGGTTCCCTGCGCGTCCAATACGATCTCCGCCAGCTTACGCGCCAGCGCCAGATCGAAGGTCTCGGCGACAAAAACCATCCTTCCCCGCGTGATGAGCACCACAGGCCCCTCATCCGTCGTGAAGACCTGCTCCGTCTCTCCGGCCGTTGTTG
>VFSW01001006.1_pt1 | contig 42025 bp, 44 predicted proteins | sample 5358111 | NCBI WGS metagenome assembly VFSW01 (sample SAMN11554181, study PRJNA540505) | mine drainage metagenome | isolation source: sediment from site ElyBrook_90M | place: USA: Ely Copper Mine, Vershire, VT | collected 2017
GGCGATTTCGACCCATGGCATGTAATTTGCTTATATCATTGCGAAAAATGGCCCTGGGGAATGCTTATCCCCGATAACGCGTTGGTCGACCTATGCGCCTGCCGTCGCTCAAATTTCTGAAGACTTTCCAGGTTGCCGCCAAGCTGCAAAGCTTCAAGGCGGCCGCCGACGAGTTGTTCGTCACGCCGTCGGCCGTCAGCCACCAGATCAAGGCGCTCGAGGAGCAGCTCGGCGTCACGCTGTTCGAACGGGGCGCCCGCGGCGTGCGCACGCTCGCGCTCACCGATGCGGGCGCGCATTACCTGGAACACCTCGACGACATATTTTCCAAGCTCGAGAGCGTCACGGAGCAGCTTCAGATCCGCTACGGCCGCACGATCATTCGCCTGAATGTGCCCTCGTTTTTCGCGAACGAGATGCTGTTGCCGCGCCTCGCGTCGTTCTCGCAGGCGCGTGAGGAGACTGACATTCGGATCGAGACCACGTTCTCCGCGCCGAAGACCCACCCGGCGGAGGCGGATCTGTCGATCGTCGTCGGCTCGGGTCCCTGGGAAGGCCTCACGGTGCACGAGCTGTTCGCGCAAAGCTTCATAGTCGCCTGTTCACCGTCGTTCCTGCTGGATAATCCGATCGACCGCTACGAAGACCTGAACGGCAAGACGCTTCTCGTGCACGAGGAGCGGCGCGAAGCCTGGGAACGATGGACGCTGGGATTGGGCATGGAGCCGATCAAGCCGAATCGCCTCGTGCGCCTCGACACGATGTCCGCGGTCGTGATCGCGGCCGAACAGGGCATCGGCGTCGCGCTCGTGCCGGCGCGGTTGAGCGCCGACCGGTTCGCCGCCGGTGGCTTGATCAAGCTGTTCGACGCGGAGCTGACCACGAACGAGAGCTACGTCATTCTTCAAAGACCCGAAGATCGCAGTCGCGAGGACTTGCAGGAGTTCACGCGTTGGATCGTGAACGAGTGCCGCGTCGCTTGATGCGCGAGTGGACGCGCGCCGAATGATGCTTACATCGGGGCGTTGGTAACTTCTCGCCGGCGGCCGTTCGGCGTATAAACCCGCTTTCGGCACGCGGATCGGGGCATGAAGACGGACACTAGCGGGAACGATACGCCGGCATTTTCGGCTCCGCGCGCAGGTGCGGCGATCGAATTCGTCGTCGCGGTCGCGGAGAACGACGTCATCGGCCGCGACAACCGACTGCCGTGGAGGCTGCCCGCGGACCTGCGGCGATTCAAGGCGATCACCCTCGGCCATGATGTATTGATGGGCCGCAAGACGCATGAGTCGATCGGACGGGCGCTGCCCGGCCGCCGCAACCTCGTCTTGACGCGGCAGCGGGGCGTGGTCGCGCCGGGCTGCACCGCGGTCGCGACGATCGCGCAGGCGCTCGCGGCGGGGCGGCCTGATCGGACGATCATGGTCATCGGCGGCGGGGAGGTCTACCGGCTGTGCTTGCCGTTCGCGCTGCGCATCCACCTGACCCTGGTCCATACCTGCATCGCCGGCGGCGATGCGCATTTCAAGGATTGGCACGACGCCGGCTGGCGCGAAACGGCGCGCGAGCGCCACCAAGCCGACGCCGTCCATGAATTCGACTACAGCTTCATCACGCTCGACAAGTCCTGAGCGAGCGGCGGCAAACGCGCCTCGACCTCGCGGCGCGCGACATCGAAATCGATTTCGCCGAGTTGCGAGACCTTATCGGTCAAGTCGCCGAGCAAGCGGGATTGGATGCGGCCGCGCGCCTGCGCAACGCGGTACGGAATCTCCTCGTGGAACATCACCATCGAATAGCGCGAAATGAAGCGCTGCGGGTGGCGGCGCTCGAGTTCCCGCGACAAGGCGCTTTGCAGTTGAAATTTCGGATCGGCGACCCGCTCGCGCATTTCCCGGTAATTCTCGAGCGCCATCTCGCCAATGGCGTCGGTGTCGGCCTTGCGCGCGGCGAAGAAATCCGCAAATCCCTCCTCCCACGAGGGGTGCCGGGCGACGCAGGCGTCGAAATACAGGCAATCCTCGAAGCATGCGTTCATGCCTTGACCGTGGAACGGTACGATCGCGTGCGCGCTGTCGCCAATGAGCGCGGCCGTTCCGCGGACATGCCACGGTTCGGCCCGCACAGTGCCGAGAAATCCCGTCGGGTGCGCCTCGAATTCCCGCAGGCGGTCGGGCATCAGCGCGACGACGTCGGGAAAGTGCGCGCGCAGGAACCGCTCCACCCGGCCGCGGTCGGTCAAGCTTGCAAAGCCGTCGGGCCCGCTCTTCGGCAGGAATAACGTCGCCGTGAAGCTGCCGTCGGCGTTCGGCAGCGCGATCAACATGAAGCCCCCGCGCGGCCAGACATGCAGCGCTTCGCGCTCCAGCACGTAACTGCCGCCGGGCCCGGCGGGTATCGACAATTCCTTGTAACCGTGCGCCAGATCTTCCTCGCGCGCCTCGATCAGATGCGCGCCGTGCATCGCACGGCGCATGCACGACCCGGCGCCGTCGCTGGCGACGAGCGGCCGCATGCGCACCGGCACGAGCCGGTCCGCGCGCAGGTCGCGCACCGATGCGATGCCTGCATCGAAGTCGGCCGATTCCAGGCGGTGTTCGAACCGCACATCGACGCCGTAGCGCCGCACGGCGATGTCCAGCAACGTACGGTTCAGCCGATGCCGTGAAATCGAATGAATCACTTCGTCCGGGTGGACGCCGTAGGGCTGCATCGACGTCCCGCCTTCGCGGCCGTGAATGAGCCGGCCGTGCATCGGCACCCAGTCGTGCGCAAGTTCCTCGTATACCCCGGCGCGCTTCAGCGCATTGATGCCGCGCGCGGCCAAGGCCAAGTTGATCGACCGCCCCGAAGCGGCGGGACCCGCGCGCGGATCGGCGCCGGCTTCGTAGACCGATACCTCGTAGCCGCGCCGGCGCAGGAGAATCGCGAGCAATGCGCCCGTGGGGCCCGCGCCGGCGAGGGCAAGGGAGCGGCCGTCGGCACTCATGCTGCGGCGGCGCGAGCGAGCGCCTCGGCGGCCCTAAAGACGTCGACGAAGGAGTTGTAGGACGGCACCGGCGCCAAGCGCAATATTTCCGGCTCCCGCCAATCGCCGACGACCCCGGCGGCGCTCAACCGTTCGAAACAGCGCTTGCCATCCCGCGGCAACCGCAAACTCAATTGACAGCCGCGGTCCGCGGCCGTTGCCGGAGTAATGATCTCGACGAGTCCCGGCGCCAGGGCCTCGATCGAGCGGCGCAGGAAATCGCTCAGCGCGACGGACTTGGCGCGCAGGCGGCGAAGGTCCGCGCGCCTGAAAATGTCCAAGGACGCCAGCAGCGGCGCCGCGGACAAGATCGGCGGGTTGCTGATTTGCCATCCTTCGGCGCCGGCCATCGGATGGAATTGCGGACCCATCGCAAACCGCGTGTCCTTGTCGTGGCCCCACCAACCCGCGAATCGCGGCAGCTCGAAGTTCGCCGCGTGGCGGTCATGGACGAAACAGCCGCCGAGCGCGCCGGGGCCGCCGTTCAAATATTTATATCCGCACCAGACCGCGAAGTCCGCGTTCCAATCGTGCAGATGCAGCAGGGTGTTGCCGATCGCGTGCGCAAGATCGAGACCGACTGCGGCGCCGGCTTGGCGCGCGGCGGCGATCACGGGTTCGAGGTTCAAGGATTGCCCGCTCTGGTATTGAACTCCCGGCAGCAGGACGAGAGCGAGCCGCGCCCCGGCCTGCCCGATGCCGTCGACGAGGTCTTCCGTGCGCAGGCACCATTCGCCGGGCCGCGGCCCGATTTCGATCAGGTGGCTTTGAGGATCGAGTCCATGAAAGGCTAGTTGAGAATCAATTGCATATCGATCCGAAGGGAACGCCGACTTTTCGACCAAAACGCAATCCCTGCCGCCCGCGGGGCGAAAGAAACTGACCATCATGAGGTGAAGATTCACGGTCAGTGAATTCATCGCGACGACTTCGGCGGGGGCCGCGCCGACGAGGTTTGCGAGCGGTTCGGCCAAGCGCTCGTGGTAGCCGATCCACGGCCGCTTTGCCGCGTGATGTCCGCGCACCGCGAGTTCGCGCCAATCGGCCAACTCTTGTTCGACGCATGCGGCAGCGGCCTTCGGCTGCAGGCCGAGGGAATGGCCGCACAGATAGATCTGCTTGCGGCCGGCGGCGTCGACCGGATGATGGAACTCCCCGGCGACGTGCGCGAGGACGTCGTGCGCATCCTCACGCTGCGCGCGCTCCGCGGTGAATTCCCGGTTCAACACATCGCGGCCGCCGCGGCCGTCACGTGCCGGGCGGCTGCATCACGGCGCCGCAGGAGCGACAGGTGCGCCGTTGCACGTTCGAATAGAATCGCGAGAATATGAGCGGCAGTTGCCGCTCGATGTCCCCCACCGCGACGCGCTCCAGATGCAGGCATGCTCCGCAGTTCTCGCAATACCAGGAGAACCCGTCCAATTCATCGGCTTGGCGCCTGCGTTCGACGACGATTCCGACCGTACCGGCGGGCCGCTGCGGCGAATGCGGCACCTGTGCCGGCAACAGAAAAATGTCGCCTTGCCGGATCGTCACGTCGGTCACACTCCCGTCCTGGATCGTCTTCAGCACGATATCCCCCTGAACCTGGTAAAAGATCTCTTCACTCGGGTCATGATGAAAATCCTTGCGGGAGTTCGGGCCGCCTACCGCCATGACGATGAAGTCGCCGTCGCGGAACAGGAGCTTGTTGCCGACCGGCGGTTTCAACGAGCCGCGGTTCTCGGCGATCCACCGATCGAGACTGAACGGGGCGGGGATTGGCATGCGCACATTATACCGGCGGCGCGAAACTTAGGCGCCGGCGGTGCGGTCTTAAGGCTTACCGGGTTGCCATTACTGCCATCGCGCCAATGAGGGTGATTATGCGGTTCAAGGGGTTGGAAGCAGGCTTGTGCTTGGTTGCGGCGCTCACCGCGGGGCCGGTATTCGCGGCGTCCGGCGCGCCTCTGCCGGCCGTGTGGAAGGAACACCACGTCAATTTCGTCTACCTGGGCCGCACCTCGCGCTATTCCTGCGATGGCTTGAGCGACAAGGTGCGCGCGCTATTGACGGATCTCGGTGCCCGGAGGGATTTGCGGATCGTCGCGGTCGGCTGCGCGGAATACGGACGCCCGCCGGGCCCGAACTCGCTGAGCCCCAGTCTCGACATACGCTTCTCCGCGCCCGCGGTGCCGGAGCCGGCAGCCAAGCCCCTGCATGCGGGCGATCTGGCGCCGGTCGATGCCCGCTTCGAACCCTTTACGATCGCGCCCGACGCGTTCCGCAACATGGGGATGGGCGATTGCGAATTGGTCGAGGAATTCGCGCGGCAAATCTTGCCGAAACTTACCACGCGCGATCTGAAGCAGGACATCACCTGCGTTCCTTACCAATTGAGCGGCAGCCGCTACTTCGTGCGCGGTGAGGTTCTGCGGGCGCTTCCGCCGGCAGAACAGGCCGAACTCGGCAAGTCCGCGCCCTGAGGCCGCTCATCCGGCCGCGCAGCCGATCGAGATGGGCTCGGCGGCCGCGACGTCGAGGCGCAGTGCCGTCAATCGTCCGCCCCATACGCAGCCGGTGTCGAGGCTGATCACGTCCGCGTTGCGAAAGAAGCCCATGGTCGACCAATGGCCGAACACGATGCGCGCGCCGCGCCATGCTGCGGCTTCGACGTCGAACCAGGGAATCAGCGAGGATGAGCGAAGTTTCTCCGGTGCGCCTTTCGCGCGCAGCGCGAGGCGCCCTTCGCCGTCCACGTAACGCAAGCGCGTCAAGCAATTTGCGATGAACCGCAGGCGCTCGGCGCCGTCGAGATTCGCGGACCACTGGTTGGGGCTGTCGCCGTACATGCGCTCGAACAGGCGTTCCGGCGCGCGCTGCAGCGCGCTCTCGAATTCCCGTGCGCAAGCCGTCGCCGTCGGCAGATCCCATTGCGGCGGCAGCCCCGCGTGCAGGAGCACGAGCCGCAGCGCCCTGTCCTCATGCAGCAAGGGGCGCGAAATGAGCCAATCCGTCAATACGCGGCGATCGCGGGCGCTCATCAAGGTATCGAGCGTATCGCTGCTGCGCGTGCGTGCGCACCCGAGCGCCACCGCGAGAAAATGCAAGTCGTGATTGCCGAGCACCGTGATCGCGGCGTCGTCGAGCGCACGGACCCTGCGCAATACGCCGAGCGAGTCCGGTCCGCGGTTCACGAGATCGCCGACGAACCATAGGCGGTCGCGATCGCGCGAGAAATGGATCGCCTCGAGAAGCGCACCGAGCTCCCGGTCGCACCCCTGGACGTCGCCGATCGCGTAAAGCGCCATCGCCTAGTGAAGCACTCCGGGCATCGCCAGTCTGAACGGCGCGATCGGTGCGTCGAACTGTTGCCCGTCGTCGGCCACCATTTGGTAGCTTCCTTGCATCGTGCCGACCGGAGTCTCGATGACCGCCCCGCTCGAGTACCGGAACCCCTGGCCCGGCTTCAAATAAGGCTGTTCGCCGACGACGCCGTCGCCGCGGGTCTCTTTGACGTTGCCGTTCGCGTCGGTGATGATCCAATGGCGCGTCAGCAGCCGCGCGGGCACGGGGCCGTCATTGCGGATCGTGATCGTGTAGGAAAATACGTAGCGCCTGTCGCGCGGATCCGATTGTTCCTCGAGATAGGAAGTCTCGACTTCCACCCGGATCCGGGGATTCGCTGATTCGGCTGTCATGGGGCGCATCGCATCACTTCAAGCGAACGGCCAGCACGTCGCAGTGCGCCGCGTGCAGGACGGTGTCCTCCGTGAAATTGACCAGAATGGCGAGACCGTGCCGTTCACGGCTGCCGAGCACGATCAAGTCCGCGCGCTCCTGTTCGGCGACGCGCAGGATCTCCGCCTTGGTATTTCCAGCTTCGACGCGGCATATCGTGCGTTCGAGGCCGAGCCGCTTCACCATGTCCTCGAGCATCTTGCGCGAGCGCGCGATCAACTCTTCCTCGATCTGAAGCGCGGGCATCAGGGATTCGCCCATCGGCTCGACCGGCACGAACTCGACGACATGCAAGGCGACGACCGACGCCTGCGAATGTGCCGCCATCGCGCGCCCCGCCACGGCGACCTGTTCGCTTCCGTCCGAGAGGTCCAAAAGCACGAGTATCTTCTTATAGGCTGGCATTGGGTCAAGTATAGCGGAGGCGTGCGCGGCCTATGGAATTTGTCGCGGGTCGGGCGCGGTCCGTGCGTGCAAATGCGCCGCGAGGCGGCCAAATTGAGCCGGCTCCAGGACTTCCGGGCGCAGGCCGGGGTCGATGCCGCAGCCCTCGATTTCCACCGCGGAGAGCAGGCCTTTGAGGCCGTTGCGCAAGGTTTTGCGCCGATGGGAGAACGCCGCCGTCACCAGCATCCGCAGCAGCCGATCGTCGCCGAATTCGAAATTCGGCGTGCGGCATGGGCGCAGCCGAACGACCGCGGACCAGACCCGCGGGGGCGGCTGGAATGCGCCGGGTCCGACGTCGAACAGCGCGTCGACTTGTGCATGGGCCGCGAGCATCACGGTCAGGCGGCCGTACTCCTTGCCGCCGGGCCTCGCCGTCATGCGGTCGACGACCTCCTTCTGCAGCATGAAATGCATGTCCTCGATCGAATCGCGCTGGCGCAGCAGCTCGAACATCAGCGGCGTGGAGATGTTGTAGGGAAGATTGCCGACGATCCGCAAGCGCGGACCTGCGCCGCGCAAGGCCGCGAAGTCGCTGCGCAGCGCATCCTCGACGTGCATTCGCAATCCGCCGGCCGCGCGCGGATCGGCCGCGAGCAGGGCGGCAAGATCGCGATCGATTTCGATCGCGTCCAGCGAGCGCGCGCGCGCGAGCAAGGCCCAGGTCAGGGCGCCGCGCCCGGGTCCGATCTCGACGATGTGCTGGCCTTGCGCCGGCGCTACCGCGTCGACGATGCGGGCGACGACCGCCCGATCGTGCAGGAAATGCTGGCCGAAGCGCTTACGAACCGGCATGCGCGGCGCGCGCACCGGCCAGCCGGATGGCGAGCGCGACGGCGGCATGGAGGCTGCCCGGGTCGGCCCTGCCGGTGCGCGCGAGCGCCAAGGCGGTGCCGTGATCGACGCTCGTGCGCAAAATCGGCAGGCCGAGCGTGACGTTCACCGCGTGGCCGAAGCTCGCATGCTTGATCACGGGCAAGCCTTGGTCGTGGTACATCGCGACGACGACATCCGCGCCGTCGAGAATCCGCTCGGCGAAGGCCGTGTCCGCCGGCAACGGCCCTTGCGCGTCGATGCCCTCGGCGCGCACTTGCCGAATCACGGGTTCGATCACGTCGATCTCCTCGCGCCCGAGGTGGCCCGATTCTCCGGCATGGGGGTTCAAGCCGAGCACGAGGATCCGCGGCGAACGCAATCCAAAATAGCGGCGCAAATCCGCGTCGACGATGCGCAATGTCGCGCGCAACCGGTCCGCCGTGATCGCTCGGCTCACCTCGGCGAGCGGCAAGTGCGTGGTCACGAGCGCAACGCGCATGCGTTCATCGCTCAGCATCATCACCGGCAGCGCGGCGTGCGTGCGCGCGGCGAGATATTCGGTATGCCCGGTGAACGCGAAGCCGGCGTCCATCAGCGTGCTCTTTTGGACCGGCGCCGTGACCATCGCGGCGAATTCGCCGTTCATGCAGCCGTCGCAGGCGCGGTCGAGCATGCGCAGCACATACTCGGCGTTGCGCGGATCCGGCTGCCCGGCCACGGGCGGTACCGCGCACGGGATCTCCAGGACTTCGAGAATGCCGCGCCGGTGAGGACGCGTCGGCGCCGCGGGATCGTAGCTTGCGATATTCACGCGAACATTCAAGGAGGCCGCGGTCGCGCGCAGCAACGCGGCATCGCCTGCGAACACCAAAGCCGCGTCCCAGTCGGACTCGGCGAGCATGACGCAGGTATCCGGTCCGATCCCGGCCGGCTCACCCGACGTGACGACGATCCTTGCGCTTGCCACTACATTTTGATTTCGACGAATGCCTCGTCGCGCAAGCGCTGCAGCCAAAGCTCGGTTTCCTCGTCGGCCTTGCTCGCGCGAATCGCCTCGAACGCTCGCTGACGGCGCAGATCCGAGGTACTGTCGTAAGTGCGGCGGCCCAACAGCTGCACTATATGCCAACCATAGCGGGTCTTGAATGGCATGCTGATTTCGTTGATCTTGAGATTCGCGATCGCCTGCGCGAATTCGGGCACGTAGGTACTCGGCGCGGCCCAGCCGAGGTCGCCGCCGTCCGGCGCCGATCCCGGATCTTCAGACGTGGTCGACGCGATGCCGGCGAAATCCTCGCCGTTCAAGACACGCTGGCGAATCTTCAGCAGCTCCTGCCGCACGGTCTGGTCGTCGTCCAGCTCGTTCGGCTTCAGCAGAATATGCCGGAGATGCACTTGCTCCACGATCACCGGCTTTTCGCCGCTGCGCCGATCGTTCAATTTCACGATATGGAAGCCGCTCGGCGTGCGCACCGGTCCGCCGATCTCGCCGGGCTTCAACTTGGTGACCAGCTGCAGGATGAAATCGGGAAGCTGGCTTCCCTTGCGCCATCCGAGTGCGCCGCCTTCCAAGGCCGTCTGGCTGTTGGAATTGGCGATCGCGAGCTGGGCGAAGTTCTCGCCCTTGCGCGCACGGTCGGCAATGTCCTGCGCCTTGCGCGTGATTTCCGCGATTTGCCGGGGCGATGCGGCCGCCGGCAGGGATATCAGAATATGCGATATGTTGAACTCTTCGTTCGCGGCCGCGCTGTCCTCGCGTTGCAGATATTGTTCGATTTCGCGCGGCGTGACGACGATATGCGAAATCACGTCGCGCTCGCGCAGCGCCTGCAGCGTCAATTCCTTGCGCATCGACTCGCGGTATTGTTTGTAGTCGATGCCCTGGGCCGCGAGCGCGGTCGGCAATTGGTCGAAGGGAATCTTGTTGCGCGCCGCGATTTCCTGCAGCGCCCCGTTCAGCTGTTCGTCCGAAATGGAGAGGCCGATGCGCGTGGCTCTCTGTTCCTCTATCTCCTGCATGATCAGGCGGTCCAGTACCTGTTTCTGCAGAACGCTGCGCGGCGGCAGCGCGACCTTCTGATCGTCGAGGCGCTTGGTCACGGCATCCAGTTGCGCTTCCAGCTGGCTCTTCATGACGATGCCGTCGTTGACCACGGCGGCGATGCGGTCGAGCAAGATGCCGCGCGTGCCGATATCCCGCGTCTGGGCCTGTGCTGCGGAGCACAGCAGGAACGCCGAAATCGAGGTCAGGAATACACGGGAAATCAGTCGCATGTTCGATCGGTACTCTAGGGCTAGGGAGTCGGGTTGACGGCGGAGTATCCGCTAATAGACCGCTGCAGGAAAGAGCCCGCAGGCCTTCCGACATTACTCAAGCCGAGGAGTTCCAATTGCACCGCGATCGACGTGTCGAGCGCTCCGGGTTGATTGACGACGGTAGATCGCTTGGCGAGGTAGCGGCGCTGGACGACTTCGAATCGCCAGCAGCAGCTCGAATACTCTATTCCGGCCACCTGTTCGATCGTTTGCCGGTCGATGATGGAATAGACCAGGCGTCCCACCACGTTCCAGTGCCGCGCCATCGGCCATGCGAAGGAGCCGTCCCACTGGTCGAGTACGCCGTGCTGGAACCGGTATCCCAGATTGACCATGCGTGCGAGGTCGGGACGGTACTGCATCGAGACCTCGGACTTCTCCGTCTTGCTGCTGTATGGATTCCACTGGTAGTCCATCTTGACGCTCCAGTTCCTATAGGCGGTCACGGCGACCTGGCCGATGATGTTGGACGCGCCGTACGAGGCCGGCGCTTCACCCGGGAGCGTCACGCGCGGCTGCGTGAAATAGCGGATCTGACCCAGTGTCGCGGACAGGTATTGACGCCCGTCGGCATGGTCGAACAGCCGTGTCGTGAGGCCCATGCTCAATTGGTTCGCATCGCCGACGCGGTCGTAGCCGACATAGCGGTTGGTGCGGTACAGGTCGGTAATGTTCAAGTCCGGCAGGGCCGTGTCGAAAATCGGCAGATTGTCCTGATTTCGGTACGGCACGTAACTGTATACGATCCGCGGCTCGAGCGTCTCGCTGCGCTGCCCGGTGGCGCCGGAGTCGCGTTCGAAGATCAGGCCCGTGTCGAGCCGGCCGTAAGGAAGCGAGCGTGTCGGCGTACTCGGGGCGCCGGCGCCCACATTGCGCAGATCGTACTGGGTGAATTGCCAGCCGACCGCGGGAACGAAGAAATAGCCGGCGGCGCGCTGCGACCAGCGCAGCTCCGGCGCGAGGTTTAAGCGCACGCCGGTGGGGCCGACGTCGCGCAGGAAATTCACCGCCTCGCTGTTCAGCGCCATCTCGAGCCCGGTGCCGGCGAGCGGCCAAAGGGCCGCTGCATCGATGCGCGGCACGCGCGAGTACGGGCGGTCCGCGCTGCCGACCGCGATGTCGATCGTCTGGAAGTTCTGCAGCTGCGCGCTGATCCGCCAAACGTTGTCGTAATAGCGGTAATCGGCGGTGCGCTCGAGGTAGGTGACGCTGGTTTGCGCGGAGCCCACCGCAAAATCCTGGAAGTAGTTGCTGTCGCTGACGCTCGCGACGTCGAAGCCGACGCGGCTGTGCCGACTGAAGTCGGTCACGTCGGTTACGTGGAAATAGTTTCTCCCGCTGTGCGTTTGCGAATCGTTCGGCAGCACGGTCGTGTCGACTTGCCCGTGCGACGCCGCCGTCAAATAGCGGAATTGGCCGTCGATGTCGACGCCGCGGGCGGACATGACGCCGGGGGTGAGCGTCAGGTCGTAGTTCGGCGCCAAATTGAAGTAATACGGTATTCCTATCGAGTATCCGTTGTTGCCCGAGTGAGCGAAGTTCGGGTACAAGAGCCCGCTTTGGCGCTGGCTCCCAAGCGGGAACGACAGGTACGGGGTGTAGAACAGAGGGACGCCCTTGAACACGAGATAGGCGCTGCGCGCGTCCCCCTGTTGCCGCGCGGTGTCGAGCTTGATCGACGCTGCGTGCAGCGTCCAATCCTCGTTGCCGGCCGGGCAGGTCGTATAGCGCACCTGGTCGAGCGAGACCTGGCCGCCCGGATGGACTTTGATCTCGCGCGCGTAGCCGCGGCCGCGGCGGTTCAATAGCTGAAAGGACGCATCGCCGAAATCCGCGCCGCCGACCTGGTCGTAGTCGCCCGCGTCGCTCTCGATCCTGAGCTTGGGATCCTCGAATTCGACGGCGCCTTTGACCGTGATGCGGCCCGTGCGCCGGTCATACGTCACCTGGTCGGCGGCCACCCGCCGCGCGTCCTGCAGAACCAGGACCCGTCCGCTGACGGCGGCATCGCCATCGGCGCCGAGCGTGGCCGCGTCGCTCTCGATATGGATTCGATGATCGCTCGCATCGATATGCTCGAACAACGCGCCCGGCGGCGTCGGCGCGGGCGGCACGGGACAGACGTCGGCCGAGCGCGCCGCCGGCGCCGCAACGACGGCGGTCAACAGCAGTACGGCGCGTGCATGAGGAGCCATCGGCAAGATATGTCGCCCAGAAGTTGTGAACAGCGCTGCGCGCACCGAAGACGCGCGGGGCCCCCATTATAATCGGTATACTTGCGTGCGCCGCATTTGCGGTTCAACGATGTGGCCGCATGATTCCACCCGCCGCGAGCGCTCATAGGTTCCAGGAGCTCTCCCGCTGGATCTCCGAGGACCTGGGGTTCGCCGGCTGCCCGATCGCACCGGCCTCGGCCGACGCGAGCTTCCGGCGCTATTTTCGCATCGTACGCGGCGCGGAGAGCTTCATCGTGATGGACGCGCCGCCCGACCGGGAGAACCTCGGGCCGTATCTGCAGGTCGCGAGGACGCTCGCGCAAATCGGCTTGAGCGTGCCGCGGGTATTGGCGCGCGATACGGAGCGCGGGTTCCTTCTGCTCACCGATTTGGGTTCTCGGCATTATCTCGACGAGCTCGCGGCCAACCGCGGCGTCGACCGGCTATACGCGGACGCGCTCGGCGCGCTCGCGACGATGCAAACCGCGGGGCGGGCGCACGCCGGCAATTTGCCGGCCTATGACCGAGAAACGCTGACCCGCGAGATGGATCTGATGCCGGAGTGGTTCTTGCGGCGCCATCTCGGTATCGACGTCGACTCCTCGGCGCGGGCGATGCTGGAGCGCTTGTACGACTGCCTGCTGCGGTCGGCGGCGGAGCAGCCCGCGACCTTCGTGCACCGCGATTATCACTCGCGCAATCTGATGGTCCTCGACGCGGGCAATCCCGGAATTCTCGATTTCCAGGACGCCGTCGGCGGGCCGGTCACTTACGATCTGGTTTCGCTGTTGAAGGACTGTTATGTCGCTTGGCCGCCGGAGCGGGTGCGCGCCTGGGCGCTGCATTACCGAAAGCTTGTTCGGCAGGGGGGATTCCCGCTCGACGCGGACGAGTCCGTTTTCATGCGCTGGTTCGATCTGATGGGAATCCAGCGGCACGTCAAAGTGTTGGGTATATTCTGCCGGCTCTACTATCGCGACCGGAAGCCGCAATATCTGCGCGATTTGCCGCGCGTACTCGCCTATGTGCGCTCGGCTTGCGCTGCATACCGGGAGACCTCCGAGTTCGCGGAATTTCTGGCGGCGCAGGTCGACGGAAATTTCGAGCGCGCGCAGGCGCGGACCCTAGCGTGACCGCAGGCTGCGAGGACCGACGGCCGCGGGCGGCGATGATTCTCGCCGCCGGGCGCGGCGAGCGGATGCGGCCGCTGACCGATTCGATGCCGAAACCTCTGTTGATCGCGCGCGGCGCGCCGCTGATCGAACATCATGTGCGTGCGTTGAGCCGCGCCGGCATCGCCAAGATCACGGTCAACTTATGCTGGCGCGGGAGCCAGATCCGCGATTTTCTCGGCGACGGTTCGAAATATGGCGTGTCGATCCGCTATAGCGACGAGGCGCCGCAAGCCCTCGAGGCGGCCGGCGGCATCGTGCGCGCGCTCGCACATCTGGCGCCCGGTCCGTTTGCGGTCGTGAACGGCGACATATTCACCGATTACCCGCTCGAGAATCTCGCGATCAATCCTGAGGCGGATGCGCATTTGGTGCTCGTGCCGAATCCGCCGCAGCATCCGGACGGTGATTTCGGCCTGGAGGCGGGGCTGGCGCTGGCGTCCGCCCCGAGCAGGTTCACGTTCTCCGGAATCGCGGTCTATCGCGAGCGGCTCTTTGCGGGCCTCGCCGACGGCGTGCGCCCGCTGAAACCGGTATTGACCGGCGCCATGCAGACAAAGCGCTGTACCGCCGAGCTGTATCGCGGATTGTGGGAGGATGTGGGCACCGCCGAACGCCTGTCGGCGTTGAACGCGGTTCGATGAGCTACAATCAAAGCATGAGCGAATTCAAAGGCATACCGATCGAGACCGCGGGCTCATCGCCCGCCGGTACGCAGCCGCCGCGGGTCGCGAGCGGCGATAAATACACGACCTCGCAAGGCTTCACGGCGATCAAGGACGGCGTCAAAGCCGGCGCCGCGGCGCCGGAGGCGCAGCCCCGCGCCGCGCTCTCCGGCCATAAGCCGCGCTGGCTGCGTGCCCGTATGGCCGCCGGAGCGGGCTATTCGGCGGTGAAGGATATCGTCAAGCAGCATCGCTTGAGCACGGTGTGCGAGGAGGCGAAATGCCCGAACATCGGCGAGTGCTGGAACGCGGGCACCGCGACGATCATGCTGATGGGCTCGGTGTGCACGCGCGCCTGCCGCTTTTGCGCGGTCGATACCGGCAATCCGCGCGGCTGGCTGGATCCGGAAGAGCCGGCGAACGCCGCGCGCTCGGTCGCGCTGATGAAGCTGCGCTACGTCGTGCTGACCTCCGTCAACCGCGATGACTTGGCGGACGGGGGCGCGGCGCACTATGCGGCGGCCATCCGCGCGATCAAGCGCGCGAACCCTGAGACCGCCGTCGAGGCGCTGACGCCGGATTTCAAAGGGGCGTTGACCGACGTGCAGACCGTAATTGCCTCGGGCTTGGACGTGTTTGCCCAGAATGTGGAGACCGTGCGGCGATTGACCCATCCGGTCCGGGATCCGCGGGCGGGCTACGATCAGACCCTTGGCGTGCTCGCGCACGCGAAAGCTTACCGGCCCGCAGTTCTGACCAAAACCAGCCTCATGTTGGGACTCGGAGAAACGGACGCTGAAATCCACGCGACGATGCGCGACTTGCGTTCGAGCTCGGTCGATATATTGACGCTCGGCCAATATCTGCGCCCCACCGCCAATCACCTGCCGATCGAACGTTACGTGACGCCGGCGCAATTCGACGAATACCGCGCGCAGGCGCTCGCCCTCGGGTTCACCGAGTGCGTGTCCGGGCCTTTGGTCCGATCGAGCTACCGCGCCGAGCAGGCGCTGGCGCGCAACAACGCCGGCTTGGACAACCGCCGCTTGGACCAATGAGCGTCGCGCCCGCCGTCCGCCGCTTGGGGTTGGCCGCGTACGAGCCCACTTGGCGCGCGATGCAGCGCTTCACCGATGAGCGTGACGGGTCGACGCGCGACGAGATTTGGCTCGTCGAGCATCCTCCGGTGTTCACGCTGGGAATGAACGCGAGCCGCGAACATCTGCTCAATCCCGGCGACATTCCGGTCGTGCAAATCGACCGCGGCGGCCAGGTGACGTATCACGGGCCGGGCCAATTGGTCATTTATCCGTTGCTTGACTTGCGGCGCATGAAGCTCGGCATACGCGAACTCGTCGTCGCACTGGAAGATGCGATCATCGCCTACGCAGCCGAGCTCGGAGTGGCCGCGGTCGGCCGGCGCGGCGCGCCCGGCGTCTATGTCGACGGCGCCAAGCTTGCGAGCATCGGCTTACGCATCCGGCGCGGCGCGAGCTACCACGGCGCGAGCCTCAACGTTTCACTCGACCTGGAGCCGTTTCGGCGCATCAACGTTTGCGGCTACCGCGGGCTCGCCGTCACGCGCCTCGCCGACCTTTGCGGCGCCGCGGACGTCGACGCGGCCGGCGCCGCGGTCGCCCGCCACCTCGTTGCGAAGCTCGGCTGCGGGCCGCGCTATAGCGCCATCAGCACGGACTTACAGGCCGAAAGCTCGCGGTAAACGGCGTCCAGCTGCGCGCGGCTGTGCGCGTATACGCAGTACGTGACGGCAATGAAATTCCCGTCGCTGCTGGTGCGCGTGCGCACGCGCGCCTCGTCGAGCGCCCCCATGTGCCTTTCGATGATCTCGGTCGCAAGGGCGCGCACATCGCTCGCGCAGCGGCCCATGACTTTGATCGGAAAATCGCTCGGAAAATCCTTTTCAGCCGGACCGCTCATAACACGGGCTTATCCGCCAATTCGCGGACATAAGCCTCGAATGCCGCATGCATGCGCCGGAACATCGGGCCGGGCAGGCCCGAGCCCACGGGAGCGCCGTCGAGACGGGTGACCGGCAGCACGCCGCGCGTCGAGAACGCGAGCCAGATCTCGTCGGCCGCGCGCAGTTGCGCCTCCGTCACCTGGGTGGCCGCATTCGGCATTCCGTGCCGTGCGGCGAGGTCGGTGACGACGTCGCGCGTCGTTCCGGGAAGAATCCGGTGGCTGTTCGGAGGCGTGCGGATCACGCCGTCCGCGACCACGTGCACCGTCGTCGAAGAGCCTTCCGTGAGATATCCGCGGTCGAGAAGCAATGTTTCGTAGGCGCCTCGATCCAGCGCGAGCTTCTTCAGAAGAACGTTCGCGAGCAAGGCCGTGGATTTGATGTCGCGGCGGGCCCAGCGGATGTCCTCCGCGGTCACCGCTGCGACGCCGCGCTCGAGAATCTCTGCGGCGAGGGGTTCAAGCGCGGTCGCGTACGCGAAGATCGTCGGCTGCAGATTCTCGGGCCACGCATGATTGCGGCCGAATTCGGCGCCTCGGGTCACTTGTACGTACAGATACAGATCGCCGCCGCCGTTCCTTGCGGCGAGTTCACCGCAGACATCCGCCCACGCCGCGTGCGTCAGCGGCGGCTGCATGCGGATCGAATTCAGGCTGCGCGCGAGCCGGTCGAAATGCTCGCGCAGCCGGAACGGCCTGCCGGCGTACACCGGCAGGACCTCGTAGACCGCGTCGGCGAAGAGAAACGCCCTATCGAGCGGCGATACCCGCGCTTGCGCGAGCGGCAGGTATTCTCCGTTCAGATAGCATGTCGGCAACGGCATCGAGGCGAATCCGTCAGGCGAACCAAAGCCGGATCGTATCGATCATGTCCCGCCACCAGCCGCCGTCGGCGTCGTCCGACAAGGGGTGCAGCCGCGCGCTCGCGACGAGGTTGGCGCCGGCGTAGACGCGCAACTCACCGACGTCCGAGCCGGCCTTGAGCGGCGCGATGAGCTTCGGCTGAAGCTGGATCGATGTCTTCAAGCTCGCGGATCCGCCGCGCGGCACGGTCACGTACAGGTCGTGCGAAATGCCGACCCCGATCGGCGACTCGGCGGCCTTCCACACGGTCGCCGCGGCGAGCTGCGCATGGGCTTTCGCGATCAGCTGCGTGTCGTAGAACGTGAACCCGTAGTTCAGCAGCGCGTCACTCGCGTTCTCGCGCCCCTTGAACTCCGATCCGCCGAGAACCACGGAAATCAGGCGCATGCCGTCGCGCAGCGCCGATGCCACCAGGCAATACCCGGCCGCTTCGGTATGGCCGGTCTTCAGTCCGTCGACGCTCTTGTCGGTCTCCAGCAGTCCGTTGCGATTCTGCTGTTTGATGCCGCCGTACTCGAATTCGCGGAGCGCGAACCATGGGTAATACTGCGGGAAATCGCGGATCAATGCGGTCGTGAGCAGCGACAGGTCGCGGGCCGTCGTGTAGTGGTCCGGGTCCGGGAGGCCGGTGGCATCGACGTAGTGCGTGTTGACCATGCCGAGCTTTTTTGCGGTCGCGTTCATCATCTGGACGAACGTGTCCTCCGTGCCGGCGACCCGTTCGGCGAGCGCGACGGTCGCGTCGTTGCCGGATTGGACGATCATGCCGAGGATCAGCGACTTGACCGGCACCTGCGTTCCGACCTGAATGAACATGCGCGAGCCGCCTGTCTGCCATGCGTGCTTGCTGACGGTCACCGGCTCGTCGAGCTTGAGTTTGCCGGCCGCGAGTTCCTCGAACACGATGTACGCGGTCATCAGTTTGGTCAGGCTCGCGGGCGCCATGCGCTGCACTGCGTTCTGCGCGGCCAAGATCTTGCCCGTGTGGTAATCGACCAAAATGTACGCCTGCGCGTCGACCGACGGGGGGGTCGGGATCGGAATGTCGGCGTAACAAGTCGTGCTCGCGGCAAAGACGAGTGCGCAGAATGCGAAAAGGGAACGAAGCATGGCGAATGAGGCCCTCGGTGACGTGGAGACTAGTGTACCGACGATCCGGCTGCGGAAATAGTTCATTAATTCAGCGCGAGATGCGCATCGGCGAGGCCGATTTCGGCGAGCGCATCGACGATTCTGTCGTACGCCTCGACGCTTGCGACCGGGCCGATACGCACGCGATACAATATCCGTCCCGCGACCTCATCGCCGCGCACGAACGCGTTGGCGTACCCCTCGCGCTGCAGCTTGCTCACCAAATGTTCGGCATTCGCGTGCACCGCAAATGCGCCGGCCTGGATGAACAAGGCCGTGACGGGGGCTGCGGCGGGCGCCGCGGACGCCGTGGGCACCGTGGGCACCGTGGGCACCGTGGAGTCTATCGCGCGCACTTCCACCATCGCCGTGCCCTTGCGCAACATGTCGAGTTTGGCGGCTGCGGTATAGGACAGGTCGATGATGCGATTTGCGACGAACGGACCGCGGTCGTTGACGCGCACGACGACGCTCCGGCCATTCTCGAGATTGGTCACGCGCACGTAGCACGGCAGCGGCAGGGTCTTGTGGGCCGCGGTCATCGCATACATATCATAGGGCTCGTGCGTCGACGTGCGGTCCTCATAAAAACCCGGTCCATACCAGGATGCGACTCCGCGCTTGTCATAGCCGGCGCTCGAAGGCAGCACGTAATAGCGCTTGCCGAATACCTCGTAGAAAGGCGGATTCCCGTAAGGCGAGCGCGGCTCCACGTGCGGTACCGCGTCCGGCACCGCGAACACGTTGCGCGGCGGCGGCGGCATCGGCGGATTCAGCGGCCGTGGCGCCGTCGATTGCGGCGCGCTCGGCCGAATCGGCGCCGCACCTTGGCATGCGGCGAGAAGTGCGGCGCTCGCCGCGAGGAGCGCGCCCGAGCGAAGCGAGCGTCGCCTCACGGGAGCGCCGCCGCGGCGCGGACGCGCCGTTTGATCGCCGCCGCGAGTTCGGTCACGGCCATCGCATATAAGGGACTATGGTTGTAGCGCGTGATCGCGTAGAAATTGCCGTAGCCGACGCGCCAATGCACGCCGTCGGCCTCATCGGCGGCGATCAGCATGGCCGGCGCATCGGGGGCAGGCGCGGCATCGATGTGCAGACCCTCGGCTTCGAGCGACGCGACGGTGTCCGACAGCTCGAGCGCGCGCTCGTCCGGCGCCGCCAAGCCGTACGGCGCGACGATGGCGTCGCTCATCACGGGCGCGCCGGTGTTCCAGCCGTGTTCCTTCAAGAAATAGGCGACGCTGTCGAACACGTCGGGCCAGTCGGTCCAAAGATCGATGCGGCCGTTGTCGCTCGCATCGAGGCCGTAGCGCCTGTAAGTAGAAGGCATGAACTGCGGCGCGCCCATCGCTCCTGCGTACGAACCCATCGCTTGCAGCGGCTTGATTCCAAAGTCGCGCGTCAACAGCAGGAATTGTTCCAGTTCGCTGCGGAAGTACTTGGCCCGCGCCGGGTAATCGAACGCCAGCGTCGCCAGCGCGTCGATGACGCGAAACCGGCCGGTCTGCCGTCCGTAATAGGTTTCGACGCCGAGAATCGCCACCACGTATTCCGGCGCGACACCCGTTCTCGCGCTCGAGGACTCGAGTTCCCGCCGATGAGCGAGCCAAAAGTCAGCGCCCAATTGAATGCGTTTTTCATTCAGGAAAATGGTCCGGTACTGGTACCACGGCAGGGTCTTCTCGGCGGGCTTGTCCATCGCATCGATGATCGCCTGCCGGCTTTGCGCGGTTGCCAGCAACTTGCGCAGCTTGCGCGCATCGAACGAATCGTGCTCCCCCATGTACGCGATGAATTGCTTGATAGCGGCGCGGTGCGTATCGAATGCGCTCGCGGGCGCGAGGCCGGCGCCGATCAGACAGGCGAGGACGAGCGGGCGGCATAGACGCGGTGGGGCGTGCACGGACTCTGTCAAGACCCCACGAGTTTGCGGTGCGAATGCAGCGACATGAGGATGCCGAATCCCGCCATGATTGTCACCATCGAAGTGCCGCCGTAGCTGATCAGCGGCAACGGGACGCCGACCACCGGCAAAATGCCGCTGACCATCCCGGAGTTCACGAACACGTAGACGAAGAAACTCAGCGCGATCGCACCGCCGGTCAGCCGCGAAAACGTATCCTGACCCTGCATCGCGAGATAGAGCGCGCGCCCGATCACGATTCCGTAGAGCGTGAGAATCAGCAGCTGGCCGAGCAGGCCGAATTCTTCGCCGATGACCGAAAAAATGAAGTCGGTGGATCGTTCCGGCAGGAAATCTAGCTGCGCCTGGCTGCCGTGCATGTATCCCTTGCCGAACACGCCGCCGGAGCCGATCGCGATCTGGGACTGGATGATGTGGTAGCCGGCGCCGAGGCGGTCGCTTTCCGGGTTCAAGAACATGAACAGGCGCTGGCGCTGGTAGTCGTGCATGAAATGCCACGCGCTCCACGCGGCCGCGCCGAGCAGCGGGATCGACAGCAGGATGATCTGCACCGGCAACCCGGCGAGCAGCATCACGATCAATCCCGAGGCGGCGATCAGCAGGGCGGTGCCGAGATCCGGCTGGACGACGACCATCGCGGTCGGAATGGCGATGAATACCCCCATGACCAGCAGATCCTTGAAAGTCGGCGGCAGCGGGCGCTCGTGCATGTACCAGGCGCAAATCATCGGCACCGCGAGCTTCATGATCTCCGACGGCTGGAACCGCATGAAGCCTATGTCCAGCCAGCGCTGGGCGCCCTTGCCGATGTGGCCGGTGGCGTCGACGACTATCAGAAGGAGTATGCCGATCACGTACGCCGCAGGCGCGAACAAGCGCAGGTATTGCGGCGTCGAAAACCTGGCGAGCGCTATCAGCGCCGCCACGGCGATCGCGATGTTGCCGAGATGGTGCTCGACCATTTTGACGTTCTGGCCCGACGCGCTGTAGACGACCAGGACCCCTATACAGATGATGAGCGATAGTACGCCGGTCAAGGGACCATCGAGCCGAAGTGCGCGCAGCGTGCGGCTGCCCGCGGTCAGCGTGCGGCGGGCGCGCGACGGCGAAAGTTCGTCGAATATCATCGAGCCTTGCCCATCGTCGGATTCCCCGCTGGCGCCGCCGCCTTGTCCGGCAAAAGATACGCGTCGAACACCTTGCGCGCGATCGGCCCGCCAATCGTTCCGCCATGCTCGCCGTTTTCGACAAACACGGCGAGCGCAAGTTTCGGATGATCCACCGGTGCGTACGCAATCAACAGTCCGTGATCGCGCATGCGTTCGGCAATCTCCTTGACGTTGTATTTCTGGTTCTTGCCGAGCGAAAAGACCTGGGCCGTGCCGGTCTTCGCCGCGACCCGGTAGGGCGCGCCGACGCCGATGTTCGCGACCGTGCCGCCGGGGCTCGCCGCAGCCTCCATGCCCTCGTCGATCACCTCCCACTGGTCGGGCGTCACGTCCGGCACGCCGGATTCCGGCTTGACGGGCAGGTGGATGACCGCGGACGATCCGGGCGGGCGGATGCCCACGACCAATCGGGGGATGAACTCCCGGCCGCGCGCGGCGATGCCGGCGACCGCGTGCGCGAGCTGCAGCGGCGTCGCGAGCATATAGCCCTGGCCGATGCCGACGATCAGCGTCTCCCCGGGGAACCACACTTCATCGGCCGGATTCTTGTAGGCGTGGCGCTTCCATTCCGGTGACGGCATCAAGCCCGGCTTTTCACCGGGGATGTCGATGCCGGTCAATCGCCCGAAGCCGAATTCGCTCATGAACTCGTGCATGCGCTCGATGCCGAGCTTGTTGGCGACTTGATAGAAATACACGTCGCAGGACTGGGCGATCGCGCGCCGCATCGAGATCGTGCCGTGTCCGCGGTGCCTCCAGCAGCGATAGACGTGCCGGCTGCCGGGCAGGCTATAGTGGCCGGGACAGAAAAGCGTCTCGTCCGGCGTCATGACGCCGTAGTGCAGCGCGGCGAGCGCGTAATAGGGCTTGACCGTGGAGCCCGGCGGATACGCGCCGCGCAGCGCGCGGTTGATCAAAGGCTTGTCCGGATCGTCCTGCAGTTGCGCGTATTGCTTGTTCGTCAGGCCGCGCGCGAATTCGTTCGGGTCGAAGCTCGGGGTGCTCGCGAGCGCTATCACGTCTCCGCTGGTGGGGTCGATCGCGACGACGGCGCCGCGCATGCCCTTGAGGCCTTCCTCGGCGGCACGCTGCGCACGCATATCCAGGCTCAACACGAGATCGGACCCCGCGATCGGCGGGCGCATCGTGAGCCGCGGCTTGTAGGCGCCTTCCTTCTCGACGGGCCGGCCCGCCGCATTGACGAGCACTTCGCGAAACCCCGGTGTGCCGTGCAGCACCTCTTCGTATTCTCCCTCGACGCCCAGCTTGCCGATCAGCGTCGTCCCGGCGTACTCGGCGGCGTCAATGTGGCTCAAGTCCTGCGCGCTGATCGCGGCGACATAGCCCAACGCATGCACGGCGAGCGGCCCGAACGGGTAGTGGCGCGACAGCCGCGTGTGGATGTCGATGCCTGTGAATTGAAAACGGTGCACGGCGAACAGCGCCATTTCCTCGTCCGTCAACTGGAGTTTGATCGGAACGCTCTCGTAGACGTGGTGCGACATGATCGTGCGCTTGATGCTCGGTATGTCATCTTGGTCGAGCAGGCCGATCGACACGAGGCGTTCAAGACTCTGATCCACCTGTTGCCGGGTTCCGACCTGTTCGCGCACGAGCTCGAGTTGATAAGCCGGCATGTTGTCGGCGAGTACCACGCCGTTGCGATCGAAGATGAGTCCGCGGCTCGGCGGGATCGGTTCGATGCGCACGCGGTTGCCCTGCGAAAGCTCGGAGTAATAGTTGTAGCGCAGGACCTGGAGGTAGAACAGGCGCGCAGCCACCGCCAGCAGGAGCGTGGCGACGATCGCTCCGGCGATGATGCTGCGGACGTTAAAGATGCGTCTTTCGCCCCAGTGGTCCTTTATGCGTACGCGCCGGACCAATCTAGCCGACCCCGGCGGATTCAGCGCTCATGCGTGCGGCTCAAAATCTCGCTCATCACCGGCCAAATCAATGCCCCGGTGACGGGCGCGAGCCAGCGGCCCATCGAGGTCACCGGGTAGCCGGTCGCGCCGTCGACCCAGAACAGCACGAATTGATAGCCGGCGAGCAGCGCGAATATCGTCAGGGATTGATGCAGCATCGAGAACACGCGCAAACGCAGCCGAAGATGCGTCGCCCAGGCGGCCATCAAGGTGAGCGCCAACGCATGTTCGCCGAGCACGACGCCCTTGGTGATGTCGAGCGCGAGGCCGGCGGCAAAAGCGAGCGTGAGGCCGCCGGCGCGGGGCGCTATGATCGACCAGTAAAAGACCACCAAAACCAGGAAATCCGGGCGCAGTGCGTCGATGACCCTGGGCAGCGGCACGATCGCGAGCGTCAAGGCGACCAGCGCCGACAGCAGCACGGGGGTTCGTTTCAGCCGGCCGTCGCGCATCATGGGCTCCGATTCGCGGGCGCGGGCGCGGGCGCGGGCGCCGGCGCCGGCAGCTTCGCGGGCGCCGGAGTGAGCCAGACGAACAAGAGTTCACGCGACCGGTCGAGCGCCGCGGCAGGCTTGACGTCCACATCGGCGAGCGACTGCGACGGATCCCGTTTGACATCGATGACGGTGCCGACCGGGTAGCCTTCGGGGAATACCCCGCCGAGTCCGGAGGTCACGAGCAAGTCGCCTTTGACGACGTCGGCGCTCGTCGGAAGATACGGCAATTTGAGCCGGTGCGGGTCGCCGGTGCCGACCGCGATCGTGCGCAAGCCGTTGCGATTGATCGCAATCGGGATCTCATGCGTCGGGTCGCTGATCAGGATGATGTTGCTCGTCCGTTTGTCGACGCTCGCCACCTGGCCGAAGACGCCGCTCGCATCGAGCACCGCCTGGCCCACGTAGACGCCGTCGTCCGCGCCCTTGTCGACGAGCACGCGCTCGCGAAACGCGTCGAGATCGACATCCATGATGTCGCCGACGATGAATTTTGCGCTGACGCCGGCGGTGCTGGTGCGCAGTGCGCGCAAGCGCTGGTTCTCCGCTTCCAGCGCAGCGTAGCGCTGGAGCTTGAAGCGGGCATCGAGCAACCGTCGTTTGAGCCGCGCATTGTCCGCCCGCAGCGTATCGCGGGTCGTGACGCTCTCTTGCAGCCAGGTCCAACCTTCGAACGGACTCGCCACCGCGAGTTCGATCGGGTAGACGACGATCGAGAGCGCGCGCCGAATCTTGCCGAGCTGATCGTAGCGCTTGTCGAGCACGATCAAGCCCAACGCGAGCAGTGAAAACAGCACGCTGCGGAGCAATAGGCCGGACGTGCGGCCGGACGTGTCGTGGCTACGAATGGCGACCATGGGCGGCGGATTCCCTAGTCGCTTGCATTACTCCAGTCCGAAGATTCCCGGTCCGTGCTGTTCGGTGAGCTCGAGGATTCGACCGCCCCCGCGCGCAACGCACGTCAGCGGGTCGTCCGCGACGACCACGGGCAGACCGGTTTCTTCCATCAGCAATTTATCGACGTCGCGCAGCAGCGCGCCGCCGCCCGTCAACACGATCCCCCGTTCCGCGACGTCGGCGCCGAGTTCGGGCGGGGTTTGCTCGAGCGCCTGTTTGACCGCGCCGACGATGCCTTGCAGCGGCTCCTGCAGCGCTTCCAGAATCTCGTTCGAGTTCAGCGTGAAGCTGCGGGGCACGCCTTCGGACAGGTTGCGCCCCTTGACCGAGATTTCCCGCACCTGTTGTCCGGGGTAGGCGGAGCCGATTTCCAGCTTGATGCGCTCGGCCGTCGCTTCGCCGATCAATATGCCGTAGTTGCGGCGCACGTAGTTCGTGATCGCTTCGTCGAACTTGTCGCCGCCGATACGCACGCTCGCCGCGTAGACGATTCCGTTCAACGAAATCACCGCGACTTCGGAGGTGCCGCCGCCGATATCGAGGACCATCGAGCCGCGCGCCTCCTGCACCGGAAGGCCGGCACCGACGGCCGCAGCCATGGGCTCCGGGACGATGTCGACGCTGCGTGCGCCGGCGCCCTCGGCCGATTCTTTGATCGCGCGCCGCTCGACTTGCGTGGAGCCGAACGGCACGCACACGAGCACGCGCGGGCTCGGACTCAGGAAGCGGTTGCCGTGCACTTTCTTGATGAAGTACTGCAGCATCTTTTCGGTGTAGGTGAAGTCGGCGATCACGCCGTCCTTCATCGGCCGCACGGCGGTGATGTGGCCCGGCGTACGACCGAGCATGTTCTTCGCTTCGACGCCGACCGCAACGATGATCTTGCCGCCGCGCGTCGGCTCATCCTGCACGGCGACGACCGACGGCTCGTTCAAAACGATGCCGCGCTCGCGCACGTAGATCAGCGTGTTGGCGGTGCCAAGATCGATGGAGAGGTCATTCGAGAAATAACCTCTAAGACGTTTGAACATACGGGTGTTTTATCGCTGCGAAAGGGGGTGGAAAAAGTTGCGCTAATGTAGCAACCGCTAGGACTTTCAGCAAGGCGACGTGTATGATTCCAAGAGCTTATTTTTGTGCGTTTGCGGCGCAATCCGGGCAATCCCTATGAGCCTTACTCGTCAAGACGTCGAAAAGATCGCGCACCTGGCGCGCCTCGCGATTTCCGACCAAGAAATGCCGGCGTATGTCGCCAGCCTGTCGAGTATCGTCGATTTCGTCGATCAGCTGTCGAAAGCCGGCACCGGCGACGTGGCGCCGATGGCGCATCCGCTCGCCGGCCAGACCCAACGGCTGCGTCCCGACGCAGTGACCGAGACCGACTGCCGCGAGAAATATCAGGCGAATGCGCCGGCGGTGCAGGCCGGCCTATACGTGGTGCCGCGGGTCATTGAATAACGTCTTGGAACCTTGAAGTGACGATGCCTCATACCCGATCCATCGGCGAACTCGCCGATTCCCTCAGACGCCGCGACCTATCGAGCGTCGAATTGACGCGGCACTTCCTGGCGCGGATCGAGAAGTTCGATCCCGCGTTGAATACCCTGATCAGTCCGACTCCGCAGCTCGCACTCGCGCAGGCGGCTGTCGCCGATCGGCGACGCGCCGCCGGCGAGACCGGGGCCCTGCTCGGGATCCCGCTCATTCACAAGGATATTTTCTGCACCGACGGCGTACGCACGAGCTGCGGGTCGCGGATGCTCGACAATTTTGTCGCCCCGTACGACGCCACGGTCGTAGCGCGCTTGAAGGCCGCGGGCGCCGTGATGATGGGCAAGGCCAACATGGATGAGTTTGCGCTGGGCTCGTCCAATGAAACCAGCCATTACGGCGCGGGGAAGAACCCGTGGGACGCGGCCAAGGGCCCCGGCGGCGCCTCGGGCGGGGCGGCGGCGGCGGTCGCGGCGCGGCTGGCGCCGTTCGCGACCGGCACCGACACCGGCGGCTCGATTCGCCAGCCGGCGGCGCTCACCGGCGTGACCGGCATCAAGCCGACCTATGGGCGGGTTTCGCGCTACGGCATGATCGCGTTCGCCTCGAGCCTCGACCAGGCCGGCGTGTTCGCGCGCTCGGCCGCCGACGCGGCCCTGGTCCTGCAGGCGATGTCCGGGTTCGACCCCCGGGACTCGACCAGCGTCGATAGGCCGGTGCCAGACTATCCGGCCGAACTCGACGCGCCGCTCAAGGGCTTGAGGATCGGCTTGCTCAAGGAATTCTTCGACGGACTCGATGCGCGCAACGGCGCGCTGATCGGCGCCGCGCTCGATGTGTTGCGCGCGCTCGGCGCCGAGACCCGGGATGTGAGCCTGCCGAGCCTACCGCTTTCGGTCCCGACGTACTACGTCGTCGCGCCCGCGGAATGCTCGTCGAATCTTTCGCGCTTCGACGGCGTTCGCTTCGGCTACCGCTGCGAGCGCCCGAGCGATCTTCTGGACCTATACAAGCGCTCGCGCGGCGAAGGCTTCGGCGCGGAGGTCAAACGGCGCATCATGACCGGCACCTATGTGCTCTCGGCGGGATATTTCGACGCCTATTACTTGAAAGCGCAGAAGGTGCGCCAGTTGATCACCGATGAGTTCCGCGCGGCGTTCGAGCGCGTCGACCTTCTGGTCGGTCCGACGACGCCGACGCCGGCGTTCGACATCGGCGCGAAGATCGACGATCCGGTGACGATGTACCTCAACGACATCTACACGATAGGCGCGAATCTCGCGGGGCTCCCGGCGCTGTCGGCGCCGTGCGGCTTCATCGATGATTTGCCGATGGGCGTGCAGCTGATCGGCCCGCATTTCTCCGAAGCGCGCCTGTTGAACGTCGCGCATCAGTTTCAATCGGCCACGGACTGGCACAGGCGTATTCCGCGGGGTTACGCATGATCACGGATTGGGAGGTCGTGATAGGGCTCGAGATACACGCGCAGCTCGCGACGAAATCGAAGATTTTCTCCGGTGCGGCGACCGCGTACGGGGCGCCGCCCAACAGCCAGGCATGCCTCGTCGACCTCGCTTACCCGGGGGTGCTGCCGGTGCTGAACGCCGAGGCCGTGCGCATGGCGGTGAAGTTCGGCCTGGGCATCGGCGCGAGAATCGCGCACCGGTCGATATTCGCGCGCAAGAATTATTTTTATCCGGACCTGCCGAAGGGCTACCAGATCAGTCAGTACGAAGATCCGGTCGTCGGGCGCGGATCCTTGCAAATCGTTCTCGACGACGGCGCGACGAAGACGATCGGCATCACGCGCGCGCATCTCGAAGAGGACGCCGGCAAGTCGCTGCACGAGGGATTGGCCGGTGCCAGCGGGATCGACCTGAATCGCGCGGGCACGCCGCTGCTCGAGATTGTCTCGGAGCCGGACATGCGTTCGGCGAAAGAGGCGGTCGCGTACATGAAGAAGATCCACACGCTCGTGCGCTACCTGGAAATCTGCGACGGCAACATGCAGGAGGGTTCGTTCCGCTGCGACGCGAACGTCTCCGTGCGGCAGCGCGGCCAAGAGAAGTTCGGCACGCGCGCCGAAATCAAGAACTTGAATTCCTTCCGCTTCGTCGAAAAGGCGATTCAGCACGAAGTTGCGCGCCAGATCGAACTCATCGAGAGCGGCGGCAAGGTCGTGCAGGAAACGCGCCTCTACGACTCCGACAAGGACGAGACGCGATCGATGCGCTCCAAGGAAGAGGCGAACGACTACCGCTACTTTCCGGATCCGGATCTGTTGCCGCTTCAGATCGACGATGCGTTCATCGACGCGGTGCGCGCCAGCTTGCCTGAATTGCCGGACGAGAAGGCGGCGCGCTTCGCCGCGCAATTCCGCCTGTCCGCGTACGACGCCGGCGTGCTGTGCGCGAGCCGCGAACTCGGCGCATACTTCGAGGCCGTGGTCTGCGTTACCGGGGCGGAGCACGCCAAGCTCGCCGCGAACTGGGTCATGGGCGAGCTGGCGAGCGCGTTGAACCGCGACGGCGCCGACATCGGCGGGTCGCGCGTCGCACCGCAGGCGTTGGCCGGCCTCTTGGCGCGCATCGTCGACGAGACGATTTCCGGGAAGATTGCGAAGGAAGTGTTCGAAGCGATGTGGTCCGATGGTCTGCCCGCCGATTCGATCATCGATGCGAAGGGTTTGCGCCAGATCACCGACGCGGGCGCGATCGAAGCCGTCATCGACGCCGTGATCGCGGCGAATCCGAAGCAACTCGCCGATTACCGCTCCGGCAAGGACAAGCTGTTCGGCTTCTTCGTCGGACAAGTCATGAAGGCGACGCAGGGCAAGGCGAACCCGGCGCAGCTCAACGAACAGCTGAAGGCCAAGCTCAGCGGCGGCATTTGATCCGTGCGCGACAGGGACTGCCTGCATCGGTTCGTTTTCCAGCAATACCCGATCCGGGGCCAGCTCGTGCATGTCGACGCCGCTTGGGCTGCATTGACCGAGCGGCGCGAATATCCCGAGGCGGTTCGCGACATTCTCGGCGAGGCCGTCGCCGCGGCGCTGCTGCTCGCCGGCACGGTCAAATTCGACGGCGTGCTGTCCTTACAGCTGCAGGGCGCGGGGCCGGTGCATCTCGTGCTCGCACAATGCACGAGCGGGCTCGGCGTCCGCGGTCTCGCACGCTATCGCGAGAGCGACGCGGCGCGCGGGATCGCGGATTTGGTCGGGCCGGGGAATCTCACCGTCACGCTGGAAAGCGAGGATCAAAGCCGCCGCTACCAGGGTGTCGTGCCGTTGACCGGGCAGCGGCTCGCCGAATCCCTGCAGCAGTACTTCGAGAATTCCGAGCAGCTGCCGACGTGCTTGCGGCTGTACGCGGACGCCGACGGCGCTTCCGGCATGCTGCTGCAGAAGCTGCCGAGCGAGGGCGGCTTGCTCGCTGAGGAGCCCGAGGCGGTCGAGGATGCGTGGCGGCGCGTTCAGCTGATCGGCGAAACCCTGACCCACCAGGAGATGCGCACGCTCGCGGATACGGAAATTCTGCACCGCCTGTTTCATGAGGATGACCTGCGCCTGTTCGAGCCGGCCCCGGTTTATTTTCGCTGCCGCTGCTCGCGCGAACGCGTCGCCGGCATGCTGCAGGGACTGGGGGAGGAGGAGACGCGCGCCGTGCTCGCGGAGCGCGGCGTCGTCGAGGTGCGCTGCGATTTCTGCAACAAGGCATATGAATTCGACGCGGTCGATGCCGCGCGGCTATTCCGGCTCACGGCGGACGGCGGAACCAGGGTTCACTGAGGGCGCGCAGCGCGCGGCGCCGCGCCGATCTAAAGCGCGCTGACGCCGTTGAGCAGCGTCAGGCTCTGCGCGCGCGTGAGCGCGATGAATTCCTGTATATAGGCGGCTTGCGCGCCGGCGCGGCTCGTGGCCGCGTACAGTTCGCAGTGCAATCCGCCGCGCCCGATCGGGCGCGACACGACATAGCCCCGCTCGAGATAATGTTCGATCGTCCATGCGGGCAGCGCGGCGATGCCGCGGCCGCTCGCTACCAGCTGCAAAATGGCGACGGTGAGTTCCGCGGTCCGCCGCCGCGGATTGACCCCGGCCGGCAGCAGGCAGTGCTTCATCACGTCCAGCATCTCGTCCGGAACCGGATAGGTGATCAAGGTTTCGTCGGCGAAGTCCTGAGCCTCGATCCACGGCTTCGCGGCCAAGCGGTGCTTCGGACTCATCAGGGCGACGCTGTCATAGCGAAACAGCGGGCTGAATTCGAGCAGCGGGCGCGCGGGCGGCCTGTCGTGGATGACCGCCAATTCGGCCTCCGCTCGTTCGATCAGCGGGAGAGGGTCCGCCAGGAAACCGGAAATGATGTCGAGTTCGATCTCGGGCCACAAGGACCGGTACGCGTCCATCGCCGGCATCAGCCAGTCGAAGCAATTATGACATTGCACCGCGACGCGCAGACTCCCGCCGCGGCCCTGGGCGAGCCGCGCGACGTCGCGGCCGGCTTCGGCCACCTGTGGCAGGACCGCGCGCGCGAGAGCGAGCAAGCGCGCGCCGGTCGCGGTAAAGCGCAGCGGCCGCACGTTCTTCTCGACGAGAGTGGTGCCGAAATGGTTCTCCAGCATCTTCATCTGGTGCGAGAGCGCCGACTGGGTCAAGTACAGGCGCTCGGCGGCTTTCGACAGGCTGCCGCATTCGGCGAGAGCCAGCAAAGTTTCGAGATGACGCAGTTCCAGCACGTTCGAGGGCATGAATCGGCTTCACGTTTTCATGAAAATAAGGAGTTTGAATCATCGACGCCGTTCTTGCATCTTACAACTCGTCGAGATCGAAAGGGCTCCGGAGACGCAAGCTGATGACCACGGCAGTCGCTGTATCGTTCGAATTCTTTCCGCCGGCCGACGATGCCGGGGAAGAACAGCTGCTCGAGTCGCTGCGGCGGCTCGCGGCGCTGCGGCCGCGCTTCGTCTCGGTGACCCATGGCGCGGACGGCTCGAGCCGGGCGCGGACATCGGCCTGGGTGCGGCGCATCGCGCGCGAAACCGATCTCGTCGTCGTTCCGCATTTGACCTGCGTCGGCGTGAGCCGCGCCGAAGTGCTCGAGATCGCACGTGATTATTGGTGCGCGGGAATTCGCCGATTGGTCGCTCTGCGCGGCGATGCGCCGGCACAGGCCGGTTCGTCGGCAGCCGCGCCGCGGGACGGGGGCTTCGAATTCGCATCCGATCTGGTCCAGGGCTTGAAGGCCGCGCATGGCTTCGACATCGCGGTAGCCGCCTACCCCGAGGGGCATCCGGAGAGCGGCACGGTCGACGCCGACATCGAGAATCTCAAGCGCAAGATCGACGCCGGCGCCGATCGTGCGATCACCCAGTTCTTCTTCGATACGGACGTTTTCCTGCGCTATCGGGACCGCTGCCGGGCCGCGGGCATCGACGTGCCGATCGTGCCCGGAATATTGCCGATCTGCCGGTTTGCGCAATTGACCCGTTTCGCCGCGCGCTGCGGCGCGGCCATCCCGGATTGGCTCGGTCGCCTATTCGACGGGCTCGACGATGATGCCGAAACCACCCGCATGATCGCTGCCCATGTCGCTATCGAACAGGTGCGCGTGCTGCAGCGTCACGGCGTCGGCGACTTCCATTTCTACACGCTGAACCGCCCCGAGCTCACGTACGCGGTTTGCCATGCCGCAGGCCTGCGGCCGAATTAGGCAACTTCAGAGGCGTCTCTCCGGATAGGCGTCGATTTCGCGCAGCATCTCCGGGCCGCCCAAGGCCTGCATCTGGCCGAGAATCCAAGCGCGTCGCCGCTCGACATAGCGCGACGGCGCGGCGACCCGGAACCGCTCCGGGTTCGGCAGCACCGCGGCGAGCAGCGCCGCCTGGCCGCGCGTCAGGCGCGCCGCGGGCTCATGGAAGAAGCGCCTCGCGGCCGCTTGGGCGCCATAGGTGCCTTGACCGAACTCGGCGAAGTTGAGGTATATCTCGAGGATGCGGCGTTTGGGCAGGCAGCCTTCGAGCCATACGGTGAAATACGCTTCCAGCCCCTTGCGCAAATAGCTGCGTCCGCCCCAGAGGAACAGGTTCTTCGCGGTTTGCTGCGAGATCGTGCTCGCGCCGCGGATCTGATGGCTGTGTTGATTCAGTTCGTACGCCTTCTCGATCGCGCCGACGTCGAAGCCCCAATGAACGGGGAATTTCTGGTCCTCCGAGGCGACCACGGCCAACGCCAGGTTGGGCGAGATCCGCCGCAAATCGACCCAGCGGTGCCGGAACACGTATTCCGGATCGCGCTCGTACCAGGCCTTGATCCTGGATTCGATCATGAATGCGCCGAACTGCGGATCGAACCAGCGCAGCGGCACGACCAGAATCGCGGATAGCGAAATCCAGCCCGCGGCGGCCCAAAGGACGCCGCGCAACCATCGTGCTTTCGCCGGACGGCGGCGCGCCACTTACGCCGCTTGCTGCCGCCGCACGCGCGTCATCACGAGCGCTTGCAGCGGAACATCGTCGAAGCCGCGGCGCCGGCCGGTTTCGACGGCGGCAATCTTGTCGATCACGTCCATGCCCTCGGTGACGCGCGCGAATACCGCATAGCCGAAGTTGCCGCGCGTGTGGTCGAGGAAGTCGTTGTCCTTCAGGTTGACGAAGAACTGGGAGGTCGCGCTGTTGATGTCGTTGGTCCGCGCCATCGACAAGGTCCCGCGCAGATTCTTCACGCCATTGTCGGCCTCGTTCTTCACCGGGGCGTGGGTTCGTTTCTGCTCCATCTCTTCGGTGAAACCGCCGCCCTGGATCACGAAGCCGGGAACGATGCGGTGGAAGATCGTGCCGTCGAAGAATCCCTCGTCGACGTAGCGCAGAAAGTTCACGACGGTTTCGGGGGCCTCCTTTTCGAGCAGCTCGACCGTGAAGGCACCCATCGTCGTTTCGAATCGGATCATGTGGTTTCCTTTGTGCATCAGTGAATTCTACCGAGAGTCACCCGCGGCAGGCCGGCGCGGTCCGCATGCGTGCGGATGCCGGCGAAAGCATGGCGCGCGAGCAGCAGCGCTACGGTCTCGGCCTGCGCGGCGCCGTGCTCGAGCGCGATCCAGCCATCGCCGCGCAGATGCCGGGCCGCGCCGGCGACGATGCGCGCCAACGCCTCGAGTCCGGTCGGACCCGGCGTCAGCGCGATCCGCGGCTCGGCGGCGAGCGCCGCGAGCGCCGGATCTCCCGCCGCGATATATGGCGGATTCGCGAGGACGGCGTCGAAGCGCTCGTCCGGCACCGCATCGAACCATGACCCTAAGCGCCACTCGATCCGGGTAAGTCCCAGCGCCCGCGCGTTGCGGGACGCGACTTCAAGCGCTTCCTGCGATACGTCGGTTCCGACGACGCGTGCGAGCGGCCGCTCGCGCGCGAGCGCGAGCGCGATCGCGCCGCTGCCGGTGCCGAGATCGACGACCGCGCAGGCGCGGTCCCGCGGCATCAGTTCGAGCGCGGCCTCGACCAAGGTCTCGGTGTCGGGCCGCGGCACTAGAACCTGCGGCGTGACCGCGAGCGGTAGCGACCAAAATTCGCGCGTACCGGTCAAATAGGCGACCGGAGCGCCGGCGCGGCGCTGATCGAGCAGATCCCGGTATTCGCCGCACGCCGCCGGCGCGACCTGCGCGTCGCCGTGGACGATCAGCGCGGCGCGGGTCCTCCCTAGGACCTTGCCGAGCAGAATCTCGGCGTCGAGGCGCGGCGATTCGCTCGCCGTGCGGAGTGTGTCGGCGCCGGAGCGCAGCAACTCGGCAATCGAGGAGGCCTCGCTCATTCGACTTGCCGGGCCAACTCCTCGGCCTGGTGCTCATGGTTCAGGGCATCGATGAGTTCATCGAGATGGCCGTTGACGATGTCGTTGAGCTTGTGCAGCGTCAAATTGATGCGATGGTCGGTGACCCTGCCCTGCGGGAAATTGTAGGTGCGTATGCGTTCGGAGCGGTCGCCGGAGCCGACCTGGAGCTTGCGGGTCTCGGCCTGTTGGCTCATCTGCTTCTCGCGTTCGGCGGCCAACAAACGCGCCTTCAGCAGCGACAGCGCGCGCGAGCGGTTCTTGTGTTGCGAGCGCTCGTCCTGGCATTCGACGACGATTCCCGTCGGCAAATGCGTGATGCGGATCGCCGAGTCGGTCTTGTTGACGTGCTGTCCGCCGGCGCCGGACGAGCGGAATGTGTCGACGCGCAGGTCCGAGGGATTCAGCTCCACCGCTTCGACTTCGTCGAGCTCCGGCAAAATCGCCACGGTACACGCCGAGGTATGAATGCGCCCTTGCGCTTCCGTGGCCGGAACGCGCTGCACGCGGTGCGTGCCGCTTTCGAATTTCAGCGCCGAGTACGCACCCCGGCCGATGATGCGGCTGATGATTTCCTTGTAGCCGCCATGTTCACCCGGGCTTTCGCTCAAGACTTCGACGGACCAGCCCCTCGATTCGGCGTAGCGCGCATACATGCGGAACAAATCGCCGGCGAAGATCGCCGCTTCGTCCCCGCCGGTGCCCGCGCGGACTTCGAGGAAGATGTTGCTGTCGTCGAGCGGATCCTTCGGCACGAGCAGCCGGTGCAGCTCCAATTCCTCGGCCGTGGCGCGCGGCACGAGTTCGGCGAGATCCTGGTCCAGGTGCAGCTCTTGGGCGACCGCGATGTCTCCCTCCAGCGCGGCGAATTGCCGGTAGCGATCCACGACGGGCGACAATTTGGAATATTCCATCGACAGATCGCGAAACTGGTTCTGGCGCGCGATCACGCCGGGCTCGGACAGGAGCCTGCTGATCTCCTCGAAGCGCTCATCGAGCTTTTCGAGTTTGCGGCGGATGGAGTCTTTCATGGGCGCGGATTATAGCGACCCGCGCGATCAATTCCGTCGGCGTTCGTCGACGAGCAGCCGGCGCAAGGCCTCGGAGACGGCCGGATCGGCCGATTCGGCCGCTTGGCGCAGCGCCTGGGTCGGCGCGTGCAAGAGGCGGCTCGCCAGCGTATTGGCGAGGTAGTCGATGACCTCGTCGGTGCTTCGCCCCGTCGCCAGCATACGGCGCGCCTGTTCGACGGTTTGGAGCCGAATCACGTCGGCTTGCGCGCGCAGTGCGCGGATCGCGGGACCCGCATCCTTGGCGCGCAATTCGGCCAAAAATCGTGCGACTTCCTCGGCGATCACGAGTTTCGCGCCGCCCGCGGCCGCTTCGCGCTGTTGGCGGTTCTCGTCGACGACCTGTTGCAGGTCGTCGATCGAGAAGAGGTAGACGTCTTCGATGTCCGCCACTTGCGGCTCGATGTCCCGCGGCACCGCCAAATCGACCATGAAAATGGGCCGGCGCCGGCGCGCGCGCACCGCGGATTCCGCCAGGCGCTTGGTGACGATCGGCAGCGGGCTCGCCGTGCAGCTGATTACGATATCGGCCTGCGCCAATTCCGCGCCGATATCCTCGAGGCCGACGGCGTAGGCCTTGACCTCGGCCGCGAGCCTCTGGGCGCGCGGCAAGCTGCGGTTCGCGATGACCATGTGGCGCACGCCCTGCGCCGCCAGGTGTCTTGCCGTCAGCCCGATCATTTCGCCGGCGCCGATCAATAGTGCCCGGCGCGCAGCCAGGTCCGAATAGACGCGCCGCGCCAAGGCGATGGCCGCCGAGGCGATCGAGACCGCGTTCGCGCCGATCTGCGTCTCGGTACGCACGCGCTTTGCGGCGGAGAATGCGGCTTGGAACAGCTTATTGAGAGCGGGACCGGTGCTGCCGGCCTGTTGGGCGACGCGGTACGCGTCCTTCAGCTGGCCGAGAATCTGCGCCTCGCCGAGCACCATCGAGTCGAGGCCGGAGGCGACGCTGAACGCGTGTTCGACGGCAGCGCGCTCCTGATGCACGTACAGGCTCGGGCCCAAGTCGAATTTCTGGTCATGGTGGCGCTCGAGCCAGGCTGTCAGCGCCGCGCTGCCCGCGTGTCCGGCCCAATAGAGCTCGGTCCGATTGCAGGTGGATAGAATCACGGCCTCTGCGACACCCGCTTCCTGCCGCAGCGCCCGCAGCGCCGCGATCAGCCGGTCTTCGCCGAAAGCCATTTTTTCACGCAGCGTGACCGGTGCAGTTTTGTGGTTGATGCCGAGTATCTTGAACGACATGGAATCGCTGATGTGGTAACCCTTGAGATTCTCAGGGAAGTGATGCGCTTCGATCAAACTGGATTCTGCGGCGCCAGCATAGCTGTTTCGCTATAGTGCGGTCGTGTTAAGGATCCCAATCCCTGCGCGCATTCTCGTCCTTTTCGGGCTCATCGCCGCCGCGGCCGACGGACGCTTGTGGCCGCGCGATGCCGAGAGTCCCTACGGCGCACGGCAGGTTGCCGACCGCTTGGCCTCGGCTTTTCCGGCGTCGCCCGCGGCGCGGCGGCCGCAGGGGTTTGCCGCACTGCGGGGCGACCCGCGCGCGGTCCAGTAGAATCGGGAATCGCCGTCACAAGGACCGCCATGCAGCGCCGATTCCCGTCCTCTGTCGCCCGCCCCGGTCTGCGGGTCGCGTCGTGCCTCGCCGCGATGGCCTTGCTCGCCTCCTGCGCGACGGCGCCGTTCGCGACGCGCGGCGCTCTTACCTGGGCGCAACGCTTACCCGCCTTGCAGCAGAATGGCGATTGGGACATGCAGGGACGCGCCGCCGTTGCGGTCGGCAAGCGCGGTTGGCAGGCGAGCGTCGATTGGAGGCAAAAGGGCGGAAATACCACGCTGCGGCTCGCGGGTCCGCTCGGTGTCGGCGCGAGTTTGCTGCGCTTGAATTCGGACGGATTGTCGGTCAACGGCGCACCACCGCGGAGCGATGTGGTCGATCAATTGCAGCAGCGCATAGGGTTCGACCTGCCGCTCGCGAACTTGAGGTACTGGCTGCTGGGCGTGCCCGATCCCGGCGCAGCGTACGGCATCACCCTCAACGGGCGGGATCGCGCGCGGCAATTGACCCAGGCCGGCTGGACGATCGACTTCCTGCGCTACATGCACTTTCGCGGCGACTGGCTGCCGGCGGCGCTCGTTTTGACGCATGAAGGTGTGCGCGTGCGCATGGCGATCGACAGCTGGGATGGAGTGCGATGAGCGAAGACGGCATGCAGCATTGGCCGGCTCCGGCGAAGCTGAATTTATTTTTGCATGTCCTCGGCAGGCGACCGGACGGCTATCACCTGCTGCAGACCTGTTTTCAGTTCGTCGACCTGTGCGATGACGTCGGCTTGCGCGTCCGAGCGGACGGCAGGATCGAGCGCCAGGCGGGCCCCGAGGGCGTTCCGGCAGCGGCGGATTTAACCGTGCGCGCCGCTACCGCGCTGCAAATGGCCGCCGGGTGTCCGCTTGGGGTCGATATTCAGGTCACGAAGCGGATTCCGATCGGCGGCGGTTTGGGCGGCGGCAGCTCCGATGCCGCGACGGTGTTGGTCGCGCTGAATCGGCTTTGGAACCTGTCGTGGAGTACGCAGCGGCTCGCGGACTTGGGACTGAGCCTGGGTGCCGATGTGCCGGTTTTCGTCCACGGCCGGGCGGCATGGGCCGAAGGCGTCGGCGAACGCTTGCTGCCGCTGCTGCCGCCGCGTGCGCCGCCGCAAACTATATATTTGATTTTAAAGCCAAATGTCTCCGTCGCGACGGCTTCCGTGTTTCAGGATCCTGAATTGACAAGGAATTCACTGCCCATCACAATCGACGGCTTTCTCGCGTCTGGCGGGCGTAACGATTGCGAGCCGGTCGTGCGGCGCCGATACCCCGAGGTCTCGAGCGCGCTGGGCTTCCTATCGAAATTCGGGCGCGCGCGCATGACGGGCACCGGTGCTTGCGTTTTTCTCGATTGTGAAACGATCGAGCGCGGCCGGGAAATCATGCGGCAGGTGCCGACAGGGCTCGGCGCGTTTTTGGTTCGCGGCGTGAACGTCTCGCCATTGCTGGAAAAGTTGGCGGCCGGCTGAAGCCAAAGGCGTGCCGGTCGCCTGCGGTCGAGTCTAAGTTGGGGTGTCGCCAAGTGGTAAGGCAGCGGGTTTTGATCCCGCCATTCGGAGGTTCGAATCCTTCCACCCCAGCCATTTTGGGCGAGCATCATCATCTATGTCGCAACGTAAAGAATTTGAGTCACCATCGATTGCCGTGTTCACGGGCAACGCGAACCCGGCGCTCGCGCTCGAGATCACCCGTCATCTGCGCGTGCCCTTGGGCCGCGCGCACGTCGGCCGCTTCAGCGACGGCGAGGTCAACGCGGAATTGATGGAGAACGTGCGCGGGCGCGACGTGTTCATCATCCAGCCCACCTGTCCGCCGGCGAACGACAATCTGATGGAATTATTGATGATGACCGACGCGTGCCGCCGCGCCTCGGCGAAGCGCGTGACCGCGGGCGTGCCGTATTTCGGCTACGCGCGCCAGGACCGGCGGCCGCGCGCGACGCGCGTCGCGATCGCGGCGAAGCTCGTCGCGAACATGATCGCGAGCGCCGGCGTCGATCGCTTATTGACCGTCGACTTGCATGCCGACCAGATCCAGGGATTTTTCGACATCCCGGTCGACAACGTCTATGCCTCGCCGGTGCTGCTCGGCGACGCCTGGAAGCAGAAGTACGCGAACATGATCGTCGTTTCGCCGGACGTCGGCGGCGTCGTGCGTGCGCGCGCGTTGGCGAAGCGCCTCGACGATGCAGACCTCGCGATCATCGACAAGCGGCGGCCGCGGCCGAACGAATCGAAAGTCATGAACATCATCGGCGAGGTCGCGGGCAAGACCTGCGTGCTGATCGACGACATGGTCGACACCGCGGGCACCTTGTGCCAGGCCGCCCAGGCATTGAAAGACGAGGGTGCGGTCAAGGTCGTCGCCTATATCACGCATCCCGTCCTGTCGGGTGCGGCGATCGAACGCATCGTGAATTCGGTTTTGGATGAATTGGTGGTCACCGACACGATACCTCTGACGGAGATAGCACGTGGGTGTAAGCGCATCCGCCAACTCACCGTGTCAGCGCTGCTGGCCGAGACCATACGCCGCATCAGCGACGAGGAATCGGTCAGCTCGCTGTATATCGATTGAGGCGGATGCGAATTGGTCGGTGTTCCGGAAACTGGTCGCGGTCCGGGGCGCCGTTGTTGTGATGTAACTGGAGACGATTATGAAAACCTCTTTTGAACTCGACGCCGAGTTCCGTGAGACCCAAGGCAAAGGTGCGAGCCGCCGCCTGCGTCGCAGCGGAAAAGTGCCGGCGATCCTCTATGGCGGGCATGCCGATGCGCGCGCATTGAGCCTGAACCACCAGAAGCTTCTGTTGATGCTCGACAACGAGCGCTTCTACTCGACGATCCTGAGCCTGAAGGTAGGCGCGGACGCGCAAGCGGCCGTCCTCAAGGACGTGCAGCGCCACCCGTTCAAGAACATGATTCTGCACATCGATTTCCAGCGCGTCGACGAGAACGAGAAGATCCGCATCAGCATTCCGCTGCACTTCAAGGGCGAGGCGGTTTCTCCGGGCGTCAAGTCGCAGGGCGGAATCGTTTCGCACATGCGCACCGAAGTGGAAGTGTCCTGTCTGCCGAAGGATCTGCCGGAATTCATCGAAGTCGACATCTCGGGATTGTCGCTCAACGAGAGCATCCATCTGTCGCAGCTGAGCATTCCTGCGGGCGTCCAGCTCCTGGATCTGGTGAAGGAAGACGCGGCGGTCGTCGCGATTCACAGTCCGCGTGCCGAGGAGCCGGAACCGACGGCCGAGGCGGCGCCTACGGAAGCGGCGGTGGTGGCGCCGGCGGCCGGGGCGGCACCGGCAGCGGCGGGCGCGGAGGCCGCGAAGAAAGCCGAACCCGCGAAGAAGGCGGAGCCTGCGAAGAAAGACGCCAAGAAGTAGCATCGCGGACGGCGTCGAAGAGCGGGGCCGCCCTCGACGGGCGGCCCCTTTTCATTACGGCATGGGCCGGGGTAGTTGAGCACGGCGAAGATGTCTGGATTACCGTTGCGCATAGTTGTCGGTCTCGGCAATCCGGGGCCCGAACACCAGTTGACCCGTCACAATGCGGGCTACTGGTTCGTCGACCTGCTCGCGCGCCGCCATGGCGGCGAATTCCGCGACTATCGCAAGTATTCCGGCGAGACCGCCCGCATCAAGATCGGCGAACACGAGCTGACATTGCTCAAGCCGACGACCTACATGAACCGCAGCGGACTTTCGATCCGCCAATTGGCCGACTTTTTCAAAATTCCGCCGGATCAGATCCTCGTCGCGCACGATGAGATGGATCTGTCCGTCGGCGCCGTGCGCCTCAAACTCGCCGGCGGCCACGGCGGCCACAACGGCTTGCGCGACACGATCGCGCACATCGGCGAGAATTTCTGGCGTCTGCGCGTCGGTGTCGGGCATCCCGGCAACAAGGCCGACGTCATCGACTACGTGCTCACGCGCGCGCCGCAATCCGAGGAGGACATGATCCTCGATGCATTGAACGCGGCTGCGGATTGCATGCCCATTATTCTTGATCAAGGCGCCGAGCGTGCGATGACAAAATTGCACAGCCGCGCGGGAAAAATCTGATGCCCATTCGTTGCGGAATCGTCGGCTTGCCGAACGTCGGCAAATCGACGCTGTTCAATGCGCTCACACGCGCGCAAATTGCCGCGGAGAATTATCCGTTTTGCACGATCGACCCGAATGTCGGCGTCGTGCCGGTGCCCGACCAGAGGCTCGATGATTTGGCCGCGATCGTGCATCCCGAGCGCATCCTCGCGACCACCGTCGAGTTCGTGGACATTGCCGGCCTCGTCGCAGGCGCGTCGAAAGGCGAGGGCCTGGGCAATAAGTTCCTCGCGCACATCCGCGAGGTCGATGCGATCGCCCACGTCGTGCGTTGTTTCGAGAATGACGACATCGTTCATGTCGCCGGCAAGATCGACCCGGCGGGCGACATCGAGGTGATAAACACGGAACTCGCGCTCGCCGATCTCGACAGCGTAGAGCGCGCATACCAGAAGGCGCTGAAGGCCGCGAAAACCGCAGACAAGGAGGCCATCCGCTTGCGCGACCTCCTCGAGCGCGTGCGCTCGCAATTGAATCTCGCGAAGGCGGTGCGCACCCTGGGGCTCGATGCGAACGAGCACGCGCTGCTGCGCGACCTTCATCTGTTGACCGACAAGCCGGTGATGTATGTCGCGAACGTCGATGAACACGGATTCGAGAATAATCCGCGCTTGGACCGCGTGCGTGAAATCGCCAAAGCGGAGGGAGCGGTCGTCGTACCGGTGTGCGCCGCGATCGAAGCGGAAATCGCGCAACTGGACGAAGCGGATCGCGCGGATTTCCTGCGCGAATTGGGGCTCGAGGAGCCGGGACTCAATCGCGTGATTCGGGGCGCGTACGCGCTGCTCGGTCTGCAGACCTATTTCACCGCCGGCGTCAAAGAGGTGCGCGCGTGGACCGTGCACAAGGGCTCGACGGCGCCGCAGGCCGCCGGCGTGATCCATACCGATTTCGAGCGCGGGTTCATTCGCGCCGAGGTTATAGCCTACGAGGATTTCATGGTCTGCCGCGGCGAGGCCGGCGCCAAGGAGGCCGGCAAGCTGCGCCTCGAGGGCAAGGAATACGTCGTGCGCGAGGGCGACGTGATGCATTTTCGGTTCAACGTCTAGGGTCTTAACCGCCGCCTTGACAGCGCGGGTGGCGCTGCGCAGAATCCGCCGCCTTGGGTCGAACAGGTACGAATGGTGAGGTAGCTCAGCTGGTTAGAGCGTGGCACTCATAATGCCGAGGTCGAGGG